>MDSV01059027.1_pt1 | contig 11336 bp, 11 predicted proteins | sample 810851 | NCBI WGS metagenome assembly MDSV01 (sample SAMN05326640, study PRJNA326480) | marine metagenome | isolation source: seawater | place: Atlantic Ocean: North East | collected 2012 | reverse complement strand
TAGCAAGAGGTGGACCTTTTGTTATGAATACTAAACAAGAAATTCTTCAAGCTGTTGAAGATTACCAAAATGGAAACTTTGTGCAAAAATGACAAGAGTTATAAAAATTGAAAAAACTGGTGGGCCAGAAGTTTTAAAATTAGAAACTATTGATTTAAAAAAACCATCTCCAGAAGAAGTTACTATTGAACATAAAGCAATAGGTTTAAACTTCATAGATACCTATCATCGTTCAGGTTTGTATCCTCTTGAATTACCTTCTGGCATTGGTGGAGAAGGTGCTGGTATTATAAAAGAGATTGGTTCAAAAGTAGAAGGTTTTTCAGTTGGAGATAAAGTTGCTTACGCTGGAGCTCCGCTTGGATCCTATTCATCAGAAAGGAATTACCCAACAAAAAATTTAGTAAAAATACCTGATGGTATAACTTATGATATTGCAGCTACGCTTATGACAAAAGGTTTAACAGCGTATTATTTACTTTTTAAAACTTATGCTGTTTCTTCAAATGAAACTATATTATTTCATGCGGCAGCTGGAGGTGTAGGCCAAATATTTTGCCAATGGGCAAAAAGTTTGGGTTGTAAAGTGATTGGGACAGTTGGATCAGATGAAAAAATAAAAATTGCAAAAAAAAATGGGTGTAATTCTGTAATAAATTATTCAAAAGATGATTTTGCGAAAAAAGTTTTAGAACTTACTAAAGAAAAAGGAGTTCCTGTCGTTTATGATGGAGTTGGAAAAAATACATTTCATAAGTCAATAGAATGTTTACAAACAAGAGGCATGATGATTTCTTTTGGAAATGCATCTGGTTCTCTCGAAAACATTGATGTTAAAAAAAGTATTCAACCGAAAGGTCTTTATTTTACAAGACCAGCGATGTGGCATTATCTTAGATCAAGAAATGAAATTCAAGATGGAGCAGATAAACTATTTGAAGCAATTCAACTAGGTAAAATTAAAGTAGAAGTTTTTAAGAAATATAGATTAGATGAAGCTATTCAGGCTCATAAAGATTTAGAAGCTAGAAAAATTACAGGACCAGCAATCATAATTCCATAAAATAAATAAATATTACTTCGAATCACATTGATTATAGATTTGTCATTTGTTATTCACGAAGCAAATATCAAATGCAACAAATAAAAACTTTCATTGAACTTACAAGATTTGACAAACCTATTGGTTACATGTTGTTATTTTGGCCTTGTTCGTGGGGTCTTACTCTTGGCTATTTTTTTAATAAAGATATAAATCTTTATTTAACACACCTTTCTTTATTTTTTTTAGGTTCTGTATTAATGAGAAGTGCGGGTTGTATCTTTAATGATATAGTAGATAAAGATTTAGATAAAAAAGTTTATAGAACAAAAAACAGACCTATCTCTTCAGGAAAAGTTTCAATATTTAAAGCATTTGTATATATAATATTTCTTTGTTTAATAGCTCTTCTTATACTCTTGCAATTTAATTTACTTACAATATTGCTTGGACTTAGTTCAATGTTTTTAGCCTTTGCATATCCCTTTATGAAAAGAATTACATATTGGCCTCAACTTTTTTTAGGACTTACTTTTAATTGGGGAATCATAATGGGATGGTCATCTATAACAAACAATATATCTATTGAGCCGATTATTTTATATTTATCAGCCATATTTTGGACACTCGGTTACGACACAATCTATGGACTTCAAGACATACATGATGATGAAATTATTGGCGTTAAATCTACAGCAATTAAATTTAAAAAAAATGTAAAGATGTTTGTGGGCGCATGCTATTGCTTATGTGTTTTGATTATTTTAATAATGTTTATAATGATGAAAATTAATAGCTATCTTCTCTTAATATCGATACCTTTTATTTTTTCCTTAATTTACCAAATAAAAATATTTAAAATTAGTAATGCAAAATCGTGTCTCACAGCTTTTAAAAGCAATAATTTGTCTGGATTCTTAATCTTTATATTTATTTTATCATTTAATATTTTATGAATTTTCCTACACTAAAAGTAATTTTGTTAAGAATCTACCGTTTTTACGTAAAAAAACATTTAAATAAAATATTAATTTCTCTTTTATTATCCTTTGGAGTTGCAGGAAGTACTGCTGCAATAGCATGGTTGCTTGATCCAGCTATTAAAAAAATGTTTATTGAGCAAGATAAATCGATGATGCTTCTAATTCCAATTACCATCGTGCTTGCTTTTTCTCTCAAAGGTGCATCTTTATATTTTGCTAGAATTATATTGATAAAAGTAGGAAATGAAGTGGTTAAGGAAATTCAAATACAACTTGCTTCTTCAGTTTTAAAGTCTGATATTCATACAATCGAATCTAAACACTCAGGAAAATATCTTTCACATTTTTTATATGACGTAAATCAAGTAAATCAATTAGTAAGTTCAGGAGTATTAAACTTGATGAAAGATACGTTAACTTTATCAGTTTTAATAAGTCTAATGTTTTATCAAAATTGGAAACTTGCACTTTTTGCATTAATTGTAATGCCGTTTGCAGCATTTATTGCTAAATCTTTGGGAAAAAGAATGGGAAAAGCAACTACTGAAAGTGCTCAGGTTTCTGGGAGCTTAACTTCATTTTTATCAGAAATGATAAAAGGTTCGAGAATGATAAAAATTTATCAACAAGAAAATTTTGAATTAAATAGATCAACTAAGCTAATTACATCAATGATGAACAAAAGAAATAAACTAGGTTTTATTTTAATCAGAGCTACGCCAATTATGGAAATGTTAACAGGTGTTATGATAGCAGGATTTATATATTATTCAGGTTTTATGATTGCTTCTGGAGAGATGGGAATAAATAACTTTTTTTCTTTTTTAACAGCTATGATGCTTGCCTATCAACCTATTCGCTCATTAGCCACAATTAATATGCTTTTCTACCAAGGGGCAGCCGGAGCTGAAAGAGTTTTTAATGTTCTGGATGCTAAACCAAATATTAAAGAAATAGAATCTTATCCTGGTTTAAAAATTAATTTAGGAAAAATAGAATTTAAAAATGTAAGTTTTTCTTATCCTAATACTGATGAAGCTGCCATAAAAGATATAAATATTTCGATTGAAGGAGGTAGTACAGCTGCACTGGTAGGCCATAGCGGTGCTGGAAAAAGCACGATTATAAATTTACTGCCAAGATTCTATGATCCTAATAAAGGAGAAGTTTTTATTGACGAACAAAAAATTAGCAATGTGTCACTTTCATCATTAAGAAAAAATATATCAATGGTAAGTCAAGATATAATATTATTTGATGATACGATACGAGCAAATATTGCATATGCAAATCAAACAGCAACAGATGAGCAAATAATTAAAGCATGTGATTTTGCTGCGGCTAGTGATTTTATTAAAAATACGCCCAGAGGATACGATACATTAATCGGTGAAAATGGTATTAGACTTTCAGGAGGACAAAAACAAAGAATTTCAATTGCTAGAGCTGTGCTAAAAGATTCGCCTGTAATTCTCTTAGATGAAGCGACTTCTTCTCTAGATGCCGAATCTGAAGAAAAAGTTCAAAATGCTATTATTAATTTAACTAAAAATAAAACCACATTAGTTATTGCACACAGATTATCTACAATTATAAGAGCTGATAAAATTTTTGTTTTAAATAAAGGAAAAATTGTTGATACTGGTACACATAATGAACTGCTTAAAAATTCAATGATATATAAAAGCTTATACAGCAAACAACTAAGCTCATAAACTATGCACTTTTGGTATAAATTTTTTACGTACCTTTTTTTTCCATTTACTCCAATTTATTTAAATTTTAGAAAATTTAGAAAAAAAGAAGATCAAAAGAGATATATAGAAAAGTTATCTATAATAAATATTCCTAGAAAAGAAGGTTTTTTAGTTTGGTTTCATGTTGCGAGCGTAGGCGAAGCAATGAGTATTATTCCACTTATCGACGACTTCATAAAAGAAAAAAAAATTAATACAATTTTATTAACATCAATAACTTTAAGTTCTGGGAAAATTTTACAAAAAAAATTTAATGATAATCACAAAGTAATTCATCAATTTTTACCTTTAGATATTCCTGTCTTAACAAAGAAGTTTTTAAATCACTGGAAACCAAATTTATCTATTTTTATCGACTCGGAAATATGGCCGAATTTAATTTACCAAATTAATAAAAAAAAGATTCCTTTGCTTTTAGTAAACGCTAGAATAACTGAAAAAACTTTTAAAAGATGGTTATTAATTAAGAGTTTTTCTAAGAAAATATTTGAAAAATTTAATTTATGTATAGCTTCAAACAAGGAAAGTGAAGAATTTCTTAAAATCTTAGGTGCTAAGAACGTAAAGAATTATGGAAACTTAAAGTTTTCTCATTCAGAAAACAATAGTGCTAAAAACCTAAATTCTAATTTTTTAAATAAAATTAAAAATAGAAAAATATGGTGTGCGGCAAGCACTCATCCAACAGAGGAGGTTTTATGTGGAAAAGCACATTTACAAGTTAAAGATAAATACAATGATGTTTTAACTATTATTATTCCAAGACATATTGAAAGAGCTCAAAAAATCAGCGCTGATCTATTAAATTTAAACTTAAAAGTTGCGTTATTTAGTAATTATAATCAAATAGATTCTGATACTGATGTGCTAATAGTAGATTCGTATGGAGAGTCACTAAAATTTTATAACATTTCAAAATGTATTTTTGTTGGAAAATCTTTAGTTAAAACTTTAGCATTAAATAGCGGTCAAAACCCAATTGAACCAGCAAGATTAGGTTGTAAAATTCTACATGGTCCAAATGTGACTAATTTTACTGAAATTTATAATTTTTTGAGTTCACTGAGAATCACTAAGCAAGTTAATAATTATAGTGATTTAGGTCTATCCATAGTTGAAGAATTTAATAATCAAGAAGTTAAAAATGAAGAGATTATTAAAAAAATAGAAATCTATGGACAAAATATATTTAATAATGTGACCTTAGAATTAAAAAAATATATATAAATAATTATAAATGAATTTTTTTAAACCAACGTTTTGGGATAAAAATGAAATTTCTTTTTTTTCTATTTTATTATTCCCATTAGCATTATTAATTAAATTAATAAGTTTTTTAAAAAGATCTACAACAAAATCTAGTGAATTCTCGATCCCTATTATTTGTGTAGGAAATATTTATTTGGGAGGAACTGGAAAAACTCCTCTATGTATGAAAATATTTATGATTTTAAAAAATTTAAACATGAAACCAGCATTTATTAGAAAAAAGTATGAATCTTTTCAGGACGAAGTAGATCTTGAAAAAAAAATAGGACCAGTTTACGAAAACACCAGCAGAGCAAAAGGAATTATTAAAAGTATAAAGTGCAACGCTAATATTGCAATACTTGATGATGGCTTCCAAGATTTTTCTATTAAAAAAGATTTATCTATAATTTGTTTTAATGAAAAGCAATGGATAGGAAATGGATTAACTATTCCTTCGGGACCATTAAGAGAAAATCTTTCGTCAATTAAAAGAGCTAATTGTATAGTTATAAACGGTAATAGAAATAAGAATATTGAAAAAAAAATATTTGATAAAAATGAAAAAATAAAAATCTTTTACTCTAAATATAAACCTCAAAATGCTACTGAATTTCAAAATAAGAAAATTGTTGCGTTTGCAGGTATCGGCAATCCAGAAAATTTTTTTGAATTATTAATAGAAAGCCAAATAAATGCTATTGAAGCAATAAAGTTTACTGATCATCACAAATACTCTGAGAAAGAGTTAGAAAACCTAATAGATAAATCTAATATAAATAATGCTATCTTACTAACTACAGAAAAAGATTATTTTAGAATTCCAGAAAACTTTAAAAAAAATATAAAATATCTAAAAATAGATGTCGAAATTGAAAATCAAAATGAATTTATCGATGAAATAAAAAAAATTATATGAAAATTATAAAATATTTTTTTGAATTCTTGAGCGTAATTTCATTATTTTTAATATTTAAAATAATTGGGTTAAGAAATGCATCAAACCTTGGAAGTATTTTAGGCAAACTTATAGGTCCATTTTTTAGATCTAAAAAAATTACTGAACATAATATAGAAACTGGATTAGGAAAAATAAACGAAAAAATAAAATCTGAAATCATAAATAATATGTGGTCGAATATTGGAAGAACTTTTGCAGAATATGTTTTTTTAAAAGAATTTAAATTCAATAAAACAGATTTAAATCATATGAAAATTGATGGATATAAATATTTAGATGAGATTAAAAAAAATAATGAAGCAGTAATTTTTTATTCGGGTCATTTTGCAAATTTTGAATTAATGGCAATGGAATTAGATAAGTCTGGAATTAAATGTGCAGCAATTTACCGCCCATTAAACAATTTTTTTTTAAATCCTTTAATGGAGTATCTAAGAATGAAATATATTTGTCCAAACCAAATCCCTAAAGGAAGAATGGGTATGAGAGAAATAATAAGCAAAGTTAAAGATGGCTATAGTATAGCTTTAATGGTGGATCAACGTGTTAGTGAAGGACCAAGAACTCCCTTTTTTAATAAACCTGCTCATACCACAACTGTACCTGCACAACTCGCTTTAAAATATAATTGTAAATTAGTACCAATTTCCTTGGAAAGAAAAGAAGGTCCAAATTTTCAAATGACTATTCATGAACCATATAAAATTAAAAAAACTGGTAACGATGAAGAAGATACAAAAAATATTACACTTAAAATTAATCAGATATTAGAAAAAATGGTAATTAATAATCCTAACCAATGGATATGGTCACATAATCGCTGGAAATAAAAATGACTCAAGAAAAAATTTTCAAAGTTACTCCTAGTGGGCTTGATTATGCGCTGAAATGTAAAAGATGTTTATGGTTATCGTACAAAGGTATAAAACTTGATGCTTTTTTTCCCCCAATATTTAATTCGTTAGATCTTATTCAAAAAAAATTTTTAATTACTCAATCTATAAAATTAATGTCAAAAACGTTACCTGACGGACGTATTATGACTGAACTTAATGGATTTATTGGATCCTCAACACTTAAAGATAACAAGGGAAGATCTTTTGTAATTAATGGTAAAACTGATGTAGTTGTTGAATTTAAAACTAATCCAAAAAAATATGGAATTATCGATTTAAAAACAACAAAGATTAGCCCCTCAAAAACTGAAAACTATAAACTTCAATTAGAAAGTTATGCAACCATTTTTGAAAATCCAAATTCTAAAACTCCAAAATTTTCTAATATTGCAGAATTGGGATTGTATCTCTTTGAGCCAAAAGAGATTACTAAAATTTACGAAGACTCATGTAATATGAAATTTGAAACACTATATTTAAAAGGTAATAGATGTCATAAAGATTTGATAAAAAGAGTTACTGATATTATAGATATTTATCTAATGAAAGTATCACCAGAATACAACTTAAATTGTGCCAGTTGTAAATTTGTTATTTCTTTAAAAAAAGAAAAATATATTTAAATTATTTAATATCTAAGACCGTTGCTGGATCTAAACGTGTTTGAAACCAATTAAGTCTTACATCTAAATGTGCCCCTGTTGATCTTCCAGTTGAGCCAACTGTTCCTATAATTTCTCCCTGTTTTATTTTTTGACCTTTTTTTACCTTCAATGTTTTCATGTGCATGTACAATGTGGAAATACCATGACCATGATCAAATATTAAAGTTCCACCTGTATAAAATAAATCTGGTTCTGCCAAAGTTACAACTCCATCTAACATAGCTTTAATTTCTGTACCTTCCTTAGCAGCGAAATCTATACCATAATGAGGCCATTTAGGTTTTCCATTTAAAATTCTTTGACTTCCATAGACGCCAGTTATAATTGCGTTTTCCAATGGATTTATAAATTTGTTTTTAAAAAAATCTAAGTTACTATTAATACCTCTAGCCTCCCCAATCCATTTATTTTCTCTTTTGATCCTTTCATAAACCTCTTCTGGTGGGGTTACCTTTTTTTCTTCTAATCCATCTATTCTTTGAATTTTATATTCTCTTTTAAAAACCTTCTTTAGAATTTTTTTTTCATTAATTGTAATTATTACGTCATTTTTTCTATCTCTACCTATCCCAAAAACAAAATATCCTTCAGATGTAACTTTTACTTTTTTTTTATCAATAAAGACTTCTGAATCTGGTTCGGTTTTTCCAAGAATAAATGAACCTTGGATGAATTTACCGTCAAATGTAACAGCAAAACTTGAGGTTGTAATTAATAAAAAAAATAATCCAAATAATATTCTCATTTTTTATTTAACTCCTCATATCTTTGCTGAGCTTCTTTTGGCGAAAAGTACGCTTCTTGTAACTCTACATTCCAATAAGTTAATTTATTTAAGGGAATACTCTTTCCCGAAACTGCACAAATAACAAAATCTCCTTCTTCTATGATTTCGAAATTATTTGGACTAAATTTAATTTTTGCTTTATTTAAATTCATATATATTTACTTATTAAACAAAAATATATTATATGAATTTAGCTGTTATAGGAAGTGGGGGTCGAGAACATGCACTTTGCTATAAATTAAACCAATCACCACGAATAAAAAAATTAATTTGTATACCAGGTAATGCTGGCACTCAAAAAATAGCAAAAAATATAAAAGTAGACATTTTAAATTTCCAAGAGTTATACAAAATAATAAATAAAGAAAAAATTGACATAGTTGTTGTTGGGCCAGAACTACCCTTGGTAGGTGGGATTGTAGATTATTTAAAAGAAAAAAAAATTAGAGTTTTTGGCCCAGATAAATTTGCATCTCAACTCGAAGGTTCTAAAGCTTTTCTAAAAAATTTATGTAAAAATAACAATATTCCTACTGCTAATTTTGGTATTTTTAATAATTTTAAAGACGCTTCTTCTTTCATTAAAAAAAGTAAAATTCCAGTTGTCATTAAGGCTGATGGTCTAGCTTCTGGAAAAGGAGTGACAGTATGCAACTCTACAGATGAAGCATTGCAAAACGCAAAAGAAATTTTAAATGGTAAATTTCAATCTTCTCATAAAGTTGTTATAGAAGAATTTTTAGAAGGTGATGAGTTAAGTTATTTCTTAATAGTTGATGAAAATTCTTATCATTTTTTTGGTTCAGCCCAAGATCATAAAAGAGTTGGAGAAAAAGATACAGGACCAAATACAGGTGGAATGGGTGCATATTCACCGTCACCCCTACTAAATGAAAAACTTGAGACAAAAATAAAAAAAAAAATTATAGAGCCTACTTTAAAAATTATGAAAAATTTAGGTCATCCTTATAAAGGATTTTTATATGCTGGTTTAATGATTTGTAAAGGTGAGCCTTATTTAATTGAATACAATATTAGAATGGGTGATCCAGAATGCCAAGCACTTATGATGAGATTGCAAACAGATTTAGCTGAAATTATAGATCACACAATAAAAAATAAAATAAATGAAATAAAAATTAAATGGTCTAAAAAAAATTCTATTACCATAGTTCTGTGTGCAAAAGGTTATCCATCTAATTATGTTAAAAATAGTGAAATAAAATATTTGTCAAATATTATCCTTGATGAAAATAATCAAATTTTTCATGCTGGAACATATGAAAAAAATAATAAATTTTATTCTAACGGCGGAAGAGTATTGAATGTTGTTTCATTGTCAGAGAGTCTTTTAAAAGCCAGGGATAAAGCTTTAAACAATATTAATAAAATAAACTGGTCTGATGGCTTTTTTAGAAGAGATATTGGATGGAGAGCAATAAATAAGAAATAATTATGAGAATTATATCAGGAACCTTTAAAGGAACTAAACTAAATGGACCTTTAAATAAAAAAATACGACCTCTTAAAGATTTAGTCAGAGAAAGTATTTTTAATTTTTTAGCTCATTCAAATAAAATTCAGCTGCAATTAGAAAATTCTAATATTTTAGATTTATATTCAGGAACAGGATCTTTTGGGCTTGAATGCATATCAAGAAAAGCTGAAAAAGTTATTTTTGTAGAAAAAGAAAAAGAAGCATTAGAAATTTTAAAAAAAAATATTGATAAATTAAAAAGTAAAGATAAAACAGAAGTATATTTTAATGATGTGATTAATATTTTTAAAAAAAATTTTGATATGTGGAAATATGATTTGAAATTTGATTTAATTTTTTGCGATCCTCCTTTTAAAGAATCAAATCTTAATAAATTACTAGAATTAATTATTAAAAAAAATTTATTAAAAAAAAATGGAATTATTATTCTGCATCGGCATAAAAGTTCTAATGATCAATTAATTAATTACTTTAATGTGATTGATGAAAGAATTTATGGATTATCTAAAGTAACTTTTGCTCTACCTCAGCTTTTATAATTTTAAGTATTTATTTGTTTCAATCTTAATTTGTTCGACTGCAGGTTGGTCATAAGGATTTACTTTCATTAAATGAGCTAAAAGTATTGTTTCTAAAACAAAAAAAGTGAAAATTGAGCCAAGTTCATCTTCGCTATTTTTTTTAAAAATAAACTGTCTGCTTGGAATTTTATTTTTCTTAAAAATATTTTTTGTAGCATTGCATTGTGCGCCAATAACTAGTTCAATTTTTTTATTCTTATTTGGTGATGAACTTAAAAAAGTAAAGAATTTGTCTTTAGGTCCATCTAAATATAATTGCATAAGACTATGGTGATCTTTAGGGCATGTCGATATTGATGGTGTAATTCCTTTTTTATTTTTTCCTAAACTTTCTGCTAAAAGTTGTTGATGCCACAAGCATAAATCATTTAATTTTGTATCATAATTTAAAATAACAGAGTTTTTAATTCCTGATTCATTTAAAGTAAAAATAGAAGCAACACTTTTAATTAAAGAAGACGTAAAATTTTTATTTTTAACTAACTTGGATAAATTTTTAAATTTTTTTATATTCAAATTCATTAATGCTGCTGGAAACATTCCAACTTCTGATAAAACAGAATATCTTCCACCTACAAAACTATTATGTTCAATAATCTCTGCATTAAGTTTGTTAGCAAATTTAATTAGTTTACTATCCTTCAATTCAGTAATAATTACTAATTTATTTTTTAGTGAAATTTTAGAATAAATAAAATTTAAATTATTTATAGTTTCAAGAGTGTTTCCAGATTTAGAAACAATCACAAAACATGAATTATTAAAATTTTTGATTTTTTTGACTTCAATTTCTATATTGGGATCTAAATTATCAAAAAAAAATACTTCTTTTCTAATTTTTTTTTTGAGAAATGAATAAATACTTTTTGTTCCAAGAATTGATCCTCCCATCCCAATTATAATTATATTCTTATATTT
>MDSV01035273.1_pt1 | contig 11336 bp, 11 predicted proteins | sample 810851 | NCBI WGS metagenome assembly MDSV01 (sample SAMN05326640, study PRJNA326480) | marine metagenome | isolation source: seawater | place: Atlantic Ocean: North East | collected 2012 | reverse complement strand
TGTCTTTTCCTCTAGAAAGTGAAATATCGAGACAAATTTATCAATTTTTTAATTCAATTAAATTTTAAAAATTGATACTAGTTAATTTAGTTATCAATGAAAAAAACACAAATATCACCTTCAATTTTATCTGCAGATTTTAGTCAGTTAGGTGAAGAAATAAAAAGATTAGAGAAAGCAGGTGCTGACATGATACATGTGGATGTTATGGATGGTCATTTTGTTCCTAATTTGACTATTGGACCACCAGTAATTAAAGCTCTTAAAAAAAATTGCTCGATAAAATTTGATGTACATTTAATGATTTCTCCAGTTCATAAATATATAAACTCATATGCTGATGCAGGAGCCGATATAATTACCATTCATCCTGAAGCAACTGATGATTTATCAGCATCTATTTTAAAAATAAAAAATTTAAAAAAAAAAGTTGGAGTATCATTAAATCCTGAAACTAAAGTAGAGATAATTGAAAAATATTTGAAAGAAATTGATTTAGTTTTGATAATGAGTGTTAATCCTGGATTTGGTGGTCAAAAATTTATGCCAGAAGTGCTAAATAAAATAAAGAAATTAAAGAGTATTCAAATGGATCAAAATTTAGATTTTGATATTGAGATAGATGGAGGTATCAATTTCGAAAATTCTAAACTTGCAATTGATGCTGGTGCAAATATTTTAGTTTCTGGAACAACTATTTTTAAAAGCAACAATGGGGATATTAAAAAAAATATAGAACTACTAAAATCAAAATAAATAATGATTTTTGGAAATCCCTTAAACTATGCATATAAATTATTAGTAAATATATCAAATCAGATTAGAAAAATTTATTTAAATTCAAATTATTATGATAAAAAAATATCAAATATTGACAACAAAATTTTAATTTACAAGCCGAGTCCTCATTTACTTTCATCTTTAATTAAGTATCAAAAAAAAAAAATTGATATCAATAATTTTTTGATTGATAACTTGTGGAACAATAAAAATATAAACTCTAAAGATTTTAAAAAATTAAATAATTTTTTTTGGTTTTTTGGTTTAGATTTAAGATCATCAAAAAAATTAACTCGATCAGTAATAATCAATTGGATTGAAATAAATCATAAATTTAACAGCAAAACTTGGAATTTTGATATAACTGCTAAGAGAATTATTGCTTGGTTATCAAATTACAATTTAACTTATGAAGAAAGCGATGAAGAGTATCAAAAAAAATTTAATTTAATGATAAAAAAACAAACTAATCATTTAATTCAAGAAATAAACAAAGCTACTTCATTAGATGATAAGCTTATTGGATGTGCAGCTATCATATTGGTTGGAATTTGTTATAAAGATGAAAAAAAATATTTACCTATTGGATTAGGTTTTTTGAAAAAAATTTCAAAATTTTCTTTAGATAATTATGGATTTGTTAAATCAAGAAACATTAAACAATTAATTTTTTATCTAAAATATTTTATTTTAATAAAAGAATGGTTTAAAGAAGCATTAATCTCTACACCAGATGAGATCGAGGAAACAATATATCATCTAGGACAAGCATATGCGTTTCTATGGCAAAATACTAAAGTCGATATATTATTTAATGGTAATAATAATTCAAATAATGATGAATTTGATAATTATTTGAAAAGACTTGGTTATAAATTTAAAAATGAAAATAAAGAATTAGGAGGTTATACAATACTTCGAAATAAAAAAATATCTCTGATAATGGATATTGGTCATACACCTATAACAAAATTTACTCAAAATTATCAAGCTGGAGCATTATCATTTGAAATTATTTCTAGTGGAAAAAAATTAATTAGTAATTGCGGATTCTATGAAAATGAAAATAATAACTTAAATTATCTATCTAAATCAACAGCAACTCACAGTACTTTAGTTATAGATGATCATTCCTCTTGTAGTTTTACAAAATTTAATAAAAAAAAAAAACTTTATTTCTCAGGGATTAAAAATAACTAAAAAAGATTTAATATTTGAAAAAAATTATTGGAAAATTAATGCTTCACACAATGGATATCAAAAGAAATTCGATACAATTCATGAAAGGAAAATTGAATTTTATCCAGAGGAGCTTAAATTTATTGGTACAGATATAATTATAAATAAAAAATCAAATTATAATATTAAATTTGATATTAGATTTCATGTAGAGCCAGGCATAAAGTTAATGAAAACTCAGGATAATAAGACAATTTTAATTGAACTAAAAGATGAAGGTTGGAAATTCAATTGTAATAACTTTGATATAGATATTGATAATGGTCTATATTTCGGTAATAAAAATTCCTATACACAAAATCAAAATATTTTGGTTTCAGGAATTTCAAAGAGTAAAAATGAAATTATTAATTGGCAATTAATTAAGATTTAATGAAAAAAATAAAAAGAGCATTAATATCAATATCTAACAAAGAAAATTTGAAACCTGTTCTTCAAATTTTACAAAAAAATAAAATTCAAATAATTTGCTCTGGTGGAACATTTAAACTTATTAAAAAACTTGGTTTTAAATGTACTGAAATATCAGAATTTACAGGTTTTCCAGAAATATTAGATGGTAGGGTCAAAACATTACATCCAAAAATTCATGCTGGTATACTTTATAAAAGAGTTAATAAATCTCATAACAAGTCATTGATGGAAAATAATTTTAAAACAATTGACCTTGTTATTGTAAATTTTTATCCATTTGAAAAAATTTTAAATAAAACAAAAAATCATAATAAGATTATAGAAAATATAGATGTTGGAGGACCAACTATGGTTAGATCAGCAGCTAAAAATTATAAAGATGTGACAGTAATAACTTCTAATAATCAATATGAAGAATTATTAAATGAATTAAAAAAGAATAAAGGTTCAACTTCTTTAACATTTAGACAAAAAATGTCTGAAATTGCTTTTACTGAGACTGCTTACTATGACTCATTAATTTCAAATTATTTTAATAAAATTAATGATAATTTATTTCCTCAAAAAAAAATAATTCATGGTAACTTAATTGAAAAACTTCGATATGGTGAAAATCCTCATCAGAAGGGTGCCGTTTATTCAAAAAATAATTCTCTTAACATTCAGCAGCTACATGGAAAACAATTAAGTTATAATAATTATAATGATATATTTGCAGCCTTAAAAATTTCTAAACTACTTCCTAAAAATACTGGAACTGTTATTGTTAAACATGCAAATCCATGCGGCGTATCAATAGACGGTAGGAGTGTTGAAAGTTACAAAAATGCTTTGAAATGTGATCCTGTAAGTGCTTTTGGAGGTGTAGTATCCTGTAATTTTCAAATTACTGAAAATTTAGCTTTAGAATTAAATAAAATTTTTCTTGAAGTAATTATTGGAAATGGTTTTGACAAAAATGCTCAAAAAATATTAAAAAGAAGAAAAAATTTAAGATTAATTGATGCCTCAAATTTTTCATTAAACAATAATTTAAGTTTTAATTCAATTGATCAAGAATTCTTAGTTCAATCTGAAGATTGTAAAATCTTTTCAAAAAATGATTTTAAAATAGTCTCTAAAAAAAAACCAAACATATCCATTTTCAAAAATCTTATTTTTGCTTTTAATATTTGTAGATCTGTAAAATCAAATGCTATTGTATTAGTTTCTAAAATGTCAACAGTAGGTATTGGCTCTGGTCAACCTAGCAGGCTGGATAGTTGTCAAATCGCAATTAATAAAATGAATAAATTTATAGAACCCAAATCTGATGTGGTTGCAGCGTCAGATGCCTTTTTCCCTTTTGTAGACGGTATAGAAAAATTAGTTCAATCAGGTGTAAAAGCTATAATCCAGCCTGCAGGATCTATTAAGGATAAAGAAATAATTAAATTTGCAAATGATACAAATACTATTTTAGTATTTTCTAAAACTAGACATTTTAAACATTGAGAATTGAATCTATTTTAGCTGCTAAAATAAAATCATTTTCAGATAAACCCTCAATAGCATGTGTTGTTAAATTTATCTTGGCATATCCCCAACCAAACGCAATGTCTGGGTGATGGCCCTCTATCTCAGAAATTTTACCTACCTCCAAAACAAAATTTTGACTATTTATAAAATTTTTAAATTTAAAATTTTTTTCTAAAAAAAATATATTTTTTTTATTTTTTTTAATTTCCCATCCATCAACCATTTTCTGATATTTGTGAATTTCAGAAATATCAAAAGGGATAGCACCTCCTTCGCAAGGTAAACATTTTTTATTTATTAAATCATCCATAATAATTCTGGAGCGGGCAAAGGGGGTCGAACCCTCGACCTTCTCGTTGGCAACGAGACGCTCTACCACTGAGCTATGCCCGCAAATAATATATTATAAATATTGTTATAAATAATTGCAAGAAATTAAAAATTATAATCAATAATTTAGTTCAATTAAATTTTTTTCAAAAATATTATTAATTTTTTTCAAAAATTTTTTATCAAAGTTTTTTTGCCACTTATTATTTGGACCTAAGTGAAAAAAAGGTATTTTTTTTTGGTTTGTTTTTGAGCTTACTGACTCTAAAAAACCTTTTTTCATTTCAAGATTTTTAAGTTTTTCAAAAGATGTGCTTAAAATTGAATTTTCTGCTTTCTGTTTATCAAATTTTTTTTTGTATTCACAAATCATATCTATAAAATTTATTATTTCTTCAAAAACTAAAAAAGTATTTTTAGCTAAATCTTCATATCTAATAAATTTTACAGGAAATCTTGTATAATTTTTCCATGATCGATAATTTTTTTCCCAAGAACTTATTAATTGAAAATCACTGAAATCATTTTTTTTATAAAAATCATAAATATATTTTTTTTCACCTAGCATAAAATTTAATGCATTCTCATTACTAAGTTCGTAATGGTTTGATAAAGAAGTTATGACATTTCTTGGATCTCTTACAATATAAATTCCTCCAATAGATAATTTTTCATTAGTAAAATCATTGTCGCCTAATTTAATTAATGCATTGTGTGTTTTGAAAAATTTAATTTTTTTATCAATATTAATTTTTTTTTGTGCTTGTATCCAAACTTTCGAGGTATCTCCTGGAACTTTCGAATCATAACTAAAGTTAGTTAAATATTTTTTTTGTGGAAATTGATCAACATTTCTTAGGATTAAATCATTTTTAAAATATCCATCAACAGTAAAATAATAGGAACTTAGTAAAGCTCTTAGCCATGTATTTCCACTTTTTGGGTATGATGAAATCCAAAATATCATTTATTACATTTTTTGAAATTATTTGTTAATATTAAACAAATTAAAAATATATTTAAAAAATATGAATTTACCAAATAAAATTCCTCTTTTTCCTTTAAGTAATTTTATTGTTTTTCCCAAAACTACTGTTCCCCTAAATATATTCGAACCAAGATATATTGAAATGATTAATGATAGTATGAAAACAAACAAATTTATTGGAATGGTTCAACCTAAAATTTCTAATGATGATGACGATGAACAACCAGAACTTTATAAAATTGGATGTTTGGGTAAAATTGTAAGTTTTAAAGAAGATGATTCTGGAAAATTTTTAATAGAATTAAAAGGAGTTACACGATTTAAAATTATTAAAGAAATAAAAACAGATAAAAAATATAGAGAGTTTGAAATTGATTATAGAGATTTTAAAGATGATTTAATTGATAAAAATGAAGATCTAAAATTTTCAGATTTGGAACTAATTTTTAAAGACCTTAAAAATTTATTTGAAAAAAGAGGTTTTATTATAAATTGGAAAGCGCTTGAAAAACAAAAACTAGACGAAACGATCAATGCCTTAGCTATGGCTTCACCATTTAGTTTAGAGGAAAAACAAGTGTTACTCGAAGCAAAAAATTTAAATAGTAGGAAAATTAAAATAGCAGAAATATTGACTACTTATACTTTTGATGACTATAATAATACTACTCTTCAATAACTAAATATTAAGTCCATGGTCTGCAAATTTTTTAAAGATATCATTTGTCAATTTTTTATTTCCAATAAAATTAATTAATTTGTTTAAAAATCTACTTTTCACTTTGCTCTCAAAATTAAATAATTCATAAATTAAATCAATGCCAGTAGAGAAAATATAATTTTTATCTTTTGTTTTATTTTGAAAATCAATACAAATAGAATTATCAATATCTAATCCTAAACTTATCTTTTTATCTATTAAATTTATTAAATTTCTAATATCCCTTATTGACATATTAAAACCTTGTCCTGCCAAAGGATGTAATTTATGCAACAAATCACCAAAAGCTAAAATGTTATCTTTATAATATCTTCTTAAAGATGAAGAGGTCAATATAAATTGATTAGATTTTTCTATACTGATAATCTTATATTTAGGATTAAATCTTTCTATAATCTTATTTATATTAATTTTATCTTTAACCCCCTCAATTCTAAGAGAGCAAACAATAGAAGTTTTTACATTTGAAATAGGCAAAAAAGCTATTGGTCCTAAATTGGTAAATATTTGAGATGCAACATTATTATCAATAATTTTTTCATGTTCAACAATCGTTGTGTATGCAATACTTTTATATTTTTTAACAATTTGCTTAGAAAATAATTTTTTTGTAATTTCATGTTGTAAGTCACAATTAATAAACAAATTATAATTATCTTTACCTATTTCTTTTAAAGAGAGACTTTTTTTATATTTGAATAATTTATTTTTTTTTAATTGTTTTTCTAATATTAACAACAATTTATAATTTTGAAGAATTGAAAATAAATTTTTATTATCATTGGAAAAATTCAGTATTTTCTTATTCAAAAAATTTTCAGTGAATATTTCAATTTTGTTAACAGGCCAAAGAATTTTTTCAATATTAATGATATTATTATTAAAATAATCAACATTAGATTTGGAAATTCCTAAAGTCCTATTTTTATTGTAATTTTTTTTTTTGTTAGAGTTAATTACTTCTACGAATATACCTCTGTTAACTAAAGCTTTTGCTAAAGTTAAGCTAACAAGATTATCTCCAATAATACAAACTTTCATAATAAAATAATTTTAACAATAAAAATTAGATGATACAAAGTGATATAATTGATTCATTAAATATGAATATAAAAAAAATAACCAATACAGCTCTTTTATTCACCTTAAATAGGTTAACTGAAATATTAGGCATTTTAATATTAACCGCAGGAATATTACTACTTATTGCACTAATTACTTATTCACCAAATGATCCTAATTTTATTTTTCCTGAAAATTCAGAAATTAAAAATCTTCTAGGATTCCAAGGGAGTTATATATCAGATCTCTTCTTTCAATCTGTTGGACTTGCATCATATTTAATTTCACTTACTTTAATTTTTACTGGAATAAATATTTTTATTACAAAAGATATTTTTCTTTTAATTGAAAATGTTTTTTATGCAATTTTATATTCAATTTTTAGCTCTTTATTTTTAAGTTTCTTTTATAAGGATTCTTTTGTTTTATATATTAATGGTAATGGAGGATTTATCGGTAGTTATTTAAATCAAACTTTTTTACAAAATTTAATTTTATTTAATGAGAATGTTTCATATTATTTTTTAATCATTTTGGTAATATTTTTATTTATATTAAGTATAAATTTAAATCTAAAAAAAATAATTGTTATATTTAAAAAAATAAATCAATTAATCTTTAAAAATAAAAATTACACTGATCAAAGTGAATTAATTCAAGAATACATTCCGCAAGATGAAATTAAAAATTTAATACAAGAAGATTTACCATTTATTAAAGCTGAAAAGATAAAAAGTAATGAAAAAACAAATTTTAAACTTCCTAATATTGATTTGCTTATGGTTCCCTCTAAAAAAGAAAGAGATAATTCGAAAAAAAATGAAACACATGATCCTGATTTTTTAGAAAAAATTCTTTTAGACTTCGGAGTAAGTGGAAAAATAAAAAAAGTTAGTCATGGACCAGTTGTTACCCTTAACGAGTTTGAGCCAGCAGCTGGGATAAAAGTCTCTAAAATAATTAATCTTTCAGATGACATAGCAAGAAATACTAGTTCTGAATCTGCCAGAATAGCAACTATACCAGGTAGTAATACTGTTGGTATTGAATTACCAAACTCCTCAAGGGAAAATGTTTATTTAAGTGAAATCTTAAATAATTCTAATTTTAAAAAAAAAGATATCAAATTACCAATAGCTTTAGGAAAAAATATTTCTGGTAGTCCAATTGTAGGTGATTTAACCTCAATGCCTCACTTACTTATTGCGGGCACAACTGGTTCCGGAAAATCAGTTTGTATCAATACAATAATACTTTCTCTATTATACCGACATACTCCTGAAAAATGTAAATTTATTTTAATTGATCCTAAAATGTTAGAGTTATCAACTTATGAAGGTATTCCACATTTACTTTGTCCTGTAATCACAGAAGCAAAGAGAGCTGCCTCTGTCTTGGGCTGGGTAGTAAAAGAAATGGAAAGTAGATACAGATTAATGACAAAAGAAGGTGTGAGAAATATCGATAGCTATAATGCAAAACATAAACTTCCTATGCCTTATATAGTTGTGGTCGTAGATGAAATGTCTGATTTAATGCTTGTAGCAGGAAAAGAAATAGAAAATTATATTCAAAAATTATCTCAGATGGCTAGAGCAGCCGGCATTCATATTATTATGGCAACTCAGAGACCAAGTGTTGATGTTATTACAGGTACTATTAAAGCAAATTTCCCAACGAGAATTTCTTTTCAGGTGACCTCTAAAATAGATAGTCGAACTATTTTGGGCGAACAAGGAGCAGAACAATTATTGGGTAAAGGTGATATGCTGTATATGTCCTCTGCAAATAGAATTATAAGGATACATGCGCCTTTCGTATCAGATAATGAGATAGAAAAAATAAATAATTTTTTAAGATCACAGGCTGAGCCAGATTATGTAGATGAAATTTTAAACTTTGTTGATGAAAAAGAAATTGGGGACAATATAAAAAATGTTGGTGATAAAGATCAACTATACCAATCAGCTTTGGAAATAGTTAAATCAGAAGGGAAAGCTTCCACATCTTTTTTACAAAGAAAATTGCAAATTGGTTACAATAGAGCTGCTCGAATTATTGATATGATGGAATCAGAAGGAATAGTAAGCAAAGCAAATCATGTTGGCAAGAGAGATGTCCTCTAATGAAAAAAATTATATTAATAACCATTATTTTTTTTTTTAGTTCACCCACATTTGCTTCAATTAAAGAAAATATAATTGCTAACCTTTCTTCAATTAAAAATCTAAATTTTAATTTTGAACAAAATATTAATGGGAAAATAGAAACTGGTAATTGTACCATTGAATATCAAAAAAAGATTTTTTGTAATTACAATCTTGATAATAAAAAAATTTTAGTTTCAAATGGCACATCTCTTGTAATAAAAACAAAAAGTGGAAGTTACTATAGATACTTAATTAAAGGAACACCTTTGAATTATATTCTTGATAAAAATTTTATAATTAATGAAATAAAAAAAACAGAAGAAAGAATTATTGATGATAAATTTGTTAACTTTAGATTTTTTAAAAATGAAAATGAAATTAATTTATTTTTTAATAAAAAAAATTATAATATTATAGGATGGCAAACAACTGATATTTATCAAAATTTAAGTATAACTTATTTATACTCTATAAAAAAAAATGTTAATTTAAGAAAAAATTTTTTTGATCTTCCTAAGCAAGATTAATTTAAACTGAAATTATTTCTTTTTTGAAAATCCTCATACCTCTAGATAAGTAATTATTTAACGCATTTTTATGATCTAATGTACAAGTATGTACCCACACCCGTTTTGGCTTGTTTAAAAAAGAATTTTTAATTGCTTTTGATAATAAATAAGAGCCTAATTTTTTATTATGGTATTCTTCAAGTAAACCTAAATAAGCAATTTCAACTTCATTTTTATCATTGTGAACGATAAGCTCAAAGTAACCAGCTAGATCATTCTCATTTTTTAAAACATAAGTTTTTACTTTTTCATCAGATGTATATTCTATCCACTGTTTTTCCGTCCAAACTAATCGATCTATCCAATGATGTTTTTTTCCAACATTTTTATAAAAAAACTTATTTAATTGAAAGTCTGATGGTTCAACAATTTGAACAGAATATAAATCTGAATTAATTTTACACTCTTTTAAATCTTTAAGTGAACTTATTTCTAAATAGTTTCTTTCAATTTTTTTATTCACTCCACCATCTTACCAACTTTTTCGCCACCAAATAAATGAAAGTGTAAATGTGGTACTTCTTGTCCACCATGCTCACTTATATTTGCAAGTGCTCTATACCCTTTTCCTGTATCAACAGAAATATTTAGCTTTTTAGCAACAATATTTATACCTTTTAATAATCCTACCATTTCATCTGGTTTCGCGTTTAAGCTGAAATCATCAAGATCAATATATTTTCCTTTTGGAATAACCAATGCATGAATTTTTTTTTGTGGATTTATATCATAAAACGAAAAAATATAATCATCCTCATAAATCTTTTTACAAGGTATTTCTCCTCTTAAAATTTTTGCAAATATATTTTGATCATCGTATAACATTTAAATTTTTTCAAGCACAGATTTGACTGTATCACCCATCACTGATGGATTTTTTGATATTATTACTCCACATTCTTTTAATATTTCAACTTTTTCTATTGCACTTTCTCCATAAGCAGAAACTATAGCGCCTGCATGCCCCATAACTCTTCCTTTTGGGGCAGTTAAACCCGCTATATAACCTATGATTGGTTTCTTCATATTCTCTTTTGCAAACTCTCCGGCTGCAACTTCTTGAGGTCCACCAATTTCACCAATCATTAAAATTGCATCAGTTTCATCATCAGTTTCAAATTTTTCTATTATATCTCTGAATGAACTACCATTTATAGGATCTCCACCAATTCCAACACTCGTTGAAATACCTATGTCTAGATTTTTCATTTGTTGTGCAGCTTCGTAACCCAATGTTCCAGATCTGCTTATAATTCCAACTCTTCCCTCTTTGTAAATATGACCTGGCATGATTCCTAACATCGATTTTCCTGGACTTATAATTCCTGCACAATTAGGTCCCACTAATGTCATTTTTTCTGTTCTAGAATATCTTTTCATATATCTTTTTATTCTAATCATGTCATGAGATGGAATGCCATCAACAATGGCAACACAAATTTTAATACCTGCATCTGCAGCTTCCATAGCGGAGTCTGCAGCAAAAGCTGGAGGTACAAATAATATTGATGCTGTTGCACCGGTATGTTTAACTGCATCTTTAACGGTATTGAAAACGGGTCTAT
>MDSV01056898.1_pt1 | contig 11337 bp, 8 predicted proteins | sample 810851 | NCBI WGS metagenome assembly MDSV01 (sample SAMN05326640, study PRJNA326480) | marine metagenome | isolation source: seawater | place: Atlantic Ocean: North East | collected 2012 | reverse complement strand
TTTGCAGGCTTGCCAGGAATTTTCATATATAAGTTTATAAATACAGCAGATAGCATGATTGCCTATAAGAATGATAAATATAATAATTTCGGTAAATGCGCCGCTTACTTAGATGATATCCTGAATTTTATACCCGCGCGCTTATCCTCTTTGCTTCTTGTTTTTGCAAGCTTTGTGCTCAAAGAAAACTGGCAACAGGCATTAGTATGCATAAAACAGGACGCGAGAAAGAGCCCATCTCCAAATTCAGGTTGGCCAGAGTCTGCAATGGCGGGAGCATTGGATATTTCTCTAGGTGGGGATAATTTTTATGATGGTGAACTAATTAAATCCGATTGGATAAACGGGGATGGTGAAAAGATTATTAGTTTTGATTTTATAACAAGAGCGCTTTGGATTTATTCTACATCTGTTGTAATTTATCTTGTTTTTGTAATTATTTTTTTATTGCTCCGTATAATTTTTTGATAAATCCAATATCGACTTCCAAGAAATATGTTTCTCCAGATGATCAGCTAAATCATTTAATGCTTGATCAAGTATTTTTTCATAATCATCTATTTCATTACTATCAATTGATTTATTCGTAATCCTAAATAGCCACTCAATAAGATGATTATTGTGGAAGATTCCATGCACATATGTGCCAAAGACTCTTCCATTAGCTGATTGTGCGCCATCATACTTATTATCAATTACAAACAGGGGTCTTTCACAGTCTTTTCCATGGGTTCTGCCAATATGAATTTCATAACCAACCATTTTTTTGTTCGTTTCTATATGTATTCCATTGATTTTAGTGACGATTTTACTATTAATCATCTCGGTTTCGACATCTAAAAGTTCTAGACCCTTTGTGACCTTTACGCTACTTTCTACTTTCTCATTGTCATTTATGAATTTGCCAAGCATTTGGTATCCACCGCATAGACCTATGATTATGCCATTATTTTCATGATGTATCTTTATTTGCTTATCCCACTTATTTTCCCGAAGCTGTTTTAAATCACTAATTGTTGATTTTGAGCCTAACAACAAAATAATATCGGTATCTTTGGGTATACTATTTCCTGGCCTCACATAATTTATATTAATATTTTTTTGATTTCTAAGGGGATCAAGGTCATCAAAGTTTGATATTTTACTCAGAATTGGAACTGATATACTAAGTATCGCATCTGAGTTGATATTATTAATAAAAATTTTTTCGAGGTCATGGGAGTCCTCGGCGGGCAATTTATGAATACCATCATAATATGGAACCAAACCTAAGAATTTCCAATGTGTTCTTTTTTCTATTTCGGAAATTCCGCTCTTAAATAATTTCGGATCGCCACGAAATCTATTAATTATGAAGCCAATTAAATTTTTATTATCTACTGAGTCCAACACAGCTTTTGTTCCAACTAAGCTGGCAATTACTCCTCCCCGGTCAATATCTCCGATAATAATAGTTGGTATTGATAATTTTGTTGCAAATCCCATGTTTGCAATATCGCCATCTCGAAGATTAATTTCTGCCGGACTTCCTGCGCCCTCAACCAAAATTAGGTCGTGCTTAGCTGATAAATTCAAAAAGGCTTTTTCAACGTATGGCATCAGCGAGCCTTTTATTTTTTGATACTCAAATCCACTTACGGATCTATCAAATTTACCATTAATTATAAGTTGCGATCCTCTTTCACTTTGCGGTTTAAGAAGTATTGGGTTGTGTAAAATACTCGGCTCCAGCCCAGACGCTATTGCTTGCATTGCCTGCGCTCTACCGATCTCCCCTCCATCTAAAGTTGCGGCTGCGTTATTTGACATATTTTGCGGTTTAAATGGAGCCACAGATATTCCATTTCTTCTGAATAGACGGCATAGCCCTGCGACAATTATTGATTTACCAACGCTTGAACCCGTTCCCTGAAACATAATTGCTGGTGTTTTTTTTATTCGCTCAACCCCTTTAAAATTCAATTCCGATTTGCGCTTTTACACCACCTCTAAAGGGATGCTTTATTAAATCCATATTTGTGACAAGATCTGCAATTTCAATTAGTTCTTCTTTTGCGTTACGTCCAGTAATTATAACGTGCGTCTTCTCAGGTTTATTTTTTAAAGTCTCTAAAACTTCTTCTAAAGGCAGATAATTATAACGCAGCACAATATTTAATTCATCCAGAAGTACAATTTGATTTTTCTCATCAAAGATTAACTCTTTACTTTTTTCCCATGCATTCTTTGCAGCTTCTATATCTCTCATTCTATCCTGCGTCTCCCAAGTAAAGCCTTCACCCATTTTATAGATCTCAACCTGGTCTTCAAATTTTTCAAGAGCGGCTCTTTCACCTGAAAGCCACTGTCCTTTGACAAATTGGACGACAGCTACATTCATTTTGTTTCCTAAAGCCCTAAATATCATTCCAAAGGCTGCTGTTGTTTTGCCCTTACCTTTACCCGTATTGATAATTATAAGACCTTTTTCAATTGTTTTTGTTGCTAAAATCTTCTTTCTAGCCTCTTTCTTCTTGTGCATCTTCTCTGCATGTCTTTTATTGAGCTCTAACTCCGTTAAATATTTTTTTTCAACCATTCAATTATACTCTTTCTCAATTTCAAGCAGTGACTTGGTATCATTTCTTCTAGGGTGCCACAATTCTCTCTCAATCGCATCCATGAATTTTATTTTTATGTCATTTAGTGCATCTGGATTATAGGTCTTAATAAATTCATAGACATTTTTATCAACAATATATGACTCAAATAATAAATCGAAATGATGATCTTTTACTAATCCCGTTGTTGCCTGATAGGCATATAAATAATCTAGGGTCGCAAGTAACTCGAAAGCCCCTTTGTAGCCATGCTTCATTATACTTTTTATCCATTTTGGATTTGCAGCTCTTCCTCTGACTATTTTACTGATCTCTTGATCCAGTGTACCTATTTTTAAGTTATTTGGATTTGAGTGGTCATTATGATAATAGATTGGCTTATTTCCCGATAGCTTTTCTACAGCCGCTCCCATTCCACCATGAAATTGGTAATAATCATCCGAGTCTAAAATATCATGCTCTCGATTATCTTGGTTTTGGATTACTGCTTCTAGCCTTTCAAGCCTCATTGTAAGTATTTTTTTATTTTCATAGCCATAGTTATCACTTCCGTAGGCATATGATCCCCAGTTTATATAATTCTCAGCGAGGTCACTTGTGGATTTCCAAATTCCTTCATCAATCATTGATTGAAGTCCTGCTCCATAGGATCCAGGCATCGATGAGAATATGTGATAGGAGGCGAGCCGATCAATTTCTGCACTACTTAAATTTTTGTTTTTGAAAAATTTTCTATCTCTATCAAATGCACATTTGATTGGATTAAAACTATCATCTTCATCAAGTAGTGCAACTTCTCGAATCGCTTGATCAAATAGATCAATAAGGTTTGGAAAAGCATCCCTAAAGAATCCAGATATTCTAAGTGTTACATCTATCCGTGGTCTTTTTAGTATGTTCACCGGTATGATTTCATATCCACTAACTCTGCCTGAAATATTATCCCATTTTGGTTTTGCGCCAATTAATGCAAGGGCTTGTGATATATCGTCACCGCCGGTTCTCATATTGGATGTTCCCCATGCTGATAAGCCAAAGTGTGTTGGGTAAGACCCCCTTTTTCTATGAAAGTCTGCAACCATTAATTCAGCTGAGCGCTTTCCAATACTCCAAGCCATTCTTGTCGGCAGTGATCTCATATCAATTGAGTAGAAGTTTTTACCAGTTGGAAATACCTCAATTTTACCTCTGGTTGGAGCCCCGGACGGTCCCGGTCGCAGAAATTTACCATCAAGCAGAGCCACTATTCCTGCATGCTCTTTCCTGCCTGAAATTTTTATTGATGGCACTATCTCGGATTTAATATTATTTAAGACACTCATTGTGTTTTTCCATTTCTGGGGCACGCTAAATTTTTCAAGTAAAATATCCTCCGATAGTATTCTCAATCTCTCAATTGTGTCAGCATTCGTTCGCCACGCTGTATTTAGTACATTTTGGAGATGATTGTTTTTATCTCCGGTATATCTAACACTTAACTTGCACTCATTTACACTTAAATTTATACCCAGATCATCAGCTATAGCTTGAGTGATCGGTTTATTTTCTCCAAGTCCATTTTTCCTCGAGGTTTTTGATATACTCAAAACTAAATTTATTAATTCCTGTCCCCTAGGTGATTTACCAAAGATATGTAATCCATCTCTAATCTGCAGTTCTTTTAGCTCGCATAAATATGTATCAATCTTATTAAGTTTAGTTTCAGTTGTGTCAGTTTCATCAATCAGGGTATCGGAATATAACCCTATCGTTTGTGTTAACTCGATTATTTCATGCTCAATATTATGCGCCCTGATAGGATCTGTTTGATAGCATTCATAATATTCATCCAATAAAAGTTCAATTTGAATAAGCTCATCGTAAGTATCCGCATTCGTGAGGGGCGGAGTGAGATGATCAACAATAACAGCGGCATTTCGTCTCTTTGCTTGTGTACCTTCACCTGGGTCATTTACGATAAATGGATATATCAGCGGGGTTGGGCCCAAAATAAGGTCTGGAAAGCAACTTAAACTAAGCGATAACGATTTCCCGGGAAGCCATTCAAGATTACCATGTTTACCAAATTGGATAATTGCGTGGGCTTTAAACTTATATTTTACCCAAAAATAAAATGCAAAATAATAGTGTGGGGGAACCAGGTCTGGACTATGGTAAGAGCTCTTTGGGTCTATATTAAAACCACGAGATGGTTGAATGCCCAATGATAAGTTACCAAATTTTTGTATTGGTAAAACAATATTTTTTCCCCTAACAAATGGGTCGTTTTCTATCAAGCCCCATTTCTTATTAATTGTGTTTTGAATATTTTTTGGCAAATCGTCAAAATAATTCTTATAGTCGATTATGGATAGAAGTTTATTAGTTTTTAATTTTATTTTGTCATGTGAGTTTGTTTGGCCAGAAATTAACTTTTTCATTAATTGATCAGAGCTAGCTGGAAAATCGATAATTTTGTAATCCAGTTTTTTTAATTTTTTAATCAGATGAACAACACTGCTCGGTGTGTCTAGACCGACACCATTGGCAATTCGAGAGTCTTTATTTGGATAGTTTGCAAGACAAATAAATATATTCTTATTCTCATTGAGGGTCAGCGATAGTTTGCTCCAGTTTTTCACTAAGTTACATATATAATTAATACCAAAATCATGAGGTGCGTATTCTAAGAGCTTCGCTTGCGTTAATTTATCGAAACTAACTTCTTCTTTGAAGGCAATTGTTTTCGTAATGATTCTACCATCAATTTCAGGCAGTGAAATACTCATAATAATATCTCTATTATTCAGCCCTTTACTTGAGTGTTGCCATTGATGTTGTGACATACTCGACAGAATTACCTGAAATACAGGCCTACGAGCATCATCAAAAATAGTTTTGGAAGATGACATCCCGCTTAGAGAGAATCCTGTAAGGTTTATTACTGAAATTGGATTATATTCTTTTAATAAATAACGTGTGACATCACAGTTTTTTTTATCTTTGAAACTTTTTGAGTAAATCGGTATGCAATTATAATATTTTCCTAATGCTGAAATAAGTGCGTCAATTACCTCTGTTTGCCCGCTTTGAAGAAGGGCACTATAGAATGTGATTGCAATCACCGGTCGTTTTTTGAACCGCCATTTTGTTTCGAGAGTTTCTGCATTTATTTCATTAAAATCTGGCCAATAGATTCCAACTGAGCTAATTTTTTTTGCAGTTGGGGGTTTCTTTACGCTATTGTTGAGATATAGGGTATATTTGAGTAAATTTACGCCATTCTCAGGTCCACCTTCAATAAAATACGACCATATATTTCTGTAATCATTCCCTTTTATGGATGACATTGCGAATAATTGCTCATCAAATTTGTCATCTCCAGGTAAAAATATAATTTTATATTTTTTCTTTATTTGGTCTGCAAGAATTTGGTCAACACCATAGCTCCAGTAGTTCCTACCACCCAAAATTCTCACGATAACAATCTTGGCTTTGGATAGAGTCTTTTTAATGTAGGTGTCAACAGTATTATCGTCACTGAGATTGAGAATATTTTGTATTCTTACTGACGGCCGATCTTTTATTTTTCTGAGAGATTTGGATAGCAGCGTGATTTCAGTATCCGCAGAAGTTAAAAATATTATATCAGCTGGTGATTGTATATTTTCAAGACTGTCAGAGCCATTATTTGTGATAAAGGATTTATTATTTATCAAATGCATTTATTTTATTTTATCCTCACACCTATTCCAGCAGTCACCTTATAGACACTCTCACAAATTTTTGCTATTTTTTGATTAATTTTACCATTATATTTTTGGAATTCTCGTGTTTCTTTGTTTGGGGATATCACACTTTCACCTAAGTCATTTGCAACTAAAATTATTGTTGCCTCTCTATTCATTTCAAGGAAATTTATTAGTTTTTCTGTGTTATAATCGAGGTCAGCTTTATGGAAAATTAAGTTTGATAACCAAGTTGTAAGACATTCAATTAATACTATTTTATCAGTTTCTTCTATCTGAGTAATTCGAGATACAATGTCAGTTTGCTCTTCAATTGTTTTCCAATCGCTGGGCCGCCTTTTCTGATGAATCCTTATTTTTTCATACATCTCGTCATCACATATTGGTGCTGTTGCAAGATAGTAAATTTTTGATTTCTCATTAACTTTGTGAACATCTGTTGCGATTTTCTCAGCAAAAGAAGATTTACCTGAACTTATTCCACCAATGACAAGATAGTTGGGCATAATTATTACGTTAATTCTCAATAAAAAATTTTGTTTTATACTTTGATTAAGCTTATATTTTATTTAAACTTGAATAAACAACAAACTAGGTAGGTATGATGTTTAATATTGCAAAAGTTATATCAGATATAGAAGCTGATAGTGATCAGAATATCGACTTATTGAAAGACCTATTAAAAATAAAATCCATATCAACTATACCTGACTATACAGATCAATGTTATCAGGCCGCGGGTTGGCTAAAAACTTTCCTAGATAGTTTTGGAATGGATGCAATGATTTATGAGTCTGAGGGTCATCCAATAGTCTATTCGGAATACCAAACCTCAAGACCTGACTCTAAGACAATACTATTCTATGGTCATTATGACGTCCAACCAGTTGATCCTATTAGTTTATGGGACTCGGACCCCTTTGATCCTGTCTTGTCTTCAATTAATAATGAGCCATGTATTATAGCCAGAGGTGCTAGTGATGATAAAGGTCAGTTATTAACATTTTTACTCGCATTGAAATACGTCAAGAACGAAGTTGGAGAACTTCCTTTTTCCTTAAAAATTATTTTAGAAGGCGAGGAAGAGTGCGGATCGAGAACTTTACCAATTTTCTTAGAGGATTATAAGGACAAGTTATCTGCGGATATTGCATATGTTTGCGACACTGGAATGTGGGATAAAGATACTCCAGCAATTACGCGAAGCTTGAGAGGTCTACTATCCGAAGAATTTAAAATAATAGGACCAGATCGCGATCTTCACTCTGGTGAATTTGGAGGAGTGGCATGGAATCCAATTAGAATAATCACCAAGATTTTATCGGATGTTTATGATGATGATGGGAAAGTAACTATCCCTAACTTCTATGAAGGCGTTGGTGAAGTGAGCAAAAATATAATTAATAGTTGGAATAAATTGACTTTTAATGAAGCTGAATATTTGAATAAAATTGGTCAGAAATCCTCATCTGGTGAAAATGGTAAATCGATTTTTGAAAAGACTTGGTCTCGACCAACTTTTGAGATAAATGGTATATTTGGTGGCTATACAGATGAGGGCACAAAAACCGTAATTCCATCGGAAGCAAATGCTAAAATTACTTGCAGGCTAGTTGGTAATCAAGACCCTAAAAAGATTTTAGAGGATATTCATAAATATATTAAAAGCTGCCTACCTGACGGTGTACAAGTAATCTTTGAGGGTGCTGATTATTGTCGTGCAATAGAGTTTGATACTGATAGTTATTATTTCCAATCGGCTTCAGAAGCCATCGAAGAGGAGTGGGGGGTGAAGCCTGTTTTTACTGGAGGTGGCGGTTCAATACCAGTGGTTGAGGCATTCAAGACATTATTAAATATGGATACAGTCTTGATAGGATTTGCTCTGGATGATGATCGTATTCATAGCCCTAATGAAAAATATAACGTCTCATCTTATGTGAAGGGGATTAAAACGTGGGCGAGAATTATTGCTAAATATCAATAGTATTTTTCTTCAATAATGTTTCTTACATCACTTAAATTCGAGATCCAATAATCAGGATCTACGCCCTCTATTTTTTCATCAAAGTAACCAAAATCTACACAGGCGCATCGCACATTACAGTTTCTAGCAGTGAGGATATCAGTTGATGTATCACCAACCATGAGCGTATCATTGGGCTTGATATTAAATTTACTCATAAGACTTAATAGAGGTAATGGATTGGGTTTGCACTGTGATAGAGTATCTCCGCCAATTATTTCATCAAAATATTCTATGATTTTAAGATTATTAAGCACTAATTTTGCCAATTCTTCAGGCTTATTAGTACAGATATTGATAATAAAGTCATTCTCATTCAGCCATGATAATAATTTGTTAGCACCAGGGTAGGGTCTACTTTTTTTGGATATATTTTTCTTATAGATTCCTAAAAATTGATGAATTAAATCATCAAGCTCTTTTTTTGGTAATTCTATTTTGTTATGTTCCAGATGTTTCTTTATGAAGTACTCCCCGCCCTTTCCGATGAACTTTCGAGATATCTCATAATCTAATTTTACGTCAACAATTTCTCTTATCACTTGCCATGCAGAGTCTATGAGATCTGGGGCTGTATCAATTAATGTTCCATCAAGATCAAAAACAACCATTTTTTGGCGCACGCGTTTAATCATTTTCAATTACTTTTATTTTTTTATATGCTAAAAATATTAATATATAAATGTATCATTTGGTCCAATTAATTTCTAATGACTACACAACAAAAAAAAATTAACGCAGCGAAAATGGCCCTTAAAAGAATAAAGCGGGGAATGTGCGTTGGACTTGGTACAGGATCAACAACAAATGAGTTTATAAATTTGCTTGGCCAGGAAAAGCAATTATTAAAAACCCTGAGATATACTAGCTCTTCCATTCAAACTGAGATATTTGCTAAGAAATACTCAATTATCTGTGAAGATATTGACCAATTTAATCATCTAGATGTCACAGTTGATGGAGCCGACGAAGTTAGTAGACGGGGCGATATGATAAAGGGCGGCGGTGGCGCCTTACTCAGAGAGAAAATGCTTGCATCTATTTCAAAAGACTATCTCATAATTGTGGATGATACAAAGATGGTTGAGTACCTAGGTCATTTTCCTTTGCCGATAGAAATTATGAATTTTTCGCCCAATACAACAATTAATTTATTAAAAAAGGCGTTCAAAGCATGTCACTTGGATCCTGAGATAGTAATGAGATTAAACAGCGATAGTTCTAAAGTAATTACAGATGGTGGAAATATCATCCTCGATTGTCATTGTGGAAAGATTTTGGATCCAAATTTACTAAAGGAAAAAATTGAGGAGATTCCAAATGTAATTACAAGTGGTTTTTTCTTAAATATGTTAAATTCAGTTTTTGTTGGTGATCAGGAAGGTTCTACTGAGGTTTTTTTTGAATGAGTAAACTCCGAGTGCAAAGAGTAAAATTATTAAGATTACTTTTATCAATACTTTTTTTATTTATTACCGTTAATTCGCCCCTGTATTCGCAAGAATTGCAAAAAAAAGCGAGAGAGCATGTTATAAGATACTATATAAATGATATATTTTTTGACGTTCAAGAACAAATAAATCAAAAAATTAAGTATGACGTCAAAAATCAAGAGATAGATGTTAAATCCGAAGATTTAGATAAAATTGCTAATATAATTTCATATAATATTACAGAGAATTTAGAAGAGTTTATACCCGATGTAGCAACAAATATTATGATGAAATATTATAGTGAAAATGAAATAGATATTCTAAACGACTTATACTCATCTAAGACAGATGATGATTTAACTTTCGCAAAAAAAAATTACTACTTTCAAAGAGAGCTCAATGCAATCATAATGACATATCTCTACAACAATGTTGAAAGTATGATTGAGAGTGAGTTAACATTAACAGAATAGCAATTAGTAGTACTAAGCAATGAATGACGTAAGCACAGATTTTGATTTATTTGTAATTGGAGCTGGATCTGGCGGTGTAAGAGCAGCTAGACTTGCAGCGCAGTCCGGCGCAAAGGTTTGTATAGCTGAAAAAGATAGAATAGGTGGTACGTGTGTTATTAGAGGCTGTGTGCCGAAGAAATTTCTTAGTTATAGTAGTAAGTTTTCTAAACATAATGTTGTCGCCAAAAGCTATGGATGGCATCAAGAGGAAATTACATTTTCTTGGGAGAAGTTAATTGAGAATAAGAATAAACAAATTGAGAAGTTAAGTAATATATACCGTTCTAATTTAGAGAAGGCAGGCGTAAGAATTTTTGAGTCTGAGGCTAGGATTGTTGATACAAATATTATAGAACTATCTAACGGAGATAAATATCGCGCAAAAAAAATATTAATCGCAACGGGTGCAAGGCCAAATTTCCCAAATATTAAAGGTTCGCAGTATGGCATTTCATCAGATGATTTTTTTGAACTGAAGACACTTCCCAAGAATGTAATTGTGGTTGGTGGTGGATATATTGCACTTGAATTTTCTTCAATAATTTCAGGTCTTGGTAGTAATTGTGATTTACTCTACCGCGGTGATAAATTATTGAAGGGTTTTGACCAAGATATTAGCAAAATTATTACACTGGAATTGCAGTCCGAAAAGTGTAATGTGAGGTTAAATACTGATGTTATTGAAATAACTAAGAATGAAAATCAATATGAGGTATTCACGAATGATGGTAAACATTTGAAGGCTGACTTAGTTTTATTTGCAACTGGGAGATTAGCAAATGTTGATTGTATTAGTAATGATGTGAATATCAAGATTGGCCCCAATAATAGCATTGCCGTAAATAAGAAATACCAAACCACAATACCAAATATATTCGCGGTCGGTGATGCTTCAAATAGTGACCATTTGACACCAGTTGCAATAAGAGAGGCTATGATTTTTGCAAGAAATGAATTCGAAAAAGATAATGAAAATTATGTTATAGAAAATATTCCAACAGCAGTATTTTCAAGTCCAGAAATTGGTACCGTTGG
>MDSV01015474.1_pt1 | contig 11338 bp, 15 predicted proteins | sample 810851 | NCBI WGS metagenome assembly MDSV01 (sample SAMN05326640, study PRJNA326480) | marine metagenome | isolation source: seawater | place: Atlantic Ocean: North East | collected 2012 | reverse complement strand
TTGAATCCCTTGATTGGAAAATTAGCCCACTTAAACAATAGGAGAGTTTTATGAGTGATGAAGCAAGAAAGTTTTTAAATAATTATGGGGATTTTGTTACCAAGGTAACCAGTGAGCCAAGCTTGGATCAAGGAAGTTTAGATGCTCGCATGAAGGAAATTGATTCCTCGTCTCCAATTGAATCTGCAAGACTTTTGACTGCAGCGCTTGGATTGGGGAGTGAAACAGGCGAGTTCGTAGAAATAGTAAAGAAGATGTTCCTTCAGGGGAAACCTGCTTCAGAAGATAATATCTTTCATATGAAAAGAGAGCTTGGCGATATTATGTGGTACTGGGCTACAGCTTGCATGGCATTAAAACTTGATCCCTATGAAGTAATTAAAGAGAATCAAGGTAAGCTCGAGGCAAGATATGGAGAAAAATTTGAAGTTGATCGCAGTGAGCACAGAAAAGATGGAGATTTATAATTGCAGATTGGGGGGAAATGGCATTGCCATTGCTAAACTAAATCCTGTTCAATCTAATAAGTAGATTTTTGTTTTAAATCTTCAACGGCCTCTTTAAATTCTGAGGTTAATTGATCAACCAAGGTTTGAACTGATGGAGAGTCTTTGATTGAACCGATGCCTTGGCCAGACCCCCAGATATCTTTCCATGCTTTTGCATCGGTGTTACCACCAGAGCCAAAATTCATGGATGATTTATCTGCCTCAGGAAGATTATTAGGATCTAAACCCGCATTCTCAACCGAACCCTTTAAATAGTTACCATGCACACCAGTGAATAAAGAGGAATAGATAATATCATCAGCAACGCTGTCGATGAGCATATCTTTGTATCCTTGATCGGCATTTGCCTCTTCGGTAGCAATAAACCTAGTGCCCAAGTATGCAAGATCAGCGCCAAGAGCTAAGCTTGATGCAACTGCACTTCCAGAACTGATAGAGCCCGAAAGAATAATAGTTCCATCAAAGAATTCTCTTACCTCTCTGACCAAAGCAAAAGGTGATAGTGTTCCAGCATGACCGCCAGCTCCGGCACAAACCAAAATTAAACCATCAACTCCCTGTTCGGCAGCTTTCTTTGCATGTCTGACACTAATAACATCATGATAAACAAGTCCTCCATATGAATGTGCGGCAGTCACAATTTCTTCAGGCGGTCTTAAAGAAGTGATGATGATTGGAACCTCATGTTTCACACATAACTCCATGTCACCCATCAATCTATCATTCGATGCATGACAAATTTGATTGACTGCGTAAGGAGCGATCGGCAAGTCTGGATTTTCGGCTTTAGCTTGCGCTAATTCTTCTTTAATTCTTATTAACCACTCCTCGAGCACATGCTGAGGTCTAGCGTTTAGTGCGGGAAAGGAACCAACAATTCCAGCCTTGCATTGAGCAATGACTAATTCGGGTCCTGAAACTAGAAAAAGGGGTGAGCCAATAACTGGGATTGATAAATCATTTTGTAAAATCTTTGGGAGCGGCATGGTGATCCTTATTTTAAAAAAGCTAGTTTAACTGAAGCCTCTAAGTTATTAAATAGAATTTAAGAGATTAAAAGACCTCATCTGCAACCCAGCTGATGGACCAATTATGTCCTAATCGATTCCCTTTATAGGTATCTGGAAGAATGGTAACTTGGCTGCCCTGAATATTTATTTGTTGAGGATCTTGTAATAAGTTTTTGTATGCATTATCAAGCTGATGTTGAGTTCTCCATTCAAATAGAGCTGTGTTATTTGAAATCTTGTTAATCGGTTCATAACCACAAATACTGTTTAACATCGAGGTACCTAATAAAGGTGAGGCTACAACATGAGCCTCCAAAGGAGTAGCTATTTTCCAATGTTTTAAAACATGAGAAACCAGTATTCCGCCATAACTATGGCCGATTAATGAAATTTTTGTGATGGATTTATCTTGATTCAAAATATCTTTAATCTCATTTTCTAATTTTTCTGCTGATTCTTGAAAGCACCCATTATCAGGCCAGCGATAAAAAAACATGTGTTTCTGCTTAGTATCAATTGTTTTAATAGGATAAATCCATTCATAACCCTCGCTCCTGCCGCCATGCACAGCTATAAAAATCTCCTGTGCCTCCTCTAAGCTTGGCTCTAATGGATTCAAACCATGGGGAAGATCAATTAATCTTTGGCCTAATTTTTTGACAGAAATATCGCTATTAAAAAAATCTTTAAGCTGTATTGGAGGCTGAGGTGCTTTGTTGCAACCAGCTATCAAAAAAGTAAGAAAGAGTACATAGGATATATTTTTCATATGATTACTTAATAAAGTAGGCAACACTATGGTCATCAAAGTCCCTACTGCCAACTTTATCGAAGCCCATCTTTTCATGAAAATTTAATGAGGGCTGGTTCACAGGCTGGGTATTCACTTCTAATGCTATAGGCAAATTATCTGCACTGGCTTGAGCGAATATATCTTCATAAATAGCTTGTCCTAAACCTGCTCGTCTGTGTCTCTCGTCAATTGCAACTCTATCTACATACAGAAACTTTTTAAGCCTTTGAGTAAAGAATTTATAATTTTCTGATCCATAAGCAACGCCTTCTCTCATACAAATTATAAATCCAATAATCTCATCAATATTGATTACCAATAAATTGTATGCGCTTAGCTCTATTAATTTTTTTAGATGGTTCATTGACTCCAAGGAACCGACCTCTGGAGTGTTTTCCTGATTAAGGTTAAAGACAGACTCAAGATGAAGATCGCTAATGCTGTCGACATCAAAGGGATGTATTTTATATTGCGAATTCATTTCTTTGCAGATACTAACCCATGGCCTCCAAGAATCTTAAAATAAGATTAATTATGTCTAGGTAAATGCTAAAGGCAAGATCAATGGCTGTGTTCCAATCATTTAACCCCTGATCAGAACTCACATTAACCATGCTGATAGAAGCTAGCAGTGACAAGGAAAAGATAATAATTGCTACTACTGCTTTTATTTTTTGCACTCCTCTTGATATACCTCTGACAAGAACAGAAAGCTCCCAAATAATTAATATTAAAATTAGAGAAACTATGATTGATACAAAGAGTAGATTTGCAAAGTTTATTCCACTAACAAAGACTAAAATAAACATTGCAGCGGTTGTTAAAGTTGCAGCTTTAAGCCCAGTCATTCCATCATTTTCATCCATCTCCATAATGATGAAACCTATGAAAGAGCCATAGCCTATGGCGCTAAGAGTCATAAAGATAGATTGACTAAATGAGCTAGAAAAAATAATCAAAGCAGTGGCCGTCCATAAAGAGGCTATAGAAAATAAAATGAGCCAAAAAAAAAGTAGCGAAGTCGCTTTATTTTGCACTATGCAAATGTCGGTCTGTCTGTTTGGATTAACAGCCTCTGCGAAAGCAATACCAAGAAATGTCTTGTTTGCGTAAAAAGCCTTCTTACATTGCTGAATAACAAAAAAGGTGCAGCCATAGAGAACTGCTAACTCAAAACCGAGAATCAAATAAACTTTAAAGGCTAGACTGGTTGTACCCATAAAAAACTCTAGTTACTCGAACCCTCTCTAATGATTTCAACATAGGTTTTAATGCCTGCAATAAAGCTATCGACATTTATGCTTTCATTGGTTCCGTGAATGCCGGTCATATCCTCTGGAACAATAGAAAACGGATTAAATCTAAATGAGTTTTCAGCAATCTTTGAGTAGTGTCGTGTATCAGATGCAGCGATCATTAGTCCTGGCACAGAAACAATCTCACCATAGACTTTTTCCAAGGCAGAAGACACAACTTTAAATCCGGGAGAATCCCAGGATGAAATTCCTGATGCTTCTCTACCACCTAAAAATCTAACCTCTACATCATTTGATCCCACCACTCTCCTTACATGATCAGTGACGCTTTCGGTGGTGTCTCTAGGATGGAGTCTAAAATTAATCAAGGCGGTTGCTTCAATAGGCAAAACGTTACTTTTTACGCTGCCATTCAACATGGTCGGAGCTGTTGTTGTTCTAATCATGGCATTAATTACTGGAGTTGAGGATAGTTGTGAATCAAGGATTCCTCCAAAGAGCCATCGATTGGCAAATAAAAAACGATATCCAAAAGGCATGTGTTTGCTGACTTCACTAAACATAACTGCGCTTAGTCCCTCTAGGCTTCCAGGCAATGGTTCTTTTTCGAGTTTTACTAGAGCGTCTGCAAGAATTGTAACCGCAGTTTTTTTTGGTGGTGTAGAGGAATGTCCACCTTGTGCCGTTGCAATAATCATCAGGTTAGCGCTACCTTTTTCAGCAACATTAATTGGAGCAATAAATTTATCTATCCCAGGGAAAAAGCCTTTATTTACGAATGAGCCCTCACCCAATGACCAAAAAAGCTGTACACCTTCTTCTCTCAACTTTTCTGTGATCAAAGCAGCGCCACCTCCCCCGACTTCCTCGTCATGACCAAAGCTAAAATAAGTGGTTCTCTTAGGTTGAAAGTTGTTCTTAATTAAATAGGTTGCAGCTTCCATTAAGCCAATAACACCACTTTTATCATCTAGCGCGCCTCGTCCCCAAATTCTATTATTAGAAATTACCCCTGCAAATGGACTTTCTTGCCAAAGATTCTCAGTACCAGGAATTATAGGAACTACGTCATGATGACCTTCAAATAAAATCGGAGCCAGCGTTGAGTCGCTGCCTTGCCATTTAAAAAGCAATGAGTGTTTTAGCTGATCTATCTCCATGACTTCATGAAACTCTGGATAAGTCACTTCAGCCCATCTAATGAACTTATTAAATTCTTGGTGAGGAAACTTGTCTTCATCTTGGTAAGAGATCGTCTTAAATCTTATCGATGCGGCTAAGTTTTGAGCTGCTTGCAATTCGTCAATTGAGATAACTTCACCTTGAATACCATCTAAATCTGGAGCTGTGTGAATAATAGTTCTATACAGGGCTATTGATAGCACAGCTATGAAAATAAGAAAAAGAGAGAGGAATAATTTTTTTAACATTTTTACTCCGACAAAAGATTATTTAAAAGATTATGAAAGTTCTGGACGTTTTCCTGCAAAGTTAGAAAAATATTCTGTGATAAATTGTAAATCTTGTTCTACATCTCCCGAAGGGCTGAAAAAATCACCCAGCTCAATGGTCTTATTTGAAAAATCAATTCCGGCCATCATGATTTTACTATTGGTTTCATTAGCAATTCGCAAAAAGCCCGATTTGAGTCTTTCAACTTTTTTCCTGGTACCCTCTGGCGCAATAGCGATAATAAAGCCTTTATATTTCTCAGTAACATTATAAATTTCATTTTTTAATGCCTCTGGATTGGCGCGATTTACTGGAATTCCTCCCATTTTTCTTAACAGCCTTCGAAAACCTTTTTTAAAAATAGAGTGTTTGCCTACCCAATGAATATGAACATCGAGGCTCAAGATAAGCGACATAGCTAGAACAAAATCCCAGTTTGAGGTATGCGGACCAGCAATCAATACCACACGCTGATCTTTTGGAAGATGGCCGGTGGTTTTCCAACCTGTAACCTTCATTAGAAACTTGCCTAGCCACCTAAGAGGTCTTGGTCTGTATGCGCGTAAATGCTCTGGAATAAAAGTTTTGTATTTGCTCATGATGCGTAGTCTATAGGGTTTTAGTATCTTCTTCTAATTTAGGTCCATTAACTTTTCATATTTTTCTATCGCACCTGAGATCTTTTGTCTCACATCCCCTTGAGCAGATTTTTTTGTGTTTGCATAAAAGGGATGTGGCAATGTAGCTAACTCTGCAGCTTTCTCCATGACTCTATCCATGAATCTATCCTCTTGAACAACTTCATCAATATAACCAACTGCGATTGAGTCCTGAACAGAATATGTATCAGCATGAAAAACTGCAGGATAAAAATAATTCTTATTAACTCTGGCTTTCAGGATTTCCATTATTTGTATCGGGATGTCCATATTATTTCGAACTTCATTTGCCTGGCATACATATTCACCATCTATGGCAATTCTGTAGTCAGCTGAGCAAGTTACAAAAAGGCCTAGTGCAATTGAGTGTCCTGAAACTGCAGCAATGATTGGCCTATCAAAAGAATAAAGCTCTAAAAGGAGGTGATAGCCTAATTGCACCATCTTAGTAATTTTCTTCATATCTCCGGTTGCCAATGTTTTTAAATCAAAGCCCCCGGAAAATAAACCCTCTCTTCCGGTAATAACAAGTGCGCCCGAATCTCTGGGAACCTTGCTAAGAAGTTCGTTAACTTGAGTAAGCATGTCATACGAAAAAGCATTTGCTTTGCCATCATCTAGCTTAATTATAGAAATATCATTTTCTTGAGATAACGTGGCAATTGAATCAGTCATATATTTTTAGCAATAAGTTATTGAGCTGAATATATATTAACAAGAATTACTCCATTTACTATTAAGAATAATCCAAGAATAGCCTGCCAACTCAACCCCTGCCCATAAATAAAGTAAGATAAAATTGCTATCGATAAAACGCCTAAACCACTCCAACACGCATAAACAACTGCTAAAGGTATCGCTCTTAAGGCAAGAGTTAAGAAATAGAATGAAGCAAAATAGCAGACGCTCATAATTACGGTAGGAAGCTTTTCAGAGAACTCCTTTGTGAGCGGAAGCATTAAAGTGCCAGCAACTTCAAAAACAATTGCGCCTAATAAAGATAAATATGCTGACATAGGTAAATTTTGTCTTATGGAGAAATATTGTCTAGGTAGGTCTTCACTTTTAATTTGGCATTCTCTCGAATATCCATATAAAAAAGGGCGTAATCTAAACCATGATAATTTCCTTCTGAGCCTCCAAATGCCTGAAATTTAGTCCCTGTTTGATCAGATGCAAAAAGCAATCCATTTTTGCATTGAGCTTGAACATATTCTTTAAGCGGAGCCTCTAAGGGAGTAAAAATTTGCCCTTTAGGGCCATCATCACCAATGAAATCCAATGCAAATTCACCTGAAACATAAACAGCCCCCTTGGCATCAGACAGTTTAGATAAGGTCCCTTCATTTCTCCAAGTAATGGGGTTAACACAAATATTATTTTTATAAATTGGCATTTCCTTATTTAGATAGTTCTCATTGTATGTATCCCAATGAACAAGGCATCCTAATTGTGTTGGGTTATCACAGATAGAAATATCACTCATTTCATTCATTCTATCCTTAGAGATTGTGCCACCAATAATATAAGCTCCTATCATCCTTGTGTATAAATCTGTTCCGTCGATTTCTTCGGCTAGCAACCTTATAGAATGGTGTGTGCCTTGACTGTGACTGGCAATAATAAAGGGTCTCCCATTACTCAAGTTTTTAATAAAGTATTCGAATGCTTTTTTTACATCTTGATAAACAAATGCATGGACCTCCTCTCGGAGTTCGTCAGTCCCAAAATAACTATAAATCGAAGCTTGTCGATAATGAGGCGCATAAATGCTACAGCACCCATTGTATGCGCTAGCTTGATTTGCCATCATCCATTGAGTATTTTCTTTTGTCGCTGACTTTTCCGCTAGGGGATCAGTCCAATGATGCCCTTTTAGATATCCAGTGGGGTGAACAAAGAATACGTCTGCCTTTGAATTGAGTTGATCAGCGCCCTCTTCTCCTTCGGGAATTAAATCAGCCTCATCATCTATAGAAGGGAGTGAAGCCCAAGAACCTTCTTTTGAATAATCGAGCTGTGGAACAGCATCCTTAGGATTGAAAGGATGGTCAGGTCCACCAAAGAAATAGCCATATGCTGTATCCATTGTGAGGCCTTGGTCACGGAGTTCGTCAATATAAGGAAAAGCCAATGCTATGAAAGCTAAAATGAAGCACGCAAAAATAAGAAGGAATTTTTTCATAAGGTTAATTTAATTTTTTAAGTATCCAAAAACCAAGCCATGTACTCACAATGGCTTTAAATGTTTGAGACAAGATAAGTGGTAATGATAAAACAAAATCTAGCCAGGCATTCCAAAACCATGAGTAAAACCATTCAACCACTGGGAGAACTAATGCAAGGAAGTTTTTTATAAATTCAATATTGGATAATGACAGAATTCCATAATCGGATGAGAGTACTATCTGTATACCCCATATAACAACTAGAATCTGTATGGGTGTTGTGGCAATACAAAAGTATGCAATAATTTTAAGAAACGTATTCATGGTTAAAGATATCTATGAATAACTATAGTGTGTTTACAGGAGAAACAAAAATGTACAAAAAATTTAGCGTGTTTTCTTTATTGATCATTCCTATCTCAATGTCTCTTTCGGCATATGAGCCTTATGGGTCTCATACTTCTGATAAATGGCAAATATGGGCTTATTCAAGTGCCGCCCCTTCCTTCATAGGTGAGAATGCAACGATCATAGGTGCAAGTGGAAAAGTAATTAGGGAAGGCATCAATGGCTGGACATGCCAATCTGCAAATCCAAGACCTTACCCAGAGAAAGGTTGGAAAAATCCTCATGAAGCTATGGCAGTTTGTCATGATGATGAAGGTATGAAATGGATGATGGCATACATGCAAGGTATCAAACCTGAGCTTGAAAGAGATAGTTACATGTGGATGCTTAATGGAGATATGGGAGAAGATAATACTAAAGCTGGAGTCTTAAATAAGGAAGATTCAACTCCAGGTGAATGGATTGAGTCGGGGCCACATTTAATGTTAATGCCAAAAGATCCAACCACCATCGAGAAATTTTCTACTGATTTTATGAGTGGCGCACCCTATGTAATGTTTGCTGGAACTGATTATGCGCATTTAATGATACCTACAGAAGACTATTACAAATATACCAAGTAGTTCATTTTGATAGAAACCTTGTTTAATAAACAAGGTTTCTACTTAGCACCGTTTTGCCAAGACAATATAGAGAATGGGATAGTGAGCAAATAAATTAAAGCAAAAATATTAATGGTGATCCATAGAAAGTTAATCATGCTCAGGGCAATAATAGAAAATAAAACTAGAAACCCGAGTTTTGATTGAACAAATAGTCGTTTTCTTTTTATTGAAAAAGTCGGGATTCTGCTCACCAATAAACCGCTAATTAAAATAATATACCCAGCTACAAAATTAAGATTTTCAAAAGCCCAGTCATAGCCCATGAATGAATGTGTTAGTGGCAGCATAATTAAAATTGCTCCGACAGGAGTGGGAATACCGCTAAAAAAGTGTTCTTGATCTCCCTCTGAGGCCTTAGTCTCCTCAAGTCTCACATTGTATAAAGCAAGTCTTAAACAAGAAAAAATTATAAAAGCTAAGGCAGCAAATGCTCCAATGCTACTATCTTGATTAAAGATAGCCATATAAATCAGCAAACCAGGCGCAATTCCAAAACTCAAAAAATCTGACAATGAGTCTAATTGGGCTCCAAGATCAGATTCACTTTGAAGGTGTCTGGCTAACATGCCATCCAACACATCACATACCCCAGCAAATAAAATACAAACAATGGCCAGATTAAAATCTGATTCAAGAGCAAATCTAATTGAGCTCAAACCAAAGCTGAGACCTGACAAAGTAATAACATTTGGAAGAAGAACTTTAAAATCTAATTTTTTCATTGCTTATTTCAAGATAGCTAAGATTGATTCTCCTGCTATGACCTTTTCCCCAACTTTACATTGCTCCACTGCATCTAAGGGCATATAAATATCAACTCTTGAACCAAATCTTATTAATCCAAACCTTTCACCCTGACTAAGTTGATCATTTGGTGAGATAAAACTTAGTATTCTTCTAGCTATTAAACCTGCGATTTGAACAACAACAATTTTAGTTCCGGTTTCAGAACTTAACACTAGACTGCTTCGTTCATTTTTATCGCTAGCTTTATCCAAACTCGCATTAAGGAATTGACCTTCTTTGTATATAATTTGATCTACCTTTCCTGTTATTGGACTGCGGTTTACATGAACATTCAATACATTCATAAATACACAAATCCGTTTCATTTTAATGGCTTCTATTGGGACCTCTTTCGGCGGAAAAGCTTCATCAATCAAGCACACTTTTCCATCTGCTGAGCTAATTACTGAATTTGAGTCTTGAGGGGTATTTCTTTTTGGGTCTCTAAAAAACCAAATTACAAAAGCTGTAAGGATAAATCCAATCATGGCAAGGATCTTGGAAAGCATAAGCAAAAGAACAGAGGCTAAAAAAAAGATTGCAGCAAACCTCCAGCCTTCTGGATGGATATATGATCTTCTGCTAGTTGATTTCTTCATATGGGCCTCTTTTAATTAGTCGTGCATTTTATGACATAAAAAGAGCTTTTAAAAATTTAATCTTACTTTAAGCCATTCATTTGAGTGTATAAAATTAAACTGGCCATAGAAACTTGGAGAATTAAAGTAGCCCAAAGTATTATTTTGGTAGTTGTTTTGGGTTGTAATTCTTTTGGGAGTTTATTGGTGAGGTATAACGCGCCTATATTTATAATTGGCAGCCCCAATGCAGCCCATATCCCTGCAATCAATAAAAGTGTAATTGGGTTTGGCATTAAAAAGTAAGCTATTGATGAAAAGAGAGGGATAACAAAAGCAATAATTTTTATTAAATTAGTTCGAGTATTGTCTTGTTCGACAACAAGCCCCATAGAAATTAAATAATCTGAAATGGTTCTTGTAAAAGCAGCAGTGCCAGAAAGCAAAGTTGAAAAGAGCACAAAAAAAGCAAGTGGGATAAAAAACCATTTTGCCCAAGTGCCTAAAATTGTTGTAAAAATATTTAATAGGGTTTGAATGATGTCGCCATCAGGTGGCGGATATAGACCTAGTGGATATAAAATAGCTGCGCCCAAAAGAAAAAATGGAAGCGTCCCAATGGTTACAAAGAAGACTGTTGCCCATACATCGGTTTGCATTACTTTAATCCAAGCTTTTACTTCATGTTGATCGCCGTCATGCTTGGCGTAGCCTTTTTCTAAGCACCAATAAGTGTATGCCATGATCTCTCCATAACTAATGCCTGTAAAGCCAAAAACAGCCAGGGCTAAGGTTGCATGCTCAAATGGAAATGAAAACGTCAGACCCTCTAAAATTTGAGAACTTGAAATTGCATATGATGTAGATTGTGTGGAAATGGCAATAATTAAAGTGACAACTGAAAAAAAGAAAACCATTCCAAGTAAAACTTTTTCTAGGGTTTGATAAGTTCCAAGATACAAAATAAACCAAGTAATAAAACATGCGATTGCTACCCATATTTCAGTACTCAATATTGGTATCATTAGGTGCCCTGCTTCTGCTACAGCTCCTGCAAGACCTCCCATACCTGCAACAGAAGGAATCACACCAATGAACATAAACCAAACTAACC
>MDSV01238809.1_pt1 | contig 11340 bp, 9 predicted proteins | sample 810851 | NCBI WGS metagenome assembly MDSV01 (sample SAMN05326640, study PRJNA326480) | marine metagenome | isolation source: seawater | place: Atlantic Ocean: North East | collected 2012 | reverse complement strand
ATCGGCACTGTTAAGAGCATCATGGCAAGTTGATCCATAAACATCCCTAACAGTAACAAGATCCCAAACATAATTAGTAGCATTACTAATCCGCTAACATCAAAGCTTGTTACCCACTCAATTAATTTTACGCTAGCACCAGAACCCGCGAGAACATTGGAGAATAGGCTGGAGCCGAAAAGTATCATCAACGCAATAATCGTAACCCTGCCTGCACCCCACATTGACTTCCATAAAGCTACGCTAAATACATTCCAAAAGTTAGAAACCACTTCTTTTTTACCCTGAAACCAAGGCACAATTAGTAAGTAAATGAATGATAGTATTACGACGCCAAGAGACCCATATGCCGCTGATTCTGAGGGGGTGGTTACTCCAAACATAATTAGAAGAATAACCATAAAGATTACAGAAACCATAGGCACTACATCCGAAAAAAAAGTTTTAAGACGGTTAGACCATGGTATGAACTTTATGTCATATACCGGGGCCACAGAGGGGTCCAAAGTGGCCCGCGTATATATTAATAGTGTATACATAGATGCTAGTATAAGACCTGGTACAATGCCGCCTATCAATAATCTTCCTATATCAATTTCAGCAAGAGTTCCAAGTAATACCGCTAATGCAGAGGGTGGAATTAGCATAGCTAATCCACCAGTACCAAGAATTGGCCCAATCGACATACTCTTTTTATAGCCCCTTTCTGTCATTTCCGGAACCATAAGAGTACCAAGTAAAGCTGTTGACCCCATAGATGATCCGGATAAAGTTGCGAAAGCTGTACCTCCGGCTACTGTTACATAGGAAAGCCGCGCTGGAGCTCTTCCCATAAGATTTTCTATTGCATTAAACATTCTTTTGGCCAGACCTGTATGAAAAAATAGCTCCCCCATAAGCAGGAACATTGGTATTGGGACGATTGCAAAAATAGTCATATTTGCAAAAGCATTATCCGTAAGTTGTCCAATACTAGCTGATAGATTGGCGTCAAAACTGCCAAATCTGCCATAAAGAAAGAAAGCTGCGATTGAATTTACGGCTATAAATGCCAGTCCCACCGGCACGCCAATAAACATTAAAAGCAGGATGGAGCCCAGGAGAAGGGAAAGAATCCAGTACCATTCCATTTACTTTGTTTCCCTCAGATCCCTTTGTGTGTCCTCAAGCTCTATCCTATCGCTTGCAATTCCTGCCAGTCCCGTGTGCATAGGCTTCGCCATAACGGTAAAACGAAAAAATTCTATCATCATTAGGAAAAAACCAACCGGGAAGGGTAAGGTGCTCACCCAAAGTGGAATATCATACTGAGCACGCAACTCATCGTATGCCATCATATCATCATAACGTTCGAGAAAAAGCAGCCACGTATACCAAGCCCAAATCAGGCACACTAATCCTGCCAGGAAACAGATAATTCGAGATAAAATATCTCTGCCACGATCATTAAGTGCGGCTGTCAGAAGCTCGATATATACGTGTCCCCTATTTCGCACAAGCCAAGGCGATCCCAGAAACAGTATAAACAGAAAACCATATTCGATGAAGGGGATGGTATATTGGCTATAGGCAATACCGAAAAAACGAAATGCGCTAGCATAGATAATCGCAATCATAATCAGAGCAACATAAACAGCTGCTATGCCCATTAGAACCGCTAATACCCTTCCCCATAAATCATCGACGATTTTTAACATAAAACGTTTCTTATTTTAAAAATCTTTCATTTAGGACAAAGTTCAATAATCACTATTGCCTAAATGCCGCACGAAGTTTTGCTACGTGATCCGTGCTTCTTTTGGCCTTTTTCAGTCGACCCATCATTCTATCATAGGCTGAGTCAACCGCGATTTGTAGGTATTTTTTAGGGTTAGGAACATTGTAAAATTTCATACCACCTTTTTTCAAAGCGGCTATTTCCTCTTTATGTAAATTTTGTAAAATACCCCGATTAATACCCTCATACTCAATTACAGTTGATTGAACTATATTTTTTGCTTTTGTACTGAGGCTATTCCATTTTTTTAGATTAATTATCCAACCTATGTCTGTCTGATAGAAATCTGGAACAACAGCGTGTCTCAAAAATTTATCCCATTTTAGTCCCCTCAGTCCATAACTAGCCCAGGCAGCAGAATCAACTACACCTTTTTCCAAGGCTGCATAGACTTGAGTTGCTGGAAGGTTATGAGTAGTTGCCTTCAGGGCTTTCAAAAAAGCACCATAAATAGGGTTGTCTCGCATTTTTACGCCGTCAAAATTAGGAAGACCATCACTACCAAATTTTGGAGGATCTTTCATATAGATACGAAATTTATTACCAGAAGAAGTCCAACCAAGATATTTTACTCCAAAATGCTTTTGGTGCAGTTGATCTATCATGTCTATTCCACCGGCCTGACGGGCTTGCGCAACAGTTGAACTTGAGGTTGAAATAGCTTCTAGTTCAGGAATGCCACGGGCATAGAAAGCTGCTGGTATGCAGTTCAAATCTACTCGACCCTTGCTCACTGCTGGAGCCTGTTGAAACATTTTTATAGAGTTAAATGGCAAAACATCTATTTGAACAACCCCCTTACCTTTTTCATTGATAGCTTTTACTAGGGCTTTACAGTTCTTGGTGTAAATTAGAAAATCAGGAAATGGGTATACCATCGTGAGCTTGGTCTCTGCCTGAGCTTGTTTTTGAATACCAAGTATTGAAGCACTAAATGTTATTATTGCTGCTAAAATAGTTACAAAAAATAATTTCATTTTTATTCTCCCAATTCTAATCGTTTTTAGCGATTATATTAGTGATTTTAATATTATAATAACCAGTCGTTAATCTGATAAATTATAATAGAGAGTAATTTATGAACCGCAAGCTACAGCTCGCCAATTAATTAAAATTGTCAGTAGTTTATTGTGAGGAAATTATAGATAAGTTCACTGTTTTAAAAACAGCTCGCAGAGTTTGTCTTTGATTATTTTTCCACCGGAATTTTTTGGTAGTTCATTCAAATAAGAAAATTTCTCTGGAATTTTATAATCGGCAAGCGTGGCGGAGCATAGTTTTCTTAGAGTTTCATCATCTAATGTCTTTTTACCTGCAATTACCGCTACGATGATTTCACCATAACGTTCATCCTCTATTCCAAAAACCGAAACTTCGTTTATAGAATCGATTTTTAGGAGGGTTTGTTCTATTTCTGCTGGGTAAATATTTATTCCCCCCCGTATAATAACATCCTTGGTTCTTCCCCTTAGATAGAGAAAGCCGTTTTTGTCTAATTCACCCAAGTCACCGGGGTAAAACCATCCATCCTCTGTTTTTCCAACAGATTGAGAACTTGGTTCTCCAAATAATTTAGAGGCAACAGCCGGTCCACGGTAGCGCACCGTCCCTATGGTGTTTGGTGGCTGAACAATTTTCTCATTATCTGTAATTTGTACTTCCACGCGAAATATTGGTTTGCCAACACTGGATGGAGATTCTTTCATGTCTTCTGCAAAAAGTGCTGAAATTCCCCCTCCTTCGGTAGAAGCATAATACTCTATTAAACCGCCCGAAATGTTACTAATTACTGATCTTCTCTCATTTTCATGAAGAGGAGCCCCGCTGGAAATTACTGAGGTTAAAGTTTCACAGTCTTTAAGCGTTTTTCTATCTAAACCTAGAAGATCACGGATCTGAGTTGGAACCAGAAATGTTACATTTGGTTTATACTCCCTCAGCGTCTTTATAAAAGCTTCTGGCTGCCAAGGTGGCTGTAAGAGAATAATAGTTCCACCCAAAAATAAATAAGATAAGACAAAGGTACGCCCTCCACCAAAATATAGGGGGGTTGCTGCAACAAATTTATCATACCACGAAAATTTAAGTGAAATAGATTGTGCAATAAATCTGCTAATCATGTGGCTATGGTCAATTTGGGGTCCTCTAGGTGTCCCCGTCGTACCTGAGGACAAAGAGATTAATAGAGGCTGATTTTGGCTATAATTTGCAATAAAATTTTGGTTTGTGCTAAAAAAGTCGACTTTACCTAAGTTAAAGTCATCCTCAATTATTTGGATTGCTTCAATTAGTTTATCAACATTAATCACTTTTTCTTTATTCATGAGAGTTAAGAGGCTTACTATTATCTTTGCACTATTTGCATCCTCAACAATTATTGTCTCGGGTTTGAAGTGAGTTATTAGGTTAAGTTTCTCTTGATCCCCCCACCGCCAATCCATTGGTAAATGAATACAGCCAATTCTTGCCAAAGATAGTTGGATTACGACGTGTGTTATACTGTCTTTAAGAGATATGGCGACCAACATATTTTTTTCTATACCAAGTTCTTGGAGAGCAAGGCTGGTCTTTATAATTTCGTGTTCTAACTCAGAATAGTTGAGTTTTTCATTGGTAATTGGATTCAATATTGCCGTGTGTTGACCTCGGTTTATTGCATGTGAGGTGATTGGTTCAGAGATATTATTTAGCATTGGTCTATGGTTTATTGATCAAAGTTTTATCTGGATCAAGAGTTCGTAGAAGTGAGTTGGCTGCTTTCGATCCAATCGCGGGAGTGGTAAGTTCTAAAAATCTTGTCCTCATATTAAGTGGTTTGAGTGGTGTAATATATCCACCGGGTGGTGTATAGTATGAATGATGCTGAGGCTTGCCATATTCGAGAGATACTTCTCCAAATAATTTAGTTCTATCTTTAAGAGTGATATGCGCTGATGCACCCAAGCAGCTGGGATAGCTTTTTGCGTGTGTTGGGCTCAAGCTAACATGTATTTTCTGGTATAGTTCCTCAGGATAAGTACTAGTGGGCGATTTTAGATAATTAATATCTGGTTTTCCTCTATCAAGGGTAGCAGCGATGCCCCAGGGTATGCTCATTAACCTGTCATAGAGTTCATTGTTAGGTTTTGGTGGTTTGGCAAAGGAAATAGCGAGGGGATATGTCAGTATATTAATTTTGCTTATCTTATTAGCTTCAATCTTTCTACCTCCAGTTGCATTGAGCAGTGCTTCAACCGCTGGCTGAATATGTCTACAACCCGGGAATGGTTTAAAAAATACTTGCTTAATAGAATTAAAACCTTTTGCCGAAATAATATTATGGAGTTTATTTGAACTAGAACCACCGGATTTTCTATTTAGCTTCTTGCTCCCAGTAAGCAGGTCCAGTAAGCCCGGAGAGCTAACTCTTCCCTCTAATACACTTTTTCCGCCGGACAAACCTGTTTTCGCCAATTTTGCGGCTTCAACCCCTGTTCGTGCAGCTATTCCACTATGAAAGGGTACCGCCGACCCTCTAACTTTTAGGGCCTCGTAGGTTGAAATAGGGGCGAGAAAAGCAGCTATGGAAATAGCCTCCTCAATTTCTTTTTGTTCTAGTTCCATACACAGTGATGCAGTTACGGCAGCACCTATGGCACCCATAGTCCCTGTAGGGGCACTCCCGCTAAAACTTTGGGAAGGATGAGTTAAGCGAGATAGACGATTACAAATTTCATAGCCAGCAGCAAGTTTTGAGAGAGCTTTTATAGAGCCTAGGCGTAGACTTCCTCGCATTGCAATCAGAGTTGGAACCAAAACGCTGGATGGATGATTCCCGCCATGACCATAACCATCATGAAGTTGCAGAAGGGACCCCACAGTTCCCATTACAAGAGCCGCACTTTCCTGTGTAAATGACCAATTAGTCAGGCCAGGAAGTTTTACAGAACCCCTGTTTGATAATTTCAAGGTTGATTTAGCTTCCTGGAATTGGGTGGCAGCTATGGTACATGCTATAAAATCGGCCAGACACCAGGCCATTCTTATTTGAGTAGCTTTTGATGTTTTAGTAAATCTACTAGTGACCGCAAATTTAGCTAGTGAATGGGCAAAACTATTCTCTCTATTTTTGCTTAACATATAATTTCTTTGGCAATAATATTTCGTTGAATTTCGTTACTGCCCTCCCCAAAGGTATATAATCGTGCGTCTCTCCATATGCGTTGCATTTCACTGTCATTATCATAACCCGCTCCAGCAAGTATTTGCATACCGGCATCTGTTACGAAGTTTAAAGTCTCTGTTGCTATAATTTTAGCCTCTGATGCTTCAGTTTTGCACTCCATACCGTTGGCTATTTTCCAAGCTAGGTGAAATGCTGTTAAACGGGATTGATTCACTCTCATTTGCATATCAACTAGTCTGTGCCTTATAACCTGGTTAGCTGCTATTGGTTTGCCAAATTGATGCCTTTCTAAACTGTGGGCTATCGAAAGATCCACAGCTCTCTGGGCTAGGCCGGTTACCGATGATGCCATTCCAGCCCGAGAGTAGTGTAAAACAGTCATAAGCTGCTTAAATCCATTATTTAGGTCTCCGAGCAGGGCAGTTTCCGGTAGTGTGACATTATCAAGGCCTAGTGAAAAACTTGGCATCCAATGGGTTCCAACTTTATCCATGGGTGTTATGGAAAGTCCCTTGGTATCTGGAGGCATCAAAAATAGAGAAATTCCTTCATCTTCATCAGTACTTTTAGTTTTGCATGCTACAACAATATAAGAGGATGCCTTTGCATCAGAAACCCATATTTTGCTGCCCTTTAGTTGCCATCCACCAGATTTCATGGGAGTTGCCCTTGAGATTATGGCATTTGCGTCAGAACCTGCCCCTGGTTCAGATAAAGCGAGTGCAAAGAGTGCCTCTCCCTTTACTACTTGGGGTAATATCTTTTCCTTTTGTTCAGGGCTTCCAAATATTAGTATAGGCATACCGCCAAATCCTATTGAGCGGTTCAGCAATGAAGCTGCCATATAAGCTGTTTTTCCCATGGTATATTGAAGTAGAGCTATTGTGTCCCACTCTATGTCTGTACCCCCATATCTCTCAGGAAAGGGCATTCCAAATAAGCCAAGATTAGCCAGATCTGTCATTATTTCGTAAGGAGCGGTGCCTTTTTGGTCAAAGTCCCTTTGTTGTATAGGGGTAAGTTTATCACTTAATAGCCTAGTAACACTCTCCAATATCGACTGTTGATCGTGAGAAATTGAGAAATCCATTACAAAAACTCTTATCTATTCTTCATTATATTATGTTTATTATTGTAGAATTCTATGTGCAACCTGTTTAAATAATCATTATTGCTAGCTAAGGAAATCTATACGAGGCTTAAATGACAGATAAAAAAAATTTAATACCAGTAATAGATGCGGTGGTAAATCTGCAAACCGCAGAAGCCCTAGAGTTTAGACCGTCAGATAGGAGAGAGTTCTACGTAGAAAAAATCAAAGTAGACACTGACGTGTTTGAAGGGTTAACTCATGAAGGCATGTTAGCCCTAATGGATGAGGTTAATATTCAAAAAGCATTTCTAATTGCTCCTAAAATTGGCCAACTAGGTCTTCAAGGTAGTTACCATTTACCCTATGAAATAGTGGCAGATGCAACTAAAGTTGACCCAAATAGGTTTTATGGGTTGGCTGGAATAGATCCTACAGAAGGAATGGAGGGGGTCAGATCTCTAGAAAGAGCAATAAAAGAATTTGGTTTTATTGGTGCTCACTCTTATCCACATTGGTTTGAACTTAGCCCGGATGATCGTAAATATTATCCCTTCTATGCCAAGTGTGTCGAATTGGATGTTCCTATTCAAATTCAGGTTGGACAAAGTCTGATTTATTCTCCCAAAGCACCAAAAAAAAGTACTGGTCGACCAATTAGCCTTGATACAATTGCGTGTGATTTTCCTGAATTAAGGATAATAGGAATACATATTGGTATACCTTGGCATGATGAAATGATTGCGATGGCTTGGAAACATCCCAACATTTTCATAGGTTGCGATGCTCATTCACCACGTTATTGGCCAGAGTCTTTTAGGGGCTATCTAAACTCATATGGTCAGGACAAAGTCATTTTTGGCACAGATTTCCCCGTAGTTAGTTTTTCTAGGGCTATCTACGAGATTTTAGAGTTAGGTTTTAAGCAAGAAGTCCTCGAAAAATTGTTCTGGAACAATGTTGCAAGTATATATAGATTATGAAAAGTTAGTTTGTTTTGGCTTATTTGTCTAAATTGATAATCATTATAAATGATGGGAGAAAATTAGTGTTTAAATTCCTGAAAACTTATTTTGCAGTCTTTGCGGTTTTTGTTTCCTTGGCTGTACTTAGTCCTAACGAAGTGTTTAGTAAAGAAATAAAGGTAGGTTCATTCGTGTCAGCTAAAGGGTTCGGAAGTAGGTTCGTAATTATGCCTTGGATGAAGCGAGCTACAGAAGCACTGAATAAAATTGGATCTAAAACAACAATCAAAGCTTATTGGGGTGGTTCTCTGGGAAAAAGCCCATTTCAACAATATGACTTAGTAAAAGGCGGTGTCGCCGATGTTGCTTGGGTAATGGCTGCATATACACCTGGTCAATTTCCTGAGATGGAAGTAATGGAAATACCCTTTTTGTTTAGAACAGCAAATGAGGCGTCTGTTGTTGGATGGAAACTCCATCAAGCGGGGCTATTCTCTGGTTTTCAGGATACACATTTAGTTGGATTTTTTGCGGGGGAGCCTGCTTCCATTTTCTCTAGAGACCCGATTGCCAAGCTCGAGGATTTAAAAAACAGAAAAGTGAGAATAGTTGGTGCCACACAAGGAGACTGGCTTAGAACACTGGGTGCTGTGCCTGAGAGAGCCAGTTCTCGGAAAATGAATGAGAAGCTAAATAGGGGCACCTTTTCTGCTGTGATTCAGGGCTGGTCTGGAATGAAGACTTTCAAATCTTTGGGGCTAGTTAATCATACAGTAGATGTTCCTGTGGGCACATTAGGTTTCATGTTGCTTATGAATAAAGACACATGGAATGGTTTATCCTCCGCAGAGAAAAAAGCAGTTCAAGAAAATGGGGGTATTCATATAGCCAAAGATTCAGGTAAGGCATATGCAAAGGCTGGCATTGATATCAGGGCAATGGTTAAATCCCAGGGAAAGCACAAAATGATCAGTTTTTCCCAATCTCAGTTAGCCGCCTATGAGAAAGCAGCACAGCCGGTTCATCAGCGTTGGGCTAGTAAGAATTCTGCAAATAAGAAGACCTACGAAGCTGCGGTGAGGTTCTTAAAAGAGCTGAGATAAAACACTCAGCCAATAATCAGTATTTTATTGATGTTATCTGAACGCCTACAGAGATATTTAGAGAATTTGTCCAAGATTCTCGCCTCTGTAGGCTTTATTTTTCTGGTCTTTATTTCATTTCTTACCATGTTTGACGCAGTAATGCGGTGGGCAGTTTTACCGAGTATTCCAGGATTTTTAGATTGGGGAAGAATAATTTTCCCAATAATTATATGTTCTGTCTTTCCGGCAGTGCTAATCAACAAACGAAATGTAAGTATTAAGTTCCTCGGGGGGTTCTTAGGTAAAAAGCCTAATGCTTTATTAGAATTTTTAGCAGCATTACTTACATTTCTTTTCTTCGTACTGTTAGCTTGGCAGTTTGTTTTAACTGGCATTGATGTGACTGTTAACCATAGAGTAACAGGAACTGTAAAAATACCAGTTGCACCTTGGTGGTGGATTGCGACTACGTTCGTGATTTTTTGTGTTCCAGTTCAAATCTGGATGGTGGTAAAGAGTTTTATAGAACTGAAGACTAGTAAGAGTGACTGATGCTGACCTTTGAGATAAGTAAAAACATATTTTTCATTCATCGGGTTTTAAAAAATAAGGGTGAAATATGTCTGGAATTTTAGTTGGGGTATTAGGCCTAGTTTTACTTTTCGTACTAATTATTTTTCATACGCCTATTGGTGTCGCAATGGCTTTAACTGGCTTCACAATGGTAGGCTATTTAATTGGATTTGGGCCAGCTTTTTCACTGTTTGGAGCTGAGGGCAAAGAGGTGGTTTCAAGCGAGGGCCTCGCAGTTGTGGCTAGCTTTATATTGATGGGTGCTTTCGCAAATCTTAGTGGACTAGCCCAGGATTTATATCGTTTGGCTTACGCTTTTCTAGGACATTTACGTGGGGGACTGGCTCTTGCAACAGTAGGAGCGTGTGCTGGTTTCGGTTCAGTTAGTGGTTCATCCGTAGCTACTACAGCGACCATGACGCAAATAGCCCTACCTGAAATGGTAAGACGGGGCTATTCCACCACATTATCCACGGGAAGTATAGCTGCTGGGGGGACACTCGGGATGCTTATCCCACCGTCCATTGTAATGATCATATATGGTATTTTAACCGAAGAATTTATAATCGCTTTGTTCGCAGCTGCGATTATCCCAGGAATTCTTTCGGTATTGGTATACTTTGTTGCGATTTCAATTATTGTTAGGGTGAATCCGGCTGCAGGCCCAGTAGGTGCCAAAGTGACTGGTAGTGAAAAACTCAAGATTATAAAGGAATCTTGGGGCGTAATTTTTCTAGCGACAGTTGTCTCTGGCGGGCTTTACACTGGAATATTTTCCCCTGGTGAATCAGCTTCTGTAGGAGTTTGTGTTGCCTTTTGCTTTGCGTGGTGGAGAAAGAAACTAAGTTGGAGAGCTTTTTTTGACACATTAATTGATGCAGCGGGCACTACGGGTTTAATTTATGTCATAATTATTGGTGCGCATATTTTTTCATATTTTATGACTTTATCAGGCCTTCCAGAGTTAATAGTGGATTCAATAGAGGCATCAGGCTTATCAAAATATGTAGTTTTGGTATTGCTATACGTAATGTTTATTATTTTAGGCAGTATATTTGATACAGTGGCGGCCATGGTAATTACCCTACCATTCGTTTATCCACTGATAGTCAGCCTTGGTTTTGACCCGATTTGGTGGGGAGTTATAAATGTTATAGTTATGGAGGTAGGTATGATTACGCCGCCAATTGGAATGAACGTATTTGTAATGCATGGCATGGCTAAAGGTGTTCCACTGACCACAATTTTTAAGGGTATTACTCCGTTCGTCTTAGCTGATTTCGTGAGGTTAGGACTTGTTACAGCCTTTCCAGTTCTAGCATTATGGCTCCCAAAATATTGGGGTATGATTTAGTTTAGGTGCAGTAAAAACGATAGGTTTAAAATGGGTCAGACGATATCCGAAAAAATTATATCTAAGGTAGCAGGTTTAAAGGAAGTAAAACCTGGAGACGTCGTGACGTGTTCAGTTGATCTGGCGATGATCCACGATAGCGGAGGTCCACGGAGAGTTAAACAAATTATGGAGAAACTGGGCGCCAATGTTTGGGATCCTAATAAGGTAGTGCTCGTGTCTGATCATTTTGCCCATAACACAGATTCAGAGAGCATGAAGATCCTTCAGTTAACAAGAGATTGGGCGAAGGGCCAGAAAATAGACAATTTTTATGACCAAGAAGGTATTT
>MDSV01087363.1_pt1 | contig 11340 bp, 14 predicted proteins | sample 810851 | NCBI WGS metagenome assembly MDSV01 (sample SAMN05326640, study PRJNA326480) | marine metagenome | isolation source: seawater | place: Atlantic Ocean: North East | collected 2012 | reverse complement strand
GGGTCAGGCATCCCAAATAAAGCCGGAACGCAAGCTAAAAAAAAGAAAACTATAAAATATCCAACAGATTGTGAGGTAATGATCCCAATTAAATAAAATAAAATAATTGGAATAAATATAGTTTTAAATTCTAAATACCTAATTAGTTTATTAATCATAAAAAATTATAGAAAATTAAAAATTTATTTTTCTCCAGCAAAGTCGGTAATTTTGCAATACGCTTTCTTTTGACTTAAAAGTTTACATGTTTCGTTAGCTGTTTGTTTGTCTATGAAGGGTCCAGCTTTAAGGCGAAAGTATTTGCCCTTATCTTTGATATTTTTAGAGCTAATTTTATAATCTAGACCAATTAGTATATCACCATATTTTTTTTGAATTTCAGGCCAGCTTTTTCTTGCTAATTCAATCTTTCTAAATGAGGCAAGATGAATTCCTAGTTGTTTCTCAGTAGTAACTTGCTCAGTTTTCTTTGGAGTCAAAGATATTGGGCCTTTAATATTTAATTTTTTTTCATTTTCATCAGATTTTTTTTTATTATTAGTCTGATCCTGTTTTTTATTTTCTTGTTCTATTTTTTCTTTATTTTCAACCTTTTGATCATTATCTTTTTTTGTAAGTTCAGATAAAAGTTTTCTTATTTCTTCGTCTATTTCAGTGAGTTCATTAATATTTGGTCTTAAATTATCCAAATCAGTTTTCAATATATTTATTTGGTTCTGTAGGTCATTTATTTTAATTTCTAAATTAGTTTTAAATTTTTTATTTTCTGAAATATTTTTATTCTTTCCAGAAAAAATATCCCCTAAATTTTGATCAAAGTTTGCGCAAGCTGAAGATAATAACAATATCATAAAAAAACTTGTAAATTTTAGAAATGAAAAAAAATTTATTACTTTAAAATTCAATTCTCTATCTCCTGATAGTTTAAGCAGAAAACTATATCCTAATAGTATAAGCAAAAGCAATATAAAGGATTTTTTGCAGAAATTTAAATTACCCATTATATGCAAAAATTTGAAAAATCTAGTAAAAAATATAAGAATTATTAAAAAAACTTAATTAGATAGAAAAATTTGTAATATCAAACTCTAAAATATGATACTCTTATCATATAATTTTAATTTATGAGTATTTTATGAGTAAAATTGCGATTTTGAAAAATTTTTTATTCTTTATGGTTTTGGTTAATCTACTTGCTAGTTGTGGCACCCAACTTTCTTGTAAACCAGAAATAGGAGCTCCACCGGAGAGAGAGTTCTGGTGCTCACCAATAACAAAAATTGGAAATTTTTTTACAGTTAGTAAGCAATATACAAAAGTCAAAACTAACATCAATAACTCAGAAAAGGACGCTGCCCATTGTGAAGAAACAATTGGGGAAAAGGAATGCAATATTAAACAATAGTATTTTGGCTAATGAACTATAAAACCTTTATTTTTGTAAATTTTTTCTTTTTTGTTTTTATCAGCATTTCTAAAGGTTCTGAAAGAGAAGTTAATATTGCTGTTTCGTCCAATTTTAGAAATAGTTTGATTGATATAATTAATGAATATAATGCAAATCGTATTATTAATGAAAATAATTTAATTAAATTTACTTCTGGTTCCACAGTAAATCTTTATCATCAAATACTTAATGGTGCTCCTTTTGATCTATTTCTTTCAGCTGATAGCAAACATCCAAGTTTATTGCAGGCTAATGGTTTTGGAGAAGAAACTTTCACTTATGCATGTGGAAAACTTGTTTTTTGGTCAAAAAAACCCTTTTCTATAGAAAAAACCTTTAAGGAAATTTTATCAAATTCCTTTAATAGTTATATTGCTATTCCAAACCCAAAAACAGCACCTTATGGAGTAGCAGCTAATGAAGTTATATCTAATTTAGGTATGTATAATGAATTAAAAAGTAATTTAATTCGTGGGATAAATGTTTCTCAAGTAGTCCATTTTGTTAAAACAAAATCTGTTGATAGAGCATTTATAGCTCTTTCTCAAGTTAAGTATTTAAATAAATTAGAGGGTCAATATACTAAAGTTCCAAAAGATTTATATCATCCGATAAAACAGGATGTTATACTTCTTAGAAATAGTAAAAATAAAAAAGTAGCGAGAGATTTTTTTTATTTTCTTACTAAAAACAAAACTAAGGATATCATTCAAAAATCTGGTTATGATATTAATTGCTAAATGGAAAATTTTGAAATTTTAACCCTTTTTATAACATTAAAATTAGCTACTTATACTATTATAGTATTATTCATAATAGGCGTTCCTCTCTCTTTATGGCTTGCTTATGGAAAAAACAATTTTAAAAACATTGTGCAGACCATTGTTGCGCTCCCATTGGTTTTACCCCCAACTGTTTTAGGCTTTTATTTGCTTTTATTTTTTAATCCTGAAAATTTTTTTGGTGATAAATTATATACTCTTACTGGCACAAAGTTAGTTTTCTCTTTTGAAGGTTTGGTTATCGCTTCTGTAATTTATTCTTTGCCTTTTGTAGTCCAGCCTTTACAAGCTTCTTTCGAAAATATTGACTATAAAAAAATTGAGGCAGCTTATAATTTGGGTGCATCAAAATTAAGCACACTTATTAATATAATTATACCGTTGTCACTTAGAGGTTTTTTAGTAGCTGGTGTGTTGGGTTTTGCTCATACTATAGGTGAGTTTGGGGTTGTTTTAATGATAGGAGGAAATATCGCGGGTGAGACAAGAGTTTTATCAATAGCAATTTTTGAAAAAGTAGAGACATTAAATTATTTAGATGCTCATATAATGTCCGGTGGTTTAGTATTATTTTCTTTTGTAATATTATTCCTCCTATATTCTAGTAATAAGAATTTTAAATTAAAATTATTTTCTAAATAAAATGTCAGTTCTTTCTTTAAATACCTACCTTCGAATCGATAATTTTATTTTAGAAATAAAATCAAATATTGATTTTTCCAATGATATAGTAGGTATTTATGGTCCCTCTGGAAGTGGAAAAACTCTTTTGCTTAGAATAATTGCTGGCTTAGAAAAAAATTCTAGAGGTAGTGTAATTTTCAATCGATTAAATTGGCAAAATGATAAAAAAGGAATATTCCTTTCTTCATCAAGAAGAAAAGCTGTAAATGTTTTTCAAGAGAATAGATTATTTGAAAATATGAATGTTAAAAATAATATAATGTTTGGTTATAGAAGAAACAGAAATATTAAAAATTTAAATTTTTCTCAAATTACAAATTCATTAGAAATTAATAATATAATGAATAGAGAGGTAAAAAATTTATCTGGCGGTGAAAAGCAAAGAGTTGCAATTGCTAGAAGTTTGTTAGCTGAAAAGAATATACTTCTTTTGGATGAGCCTTTTTCTTCTCAGGATATTTCTAGAAAGAATAAAATAATTAATCTTTTGAAAGATATTTACTCTCAAACAAGATTACCTATGTTAATTGTTAGTCATTCAATGGAAGATTTAATTAATTTGACTAGCAAAACAATTTTATTAGACTCAGGTAAAATCATCTTTTTCGACAAGACAAATGAAATTATTTCAAATTATCATACTAAAATTAATAGCTTAAAAATTGAACCAGCTAATTATATAAAAACAATCATTCATAGCCATGATGAAAAATACGGGTTAACAAATTTAAAGTTTCAAGATAATAATATTGTTACAGCATTGGTTAAAGGTCATGTTGGTAGTGAGGTGATAATTAAAATTTTGTCTAAAGATATTTTTATTTCAAAAAATATACCTAAAGAAATAAGTATAAGAAATATCTTGAATGCTAAGATAATTAGAATAAATAAAACAGGCAATTTTTATACTGATATATACCTATTAGTAGGCAAAGAAGAAATAATTTCTAGAATCACCTTTTTATCTATGAAAGAACTAGAGCTGAAAATTGGCGATGAAGTCTACATATTAATTAAAAGCACGATGATTAAAGAAATAGGTTAAATTAAGACCAAGTTTTTCTTGCCGGTGATTTTACCTCAATTTGAACGCATTCTTCTAATGCTTCTGAGAAATGAGGCACACCAGGTGGGTGTCTCCATACATCACCAGGGTTAGCTATAAATTCTTTATCTCCAATTTTCATTTTTAATTTACCTGAAAGTAAAGTTGCTACCGATTCGTGATCATCATGTTGATGAAGAGGGTCAATCAAGCCTTTGCCCCTCCATGCTCTTAGCATAATCATATTTTCAGTAACCATTAAAACTTTAAGAGATAATTCACCCTGTTCAATAGCTCCTTCAACTGCTTTCACTTCTTCCTCTGGTATATCCGAGTCAGATCTAAATAATTTATTAGTTAATTCCATGATTCTGTTTTGGTCATTCATATTATTTGCTCCATATCTCTCCATCGTAATAGTGGAATTCCATTACTGTACAGCCATTGGTTGTAGAAAATGGTCCATGTAATGTTCCAGGAGGTCTAACAGCATATGTTAGAGGAGAAAAACTCTCACCTCCTTCACCAAGCTCATTATTTCCAACTCTTAAGTCGCCTTCAAACAAAAATACTTCTTCCCAATAATCATGAACGAAAGGCTCAGTTGTAAATGTGCCTTTATCTATTCTTAGTATCCTTGTTCTACTTCCAGACTTATTAATTTCATCTAATGAACCAGATATAATTTTTTGGGTTATTCCTTCAGGATAACCTGGTGGAGTTTCCCAACCGGTCTCTAAATCAAGTTTGTAAAACTCTCTATGTATTTTAGGTATTATCATTTTGCTGCCTCAAGTCTCTAGATTAGCATTTTAGATAAATGTCATAGATTTTCAAAGCCTTTTTTTAAATCTGCTATTAAATCCTCTGGATCTTCTAAACCAATAGACAATCTAAATGATTGACCCTTAATTTCTTTTGCATTTGTAGTTCTATTAAGGTAAGGCCAGGTTGGTATGCAAAGACTTTCAAAGCCCCCCCATGAAGCTCCCATTGAAAATAAATTAAGAGAATCAAGCATTTTTTCTATATTAAATGCTTCGTCTGAGTTTAATACGAAACCAAAGAGACCAGATGCTCCAGAAAAGTCTCTTTTCCAAATTAAATAACCAGGGTCCTCGGGAAGAGCGGGGTATAAAACTTTAGAAACCTGTTTTTGTTTCTGTAACCATTTTGCAACATATAATGCAGAACTTTGATGTTGTCTCATTCTTACATCTAATGTCCTCAAACCTCTTAGTCCTAAATAAATGTCGTCTGGTCCAGTATGTATGCCAAGAGATTGGATAGTTTCATCAAGCTTCTTGTATGAATTACGATTTGTTGTTACGACCCCTAGCATTGCATCTGAATGACCTGCTATGTACTTAGTAGCAGAATGTATAGATAAGTCTATACCATCTAATAGTGGTTTATAATATATGGGTGTTGCCCATGTGTTATCCAATATTGTTTTAATATTATACTTTTGAGCTAAAGAGGCTATTTCTTTTATATCTTGCATTTCAAATGTCAAAGAACCAGGTGATTCTAAATAAATGCAATGGGTGTTTTTTTTAAATAATTTTTCTATATTTCTTCCAATAAGGGGGTCAAAATATTCAACCTCTATTCCCATTTTTATTAGAAGGTTATTGCAAAATTTTCGAGTGGGATAATATACGGAGTCAGAGACTAGGATATGTGAATCATTCTCTGTTAAGCTTAAAATAGCTGTGGATATTGCTGAAAGACCCGAAGGAAATACAAAAGACTTAAAGCCTTCTTCAAGTTCTTTGAAAGCTTCTTCAAAAGCGAAAGAAGTGGTTGTTCCAACTCTTCCGTATTTCATTAAAGGAGGAGAACGTTTTTCAATATTGACATATTCCTTATAATTTTCTGCTATAATAGTTGAAGCATGAATTACTGGAGGGTTAACAGTGCCACTAAATAATTTTTTACTCCTTCCGGCATGGACAATTTTAGTCGATTTTTTCATTGAGCTGTTTCCTAGTTATAGGTGAGTTTTTCTTCGTAGCCCATTCAGACCAGGATCCATCATAAACGGAATAATCCTCATATTCAATTAGATGCAAACAGAATGCTAGTATACATGCTGTGATTCCAGAACCGCATGATGTGATAATTGGTTTATTAAATGTTATTCCTTTTTTAAGAAAAATATTTTTTATCTCTTCTGGTTTTTTCAAAGTTAAATCTGATTGATTTATTAACTCTTGAAAAGGCAAATTAATACTTCCTGGAATATTTCCAGATATTAATTCTTTTCTAGGTTCTGGTTCAATTCCATCAAATCGTCCTTTTGATCTTGCGTCAATAAGTTCCTCTTTTTTTGTTTTGATGTTTGTGATTACTTGAAGATAGTTTTTTACAAAATTTTTCTTAAAATGTGCTTTATAATCAGTTTTTATTTTTTTAAATACTTTTTTTTCAGTTGGTCTGTTCTCAGAAATCCATTTTGGTAAACCTCCATTCAAAATACTAATTTTTTGATGTCCGAAAACTTTAAAACTCCACCAGACTCTGGCTGCACTTTGCAAACCAATTCCATCATAAATTACTATGTGGTCTAAATTTTTTAAACCGAGGTTTGACACATGTTTCTCAAAAACTTTTGAGTCTGGAATCATATGTGGTAATTTATTATTCTGGTCAGATATAAGTTCTATATCAAAAAACTGGCTTCCAGGTATATGAATTTTTTCAAATTCCTTTCTGGGATTTCTTTTTTGATTCGGCAAATACCAAGAACCGTCTAGCAAAAAAACTTTGCTTAGGTTTTTTGATAGCCATTCAGTCTCTACTAAGTCGTTTGAATTTACCATTAAATTATAGTCTTTTAATTAAATTTATTAAAGATACAAGCTATATCAAAAGTTTAACCACTCAGGAACTGTAATTGAATTTTTTCTCAGAAATTCTGAGTTAAATATTTTACTTTGGTACCTAGTTCCTAAATCGCATAAAATAGTTACTATAGTTTTCCCTTTTCCTAAGTGTTTTGCAAGTCTAACTGCCCCAGCAAGGTTTACACCACTTGAACCACCAAGAATAAGGCCTTCTTCCTTAATTAATTTAAAAACATAATGCATTGCTTCTTGGTCATCAATTTGATAGGGACAGTCGACTTCTAAATTTTTCAAATTTTCAGTAATTCTTCCTTGCCCTATTCCTTCTGTTATTGAAGTGCCTTTACCTTCTAATTTTCCATTAGTAAAATAGCTATATAGTGATGCGCCCATTGGATCGGCTATACCAATACTTATATTTGGATTTCTAGATTTTAAAAAACTTGCTACTCCTGATAATGTGCCTCCAGTTCCTACTGCACAAATAAAGCCATCGATATTTTCATTAGTTTGTCTCCATATTTCAGGGCCAGTTGTTTTGAAATGTATATACTTGTTTGCCAAATTATCAAATTGATTTGCCCAAACTGCACTACCTGGCTTATTTTTATTGATTTCCAGAGCAATTTTTTTTGAGACTTTTATATAATTATTTTCATCTTTATATGGTACAGCAGGTACGGCAATTATTTCTGCTCCACAAGCTCTTAGCATTTCAAATTTTTCTTTACTTTGCGTTTCTGGAATAATTATTTTTGTCTTATAGCCTTTTGCATTGGCTACTAGTGCCAAACCTATACCAGTATTCCCTGCTGTGCCTTCAATTATTGTTCCGCCAGATCTTAAAAGACCTTTCTTTTCTGCATCTTCTATTATACCAAGAGCGGCTCTATCTTTAACTGATCCACCAGGATTTAAAAACTCTGCTTTGCCAAGTATTTCGCATCCAGTCTCTTTAGATAAACTTTCTATCCTAATCAAAGGGGTATTTCCAATGGTTTCTATAAACCCTTTTTTTATTTTTTTTGTAGTTGCTTCCATATTTTATTTATTTAGTTTTTTTGAATGAAAATCTAGATGATCATTTATAAATGTAGAAATAAAATTATAACCATGGTCATAACCTTCTTGATATCTCATTAAAAGCTTTTGATTTAAGGTCTTGCATTTGTCAGAAAATTTTTCAGGAGTCAGTTCATTCAAAAACTCATCATTAGTACCTTGATCAATTAATATTTCATCATAAATGTTTGAAGAATTTTGAATTAATTTTGTAGCATCCCATTCGCTCCATTTATCTTTATTATCTCCAAGGTATCCTTTAAAAGCTTTAATTCCCCATGGAGAAGTTGAAGGGGAAGAGATAGGAGCAAAAGCTGAAACACTTTTATATAAATTTGGTTTTTTTAGTGCACAAATTAATGCACCATGTCCACCCATAGAGTGACCAAAAATACTTTGCCTTTTAGTTTCAGTATTAAAATTATTTGTAACAATTTCAGGAAGTTCACTAGTAACATATGAAAACATTTTGAAATTTTTACTCCACGGTTCAATTGTTGCATCTAAATAGAAACCAGCGCCTGTTCCAAAATCCCAGTCATCATCACCTTTTAAATTATTAATATTTCTTGGACTTGTATCTGGGCAAACTAAAGTTAACCCTAGCTCACTTGCTTTTTTTAATGCACCAGATTTAATCATGAAGGTTTCCTGGGTACATGTTAGACCTGCTAAATAATATAGAATAGGGGTTTTTATAGAACTTGATTGTGGTGGTTCAAAAATTGAAAATTTCATATCTGTTTTACAAACATCAGATTGATGTTTCCAGTATGATACCCTCCCATCAAAGCATTTGTGTTCAGATAAAATTTCAAGCATTGTTAACTAAAATGTTACCACACTTCGAATTGACTTACCTTTATGCATCAATTCAAATGCGTCATTGATTTGTTCGATAGGCATAGTATGAGTGATCATTGAGTCAATTTCTATTTTACCCTCCATATACCAATCTACTATTTTGGGAACATCTGTTCGTCCCTTTGCCCCTCCAAAAGCGCTTCCCTTCCAAACTCTGCCAGTAACTAATTGGAATGGTCTTGTAGAAATTTCCTTTCCTGCTCCTGCAACGCCAATAATAACACTTTCTCCCCAGCCTTTATGGCAACATTCTAAAGCTTGACGCATAGTATCTGTATTTCCAATGCATTCAAAGGAATAGTCTGCTCCACCATTTGTGATTTCAATTAAATGTTCTGTAAGTTTGTTATTATATTCATTTGGGTTTACAAAATGAGTCATTCCATATTTTTCAGCTAGATTTTTTTTATTTGTGTTTATATCAACTCCTATAATTTTATCAGCTCCAACTAATCTTGCGCCTTGAATAACATTTAAACCTATACCGCCAAGACCAAAAACTACTACATTTGAACCAGGGGTAACTTTTGCTGTATTTATTACTGCACCTATTCCAGTGGTAACACCACACCCTATATAACAAATAATTTCGGGTGGGGCATCATTCCGAACTTTAGCAAGAGCAATTTCAGGAAGAACTGTATAATTAGAAAATGTTGAAGTTCCCATATAGTGATATATGGGTTTATTGTTTAAAGAAAACCTGGATGTTCCATCGGGCATAACACCTTTACCTTGTGTTTCTCTTATAGCTTGGCATAGGTTAGTTTTACCTGATAAGCAAAATTTGCATTTTCTGCATTCAGGCGTGTATAGAGGGATTACAAGGTCACCTTTTTTCACGCTAGTTACACTTGGTCCAATATCGACAACCACTCCAGCCCCCTCATGACCAAGTATAGCAGGAAATATACCTTCAGGATCTTCACCTGAAAGCGTAAAATGATCTGTATGACAAACTCCACTAGCCTTGATTTCTATCAAAACCTCTCCAGTTTTTGGTCCTTCCAGATTTACCTCATCAATTGTTAGGGGTTTGCCAGGTTCAAAAGCAATAGCAGCTTTAACTTTCATATTGGATCCTTATTATTATAATTATTAAATAAATTTAAATCAATTTATCATAAATAAGTTTTATTACTAAATAAATTTTCAGTCTATTAAGGTAATGCTGTAAGTAATCCTCCATCAATAACTAAAGATGAGCCTGTGATCCATTCTGCATCATCAGATGCAAGAAAAACAAATCCTTTTGCTATATCTTCAGGCTGCCCCATTCGTCCTAGAGGATGTAGGTTAATTGCAAATTCTCTTGCTGCGTTAGGGTCAGGTTGTTGATCAAAATAACCTTGAATATTAGGTGTTTCGACAAACCCAGGACATACACAATTCACTCTAATTTTATCCACAGCTCCGTCTTTTGCCATACATCTTGTTAGCATCTCAACCGCAGCTTTCGATGCGCAATATGCTGCATCATTAGCTATTCCAATTTTAGATGCTATTGATGCTGTATTCAAAATTATTCCTTTTCCATTTTTCTTAAAATGTTTCCAAATTTTATTAGACATATAATATATAGAGTTAAGATTTGTATCGAGTTGCTTATTCCATTCTAAAGTTGTTAATTGTTCAACCGATCCAGTTACAGTTATTCCAGCATTATTAACAAGAATATCAATTTTATTTTCTTTTTTAGTTATCTCTGAAAAAAAATTATTTATTTCTATTTCGTTAGTTACATCTAATTTATAACTTGTAGCTATTCTACCATTTAAATTTATTTTAGTTGCGGTTTTCTCAGCATTTTCAGCATTAATATCAACACAAATAACTTTAGCACCTTCATTTGCAAACAATCTTGATGTAGCTTCACCTATTCCTAATCCAGCTCCAGTTACAATAGCTACTTTATCTTTAAGTTTCATTTTTCCTCCAAAATTAATATTATTATTATATTTTATTATAATATTTTTAAAAATTATTTATATATAATATTTTAATTTGGGTATGTTTATTATTAAAAAGGTTATTTAATGAAATTAAAAATAGGTATTGTTGATCTAATTAAAGAAGCAGAGAGCAAAATTGAATTAGTTTCGGTAGAAGAATTAGAAAATCTGATGGAATTTGATAATATTACTATTGTTGATATTAGAGATATTCGAGAATTATGGGCTGAAGGAAAAATACCAGGTTCAATCCATGCTCCACGAGGTATGATTGAGTTTTGGGTTGATCCAGAAAGTCCATATCACAGAAATATTTTTTCCAATGGTAATAAATTTATCTTTTATTGTAAGTCTGGTTGGAGGTCTGCTTTAACAGCTAAAACTCTTCAAGATATGGGTTTTGGTCCTTTAGCTCATTTAAATGGAGGATTTGATGATTGGAAAAATAAAGGAAAAAAGACTGAGCGGGTAGTAAAGAAATAAATTATGATTAAGTCATTTTATTTATAATTTTTGTCGCTTGTAATCCAGCAATTCTTCCCTGTGTAGTAGCAGTAAATAAACCCGCTGCAGGTATATAACCCCAATCTGAAGGGCCTGAAACTGATCTCGCGGTTCCTCCCGCTGCATATAAATTAGGCAATTTATCCCCATT
>MDSV01035417.1_pt1 | contig 11340 bp, 12 predicted proteins | sample 810851 | NCBI WGS metagenome assembly MDSV01 (sample SAMN05326640, study PRJNA326480) | marine metagenome | isolation source: seawater | place: Atlantic Ocean: North East | collected 2012 | reverse complement strand
CAAAATTTTCTTAGCGATCTTTCTTGATAACTTTCATTTATATTGTTAAATAACTCTAAAATATGTCTCAAGATTTTAAAGTAAAAGATATCAAATTAGCAGAGTTTGGAAGAAAAGAAATATCTCTGGCTGAAACTGAAATGCCTGGGTTAATGGCACTAAGAAAAGAGTATAAAGGCAAAAAGCCACTAGATGGTGCTCGAATATTAGGATGTCTACATATGACTATCCAGACAGCTGTTTTAATCGAAACTTTAGTAGAGTTAGGAGCAGAGGTAAGATGGTCGTCTTGTAATATTTTTTCTACTCAAGATCATGCGGCTGCAGCTATTGCTAAAGTTGGTATACCAGTTTTCGCGTGGAAAGGTGAAACAGAAGAAGAATATTGGTGGTGTGTTAAACAAACCATAGAGGGAAAAAAAGAATGGAAACCAAATATGATTTTAGATGATGGCGGTGATCTCACAGCTTTGATGCACAAAGATTATAAAGAATTATTGAAATCAGTAAAAGGCGTATCAGAAGAAACAACTACAGGTGTTTTGGCTTTAAAAAAAATGGAAGCAAACAAACAATTATTAATACCTGCAATTAATGTTAACGACTCGGTTACTAAATCAAAATTTGATAATTTATATGGATGTCGAGAAAGTTTAGTTGATGGAATAAAAAGAGCGACAGATGTTATGATGTCTGGTAAAGTAGCGATTGTTGCTGGATTTGGAGATGTAGGTAAAGGAAGTGCAGCATCACTAAGACAAGCCGGCGCAAGAGTAATGGTTACAGAGACAGACCCAATTTGTGCTCTCCAAGCAGCTATGGAGGGATATGAAGTTGTGTTAATGAATGATGCAATTAAAGATGCTGATATAGTTGTGACTGCTACTGGAAATAAAGATATTGTAAATGCAGATCATATGAGAAATATGAAAGATAGAGCAATACTCTGTAATATAGGTCACTTCGACAACGAAATTCAAGTAGAAGCATTAAAAAATTATAAATGGGATGAAATTAAACCCCAAGTACATGAAATTGAATTACCTAGTAAAAAAAGAATAATTTTATTGGCTGAAGGAAGATTAGTTAATTTAGGATGCGCAACTGGCCATCCCAGCTTTGTAATGAGCGCTTCTTTTACCAATCAAGTAATCGCCCAAATTGAATTGTGGAACAATTCTGATAAGTACGAAAAAAAGGTTTATGTACTTCCTAAACATTTAGATGAAAAAGTAGCAATGTTACATCTTGATAAAGTTGGAGCTAAATTGACCAAGATGTCGAAAGATCAAGCAGATTATATTAGCGTTAAACAATCAGGACCTTTTAAACCAGATACTTATCGCTACTAGAGCAGTAGCTAATGATTATTAAATCTTTAGATCACCTTAGATTAATTTCAAATAAAATCGCTGAGAGCTTGTCCAAAAGTGATTGCATCTTTTTAATAGGTGAAATTGGAGTTGGTAAAACAACTTTTACAAGAAATCTTATTAACTATTTACAAAAAAAGGAAGGTATTAAAGAAACAGAAGTTTTAAGCCCAACATTCAATTTACTATATGAGTACGATATTAAAAAATTGAAGATAATGCATTATGATCTCTACAGAATTAAAAACAAAACTGAACTAGATCAACTTGGCATTTTTAAAGAAGATATTGATACAATAAAAATAATTGAATGGCCGGAATTAGTTGAAAAAAATTTAATCAATAGATTAGAATTGTATCTAAATTACTCTGATAAAGAAAATAAAAGAGAATTGAGACTAGTAGGCTACGGAAAATGGAAAGATATTGATAATAATGAATTATAAATTAAAAAAAATTTCTGGCGATGCATCTTTTAGAGAATTTTACAGAGTAAAAAAAAACAATAGAACCTCTATAATAGTTTTTGCAAAAAAAGAAAAATATAAAAATTTAATTGTATATTCTGCTGTAAACAAAATTTTAAATAGTCATAATATTTTATCACCCAAGCTTCTAAAAAATTATTATCAAGATAATATGATAGAGATTACAGATCTAGGTGATAAATCTTTTTATGATTATATTAAAAACAAAAAAAACAAGCTTAAAGATTATAAAAAGTTAATTGAACTGATAGTTAAATTACAAAATATTAAACTTAATAATTACTATTATTTCGGTGGAAAAAGAATAAAATTTACAAAATACTCTCTTCATAATCTTCACAAAGAGTCAGATTTATTTTTTGATTGGTATCTAAGGTATCGTTTTAAAAATTTAAAGATTGGAAAGATTAAAAAGGTATTTAAAAAAGAGCTCAATAATATTTATAAAAAACTTTATTTTAAAAACAACTGTTTTACGCATAGAGATTTTCATGCATCTAATGTGATGATGATCAAAAAAAAATTAAGTCTTATAGACAGTCAAGACGCAATAATTGGAAACCCTTTATATGATGTTGCTTCATTGATTGATGATGTAAGAATTAAAATACCAAATGATTTAAAAGATAAATTATTTAATCACTATGTTAAAAAATCTAAATTAAAAATTAAAGACACAAATTTCATAAAAAATGACTTTGATATTTTGTCAGTCCAAAGAAATTTAAAAATACTTGGAATTTTTGTACGTTTGTATAAAAGAGATAAAAAACCAAGTTATCTTAAATATTTACCTTATACTTGGTCACTAATTGAAAGAAGAATGAACAACCCCGTTTTTAATAGATTAAATAAATTATTTAAAAAGGAATTTGATTTAAAAAAATTGCAAAAGGTTAAAAATGAAAATTAAACATGGTATGGTTTTAGCAGCTGGATTAGGAAAAAGAATGCAGCCAATTACCTTAAAAACTCCAAAGCCGTTAATCCAAATAGGAAATAAAAACTTGTTAGAGAGAGCTATAGAGTTGCTAATAAATCATGGTGTAGAAGTAATCTATATTAATGTCTATCATCTATCAGATCAAATAAAAGATTTTGTCAATAAAAAAAAATATAAAGCACAAATTGTAATTTCAGATGAACAAGATAATTTACTAGATACCGGAGGTGGAGTGCTTCATGCTACTAGGTCTTTAAAAAAACCTTTTGTAGTAATTAATCCTGACACTTTATGGAGTGATGCTTATTGTGATGAATTTAAAGATCTAGAATATATTTATTTTAAAAAGAAAAAACCTTGTTTACTGTTAGTAAATAAAAAACTGAGTTTTGACAGTTCTTTTAAAGGAGATTTTAATCTACATGATGGCTTAATTAGTAAGGACAATAACAATGAATTCATTTTTACTGGCCTTCAAATTTTAGATCATACTATTTTTAGTTCTATAAAAGAAAAAATATTTTCTATGAACAAAGTTTGGAATTATCTAATTAAGGAAAATTCTTTAACTGGACATGCAAGTAAGCAAAAATTTTATCATCTGAATACAAAAGAAATGTACGATAAAATATTGAAATTAAAAATTATTGATTAAAGAAAATGGGTTTTGCTCTAGTTTTGTCTAGATAATAACATTTTTGAAATTTAAAATTATTATCAAATTCAATTATTAAAGGATTTCCAGTAGGAATTTCTAATTCATTTATCTTTTGATCAGAAATTTTAAAAAGGTATTTGCATAGCGCTCTTAACGAATTTCCATGGGCTGATATTAAAACATTTTTATTTTCTTTAACATGTTTTAGAATTTCTTTTTCATAATAAGCAACTACTCTTTTAAAGGTATCTTTTAAAGACTCAGTAAAAGGTATTGCGCCTATTGGTATACTAGCATTTAATGGGCTAAATAAAGAAAGATTTTTATCATCATCAGATATTGGTGGGGGCGGTATATCCCAAGATCTTCTATATCTTTTAAATTGTTCTTCACCAATTTTTTTTTTAGTTTCTTCTTTATTTAATCCAGTTAGAGATCCATAATGTCTTTCATTTAATTCCCAAGAAGTATTAAACTTTAGTTCCAAACCATTTTCGATTAAAATAGTTGTTAGTGTTTTTATGGCTCTTTTTAAAAAAGATGTGTAAGAAATATCTATATTAATTTTTGAACTTTTTATTAATTGACCTGACTTTTGAGCTTCCTCAACTCCTCTTTTAGATAAATCAATATCTACCCATCCAGTAAATTTATTTTCAGCATTCCATACGCTTTGACCATGTCTTGTTAGGATTAATTTACCCATAATTGTAATTATCAGATATTTAGTATTATATTAAATTTATAATGAAAAATAATGTCTTAAAGTTGATTAATTATCTTTACTATTTCTCTTTAATTTCATTGTTCATTCTTTACTTATATCCTGGCAGCCTCATCGGATATTTCTTTTATGGAGATTTTGGCAAACAACCCGATATAGTCGATAATCCTATTGGGACTTCAATTAATCATTTATTTTGCTTTATGTACCTTACAACTTTAGCTGCGATATGTGATTTAAAAAAAGCAAGAATTTTTACTAGTCTTTATTTTATCTTTTTCATATCAATTTTTTTAGAGGTATCTCATTATTTTATTCCTAATCGAGCATTCGAGCTTTATGATTTATTAGCTAATTCAGTTGGAGTCATGATTATATTTTTATTAAGAAAACTAATCAAATGAATAAACATTTAATCATAATTTTGATTTTATTTTTTTTTCAAAACATTCAGGCATTAGAAATTATTGGAGTTCCAAAAGTAATTGATGGAGATACAATTCATATAAAATCTTATAAAATAAGATTAGAGGGTATTGATGCTCCTGAGATGAATCAAAAATGTAAAAAGCCATACTTACAAACAATGTTTTTCAATTTTCAAAAGGATTATTACTGTGGGCAAATATCAAAAAAAAAAACTTGTCCAAAAAATTGGAAATAAACCAGTAATATGTATTTCATTAGGAAAAGATAAATATAAAAGATATTTAGCCAGATGTTTGAAAGGAAATATTGACTTAAATAGATGGATGGTACGTAATGGTTACGCTGTAGCTTATAGAAAATATTCAACATTATATATAATCGATGAAAACTTCGCTAAAGAAGAAAAATTAGGTTTGTGGAAAGGAACTTTTATCAAACCAGAAAAATGGAGAAAGCAGAATTAATTTCTTATATAATTAAAAAGTGATTCTTTTAAAAAAGATTATATTTTTTGGAATTTTATTATTTTTAACAGCATGCTCTTCAATTCCAAAAAATACCCAAAATAGTTGTGCAATTTTTGAGGAAAGATATCTTTGGTATAAACATTCTAAGGCTTCTTATGAGAAATGGGGAGCGCCTATCCATTTACAACTTGCATTTATAAAAAAAGAGAGTGACTTTAATTGGTTGGCTAAACCACCAAGAAGAAAATTATTTAAGGTTATACCTTTTAAAAGGCCATCCAGTTCATTTGGTTATTCGCAAGCCGTGGAGGGTACTTGGAAGCAATATAAGAGAGAAACAAACAATCCTTTAGCAACAAGAGCTCGCTTTAAAGATTCTGTTGATTTTATAGGATGGTATATCAACAAAACATCTAAGATATTGAAGATATCTAAAAAAGATGCTTATAGACAGTATTTAGCTTACTATAAAGGTTGGGGTGATTATAAAAATCATAGAAAAGATAGAAAAGCAATGATTTATGCTAAATCAGTAAAAGACTTAGCAAATGAATATAGAAAACAACTTACTCTTTGTAAAAAAAATCTAGATAAAAATAAATATATTATTTTTTAAGCTGTTTATTAAGTTCAATTTCAACGGCGTCGATTCTTTGAGTGTTTTTTCCTATAACAGTGTAAATTGTAGGTATTACGTACAGTGTAAAAAAAGTAGAGAAAATCATTCCAGCAAATATCGTAATTCCCACACTAAGCCTGCTTGCTGCTCCAGGTCCGAAACTAATAATTAAAGGTAACACTCCTATAATAGTAGATAAACTTGTCATTAAAATCGGTCTCAATCTAATAGCAGCAGCTTCAAACACAGCAACTTCTACATTTTTTCCCTCTTTTCTTAATTGATTAGCAAATTCAACAATTAAGATTCCATTTTTTGCAGATAGCCCTATTAATATTATTAGAGCTATTTGACTATAAACATTTAGAGAAGATCCTACGACTAGGAGTCCAAGCAATCCACCAAGAATAGCCATGGGGACAGTTAACATAATTGTAAGGGGATGCTTCCAACTTTCAAATTGAGCACTCATAGCAAGATAAGCAGTTATAAGAGCTAAGGCAAAAATAATGTATAACTCAGTATTTGTTTTTTTGTATTCTTCACTTTCACCTTTATATGCAATTTTGGCTTGAGGGGTATTTTCTTCTACAACTTTTAAAAGAAATTTTAATGCTTGATCTAGTGAATAGTCTCCAACCAGTCTAGCTGAAATTGTAACTGCTTTTTGTCTGTTATATCTAGCTAGAAAAGGTGACTGACCTTCCTCACTGTACTCAACTAAATTAGAAATAGATACAAGTTTACCATTATTTTTTGATCTGACATATACCTTGCTGATACTGTCAGGTTCTTGTCTATCTTTAATATCTCCTTGTAAAATAATTGAATATTCTTTTCCATCTTGTGTAAAATTTGTAACTTTTTTTGAACCAAATATAGTTTCTATCGTTCTTCCAATGTCTTCAGTAGACACTCCTAAATCAGCAGCTTTTTTTTGATCAATTTGAACATTAAGTTGAGGTTTGTTGAGATCAAAGTCATCCTGTATTGATACTAAACCTGGATTTTTCCTTGCTTCCTTTTTAATAATTTCTTTCCATTTGATAAGTTGATCATAAGTGTTTCCCAGAATTACAAATTGAACAGGACTTTCGATCCCTCCGGTTCGAATTCCTTGAGGCATGATAGGAAATGCAAGCACTCCAGGAACTTTTCCTATTTTTCCAAAAGACTCTCTCATAATTTCTACTCCGTGACGATCTCTTTTTGACCAAGGTTCTAAAAGTACAATAATAAAACCACTATTTACTTGTTTTGCGGATTTTCCAAACCCAGGGACTCTCATTATAAGCTTTCTATATTCACCTTTACCTACATTAGGAAGTAAGAGTTTTTCTATATCTTCAGCTTTAGTTTTAGTGAAATTGAATCCTGACCCTTGAGGTGCTTTTACAATTACGAAAAATGCACCTCTATCTTCTGGTGCTATTAATTCTTTTGGAGCAAAATTAAATAAAAATATAGTTAAAGCAAGCGTGCCAATTAAAAAGGACGTAATTATTTTCTTTTTTTTTATCCATCCTAATAATGATATTTTATAAGAGTGAGTTAAATTCTTTAAAAAATTTTCAAATCTTATTACAATTTTAGATTTATACATACTTTTCTTTAGGAATTTACTTCCAAGCATTGGACTTAAAGATAAAGCTACAAAACTAGAAATTATTACTGCAGATGCTAGGGTAATTGCAGTTTGTGTAAACAAAACGCCGGTTATACCTTTTATGAAGATAAGAGGAATAAATACGGCTACTAACACCACTGTTGTTGCTATAATAGCGAAAGATACTTGTTTTGCTCCTTTATAAGCTGCCACTAAAGGACTATCTCCTAATTCTATTCTCCTTACAATATTTTCTAACATCACAATTGCATCGTCTACTACGATACCAATTGCTAAAACAAGAGCCATAAGAGTAAATAAATTAATAGAAAAACCAAATATATAAATTGATAAAAAAGTTGAGATCAAAGAAACAGGAAGTGCTATTAATGGCACCACAAGAGCTCTTATGTTTCCTAAAAATAAATAAATTATTATCGTAACTAAGATTAAAGCAATTACCAAAGTTTTGTAAACTTCATTAATAGCTGTTTTGATGTAATTACTTCTATCGAATGAAACTTCAAGTGTAGTATCTGGAGGTAACGATGTTTTAATTTCTTTAATCTTTTTTTTAATACCATTTGCTACGGCTATAGTATTAGCATCTGACTGTTGATAAATCCCAATTCCTACAACTTGTTTGCCATTACCTTTGAATAAAGTTCTAGTTGACTCAGCTCCTATCTCTACACGTGCTACGTCGTCGAGAGTAATTATGGAACCATCTTTTGCTCTTTTAAGAGGTAATTTTTTATAATTTTCTAAATTTTCATAAGCTTTATCTAATTTAATTGTAAGGTCGATGTCCTTAGACTCGATTCTTCCAGCAGGGAATTCTACATTTTCTCTTTTTAAAACCTGCTCAATTTCTTGTGTGGTTATATCTCTTGCTGCCAAAGCGATAGGATCTAACCAAATTCTCAAAGAAAGTTCCCTTTCCCCTCCTAGACGCACTCTACCTACACCATCAACAGTAGAAAAAACGTCAGTTAGATATCTATCAGCATAATCAGTCAATTCTAGATCTGTCATTATTTCAGAATTAAAAGATAGCCACATAGTCGTTCGCATTCCTGCGCTTTGTTTAAATATTTCAGGTTGTCCTGCTCCGTCAGGTAAATTGTCTAATACTCTTGAGACAGAACTTCTAACATCATTAGCAACATCATCTAGATCTAAACTAGTTTCAAAGGTAAGAGTTATTCTTGAACTTTCATCTTCACTAAAAGAGTCAACAGTTTCTAAACCAGGTGTTCCAGCTACAAAATCTTCTATTTTTTGTGTTATTTGTGTATCTACAATTTCAGCTGACGCGCCTCTATATTCAGTTTGAATAGTAACCACTGGAGGTTGAACATCCGGTAATTCATCTGTAGGTATTTCTTGAAAAGTCACTAGTCCAAAAATTACAAGCACCAAACTCATTACTGATGCTACTACAGGTCTTTTGATAGATAGGTCTGTTAAAAACATATTTCTTATGGATTTATTATTTTAACTTTAGATTTATCACGAACTTTAGATACACCTTCGCTAATAACTGCATCATCCTCGTTAACACCAGAAATGATAGATACTTTTCCAAAATTTCTTTTACCCATTTTAATAATTTTTTTTTCAGCAATATTTGAATTTACGATATAAACAAAAGCAGTATTGCCTTGAATAGTAACAGCACTCTCTGGAACACCAATTTGATTTATTTCATTATATATTATCTTAACAGTCATTAACTGCCCAGGTATGATTTGAAAATTAGAATTATCTACAATAATTCTTGCTAATATCGATCTAGTAGATGGATCTATTCTTGAACTAATAGACTCTACTTTTCCTTTAAAAGTCCTATTAAATGCTGAATTCATTATTTCTGCTTTTAAACCAGGTTTTAGTATCCCAACATAGTTTTCTGGAACTTTAATATCTATCACAATTTTTTTTAAGTCATCGAGAGTAATAATTAAACTATTTGATCCTAGAACTCCTTGTGCAATTTCTCTTTTTCCAACCTTACCTCCAAAATCAGCAATAATATTTTTTCCATCTTTTAGAGCAATTATTATTTCACCTTTTTTAACAAATCTATTTTCAATATTTATATTGCCCACTATATTGTCTTTTTGGACTCTATATACTTTGGAACTTTGAGCGATCGCAGTCCCAAATGTTTCTATGCTTTTATAAAATAACGATTTTTCAACTTTGCTTATAATCACACCAGGAGCTGGCCTAGTACTAAATTTTTTTTTGAAGTGTAATCCAATAAAGTGTCGAGCGGCAATTACTGCAAAAATTGCAATAAAAGAAATTATCAAAAAAGCTTTTATTTTTGTTGCTGTTTTCATTCTTATTTAATCCCGTATTCTGCCCAAGAGCCGTCATAGACAACGGGTTTTTTACCACTTATGATGGAATTAGTTAACCCTAAAACACAAGCTGTAATTCCAGATCCGCAAGTAAATGCCATCTTTTTATGCGGGTCAATTTTATTTTTCTCAAAAATAGATATTAAATCTACTTTTTTTTTAAAAGAATGATCATTATTAATTAGCTCAGTAAAAGGGATATTCTTCGAACCCTCTATATTTCCACTTCTTAATTCTTTTCTAGTTTCAGGCTGAAGACCTAAAAATCTTTCTTTGCCTCGAGCGTCAATTAGTTCAAATGTTTTATTCTTGATGTTGGCAATTATTTGATTTTTATTTAAAACTAATGATGTGTTTTCTTTGGCAGAATATAAACTTTTTTTAAACTCTTTAGTATCTTTGGTTGTCTCTTTATTTTCATTTAACCATTTTTTTAAACCACCGTCTAAAACAGAAACAAGATCAGGGTCATGATTGAAATATAAAAAAGTGTACCAGACTCGGCAGGAACTTATAACATCTGAATTGTCATATATTATAATATGGTCGGAATTATTAACTCCTAATCCAGACAAAATTTTTTCCCAATCGTTTTTTTTTGGAAGCATATGAGGTAAGTTAGATTTTTGATCAGAATATTTGTCAATATCAAAAAAATTTGCATTTTTTATGTGAGCAGAATTAAATTCATTTAAAGAATTTCGGCTAGAGTTCGGTAGATGCCAGCTAGCATCAAAAATTCTTACATTTTTCAAATTATTTGAAAGCCAATCTGTGGAAACTAAACTTTTCATTATCTATTTTTTTCTATATATTTTTGATGATATTCTTCTGCTTTACAATAATTTTTTATCTTTGAAATATTTGTTTGAATTTTTCCGTTATATTCTTTATTTTTTTCTTCTAAAAGTTCTTCAGCTTGTTTTTTTTGTTCGTCGGTTTCATAAAAAATTTCGCTTCTATACTGTGTTCCCACGTCTGGAAATTGCATATCTTTTTGGGTAGGATCATGCATTTTAAAAAATAAATCTAAAATCTTTTTAAATGAGATTTGTTTTTCATCAAAAGTAAGCCTTACTACTTCAGCATGTCCAGTATCACCTGTGCAAACTTCTTTATAGGTAACCTCTGGATTTTGACCTCCGGCATAACCAACTTCTGTTTTAATTATACCTGATTTGTCCTTGAAGCTTTCTTCTGGCTTCCAGAAGCAGCCTAGAGCGAGTGTACATTTCTGCATAAATTATTTATTATAGTTTAATGAGGATAGTAAATTGTTAACACAAAATCAAATAGGCGTATTGTACATGGTAGGGAGTGTAATTTGCTTCTCCATTATGGATATCTGTGTAAAATGGTTAGACTATTATCCAGTCGGCCAAGTTCTTTTCTTAAGATTTTTTATAGGATTTATTCCTATATTTTTTATAATACCAAAAGATAAAATATTTTCTTTTTACAAAACCTCACGTCCTGGTCTTCATGCTTTTAGAGCTATAAGTGGAGCCCTTGCAATAATTGCATTATTTTTAGGATTAAGAGAATTACCATTAGCTGATGTAGTTTCATTAACATTTGGTGGACCAATATTCGTTACAATTGCATCAATCTTTTTTTTATCTGAAAAGGTTGGAATAAAAAGATGGTCAGCTGTATTTCTCGGT
>MDSV01169782.1_pt1 | contig 11341 bp, 11 predicted proteins | sample 810851 | NCBI WGS metagenome assembly MDSV01 (sample SAMN05326640, study PRJNA326480) | marine metagenome | isolation source: seawater | place: Atlantic Ocean: North East | collected 2012 | reverse complement strand
TTATAAAGTTGATCGAGGGTACCTTCATAAACAGTCTTCTTTTCGCCAACTTCAAGTTCTCCAATGGCATCAAGTCTGTAAGTGTGTCGTTCTTCATATGTGTATTTACGATATAATTCTAAACTATCTAAATGTACTCTGCCTACTAGGTCATAGGTTTCCGCTGATTTACCATATTTTTCATATTCACGTTTTTTCGGAAGTTGTTTCCATAAACAAAAACGTCTTGTATCATCTTTACTTAGGACTCTGCTTACTCTATTCACTGTATAAGGAATATCATAACCTTCACTATTCCAACCAGTAAGGATATCACTATCTTCAATTAGATCTAAGAATGCTTCTAACATATCTCCTTCTTTTTCAAAGAGTACACATTCCTGTCCCCATTCCTTAGTCTGTTCTTTTGCCTCAGCCATTGTCAAAGTCTTTGGCGGAACTGCTAAAGTTATCAAAGCATCAAGCCATTGTAAATGCACAGTGATTGCAGTTATAGGCATAAACGGATCGCTTGGGTCTGCGAATCCACGTTCAGGATCAAAGTCAGTTTCAATATCAAAGAAAGCAATGTTTAGTTTAGGAGCATCTTGATTAAGATAGTTTTCACTTAAACATTGGAATATAGGATTGATATCACTTTCAAATAATTTTCTTTTGTTATTAATTGCAAGTTCTTTACGGAAGTCTTTAGTATTTTTACTTACTATACGACTAATCGGATCTCCATATATGCTTTTGTGCTTACCTCTAGGATCATCATAGTAAAATGTGTACTTAACTGGATATTCTGTGTAAAGTCTTTTACCATCGTTACGTTCAACGACTCTAATTATATCTGAATCTCTATCAAAGTATGCGTCAACGTAACTCATTATTTCTCCTCATAATTAATATCATTTATATTTCCTGCTAATACGTATCTTTTAGTTTGACTTGCATAAACCTTGTGATGTATCATACTTGGAAACATTACTATCATATCATTATACACGGGTAAATGTATTTCGTCAACCTTTTGTAGTTCATTTTTATCTTCATTTAATTGGACAAAAGTAAGAGGACTACCATTTTCTCCTACATCCAAATAGTAAACCCAACTGTACCTAGATAATGATCCGTGTTCATGTTGTGGACTTATTTGTCCTGGCAGGTATTCTTGAAACCAAACATTAGCATCAATGTTGAACTTATCTGTATCATAGTATGTGTCTTTAACAATAAAGTGCGGGCCTCTAGGACCTACAATGTGTTTACAATACCACAGATGTATCATGTCCAACAAAGGATCAAGTATCTTATGATTTAAATGGATTTCCCAATCAGTTTTCCAGCCTCTATCTTCAGTAGCTGGAATGTATTCGCCTTTATCTTTTAGTGCTAAAAAATAATCTACAATTAGTTTTCTATGTTGGAATCCTATAGGTCCGTGCCGGACAGAGATCGGGTGCGAGATGTAAAATGTGCTACAACTATTTGTCATTACTTCCTTCGTTGCTTGTGGCCAACTAACCTTGCTACATGCCCACCAATCGGTATAGGGCGTATATTTTATTTAATTACTTGTCTTTACCAACTGTTACAACAAGAGTTTCTAAATCTTCAAACTCATCTGCAACTTTATGCCAGTCACCTTTATGAGCAACCTTAATTGCTTTGTTAATAAGTGCAGGCTTAACGTTAAGTTCTTCAGAAATTGCTTTTACAGTTTCTTTTAAACCTTCTTGAAGATCTGCAACTTCCTGTAAAACTGTTGCACCTTCATTTACTAGTCTTTCTAGTTTGGCCTTTTCATCTTGTCCATATACTCTATCAGTCATGTTATTCTCCTAGTGTTGCCTAATTATAATGTATTTTTGTTTATTTGTCAAGTTTTATTTTTCCAATCTGTTGGCGTATGCTTCTTCAAAACCATTCAAAGTTCCATTAAATTCAACACTTTCTCCCTGTAAATTACACCACATTCGTTTAAAGTAAGAATCGTAACAACTATAAATGGTTTCATCGGATGTATTCAAATGTCCTTTTACTATCCAAAACATCCTGCAGGCCTCCTTATGAGAGGGGCCGCTCATTTTACAAATGCGCCAATCCTCCCGTGGACATCTGGGTAATCAATATACCTGTATCCTACCGGAGGTGCTGTATTCTGTCCTTCCCATACTGGAATAAACTCGTTAATATTGTTATCAAAATCAGTATTTTGTCTTAAATGTACTTCAATCAATTTGTCACCTATGTATTCACAGTTCAAATGTTCTTTGTTTATAAAACTATTTAATATAATTTCAGGGGCTGGTATGTGTTTGTGGATTCGAAGCCATTTATCCCATTTTGTAAATGTGTTACTTTCCTTAAAACCTTCTACACATAAAATTTGGTTACCCCATTTATAGTCTACTGAAAAATGTCGACCTTCAAACCATTCACACCAAAAAAAACCTAACGGCAGATCTATTGTTGCTTCTTCTATCCATACTTTTTGTGCACCTAAGCCTAATCCCATTGCGTTAACACAAGGTCTAACTATATACCAATCTGGTTTAGGAACATCTGTGCCCACAGGTCCGCATATATAACCCATTTTTCTTGAAAGTATAAGTTTATCTAATACCCACATTTCATCAGGATTAATTGTTTTCCACATTTCATCTTCAGGATGATCGGGATATTTTCTGTCTAGGTTTCGTCTTCCGTCTTGTATTGCCATTCGTCTGTATGTCCTACTGACCATTTAGGTGTATTTTCAACTGTATAGTTTTGTGTACAAACTTTAAAATCTGGTTGTTTACGATTGGAGGGAACCAAACTTTGATCTGTGAAAATTACTCTGTTATTAGGTTGTGCGGCAAACTGACCGTTGTCTAATTTTATAATATTAAATGATTTGTGTTCTGGATCGTGTTCGGAAAAGTTTGTATCTATTAGACTTTTATCTCTGTGTGCATTATCTACTGTAAAAATATATTCACCCTTGTGCATTTTCTTGTCTTTACCAAAAAACTCACAATTACTTAACATAGATTTTTTTGTAACTGTTATATCATAGTCAAAACAATCCCATATTTGTAAAACATCTAATGGAAGCTGATTATCTTTATCATAATCTTCTTTCCATACAAAAGCTGATATAGGAAGTTTATCAAATAAAGCGCCATAATCTGTAAGTAAAGTTTCAAAGTATAATGCTTTACCCATTGTGCTTTTTACAGTGATCCATAATCCAGGAGTAAGTTCTCCATGACCTTTCTCTAAATCATAAAGATATTCTTTCTTTACATATACTGGAATTATAGGAGTGTTATGAACTAAAAATGACATATCAACAGTATTTAGCTGATATTATTCTGTATTACTTACAGCATGAACATTTGCAACCAGTACAGATGTCATTAGGACATTGTAAACATTCATTGTCGCAATGACAATCATGATTACATTTTTCGCATTTACAATTTTTTGATTCGTGTACCTGCATTGGACTACATCTTAACGCAGTTGTCTACAGTCTTACCGCCCTTTTTCTTTGTGCCCATACGTTTGTAACCCTTCCAACATACTTTGCCGTCAACACCTTTTTGCTTTTTTTCGTCTAGTGTTGTGTAACTCGGGTTACCACATTCTGTACAAACGCCTTCTACAGATTCTTTAGCAGTTTTTGCCGCATTCTTCCAGTCCTTTTCACTAGGAGCATCTGGATGATTTTTGGATCTACTTGTGCCTGCTTTTTTACGTTTATTCACATTATGATAAAGACCTTTTTGTTTCTTTTTCTCGTCTAACTGTTCTGATAGTCTGTTGGTGTATATAGTGTCAATTGATTCTGGTTTAGGTGTAGGTGTTTTTTTGCCTTTACCAGTTACAATCTTAGCCACCTTAGCTATACCTTTTCCAGCCAACTTAGCACCACCCACGGCACCTTTTACTGCCAAAGGAGCAACAACACTTTTTCCTATCATCGGAGCAAGTGCAACAATTTCTGTTATTTGGTCTAAGGTATAATCTTTTTTATGTAATTCAATTATTACAGTATCAAGATGTTGTTTTGCTTCATTAGGTTTTTTAACTGCTACAGATGTACCTTTTTTTTGACCTTTTGCTGTTTTCTTTTTGGGCTTTTCTATTTGTCCCATTGGATTTTTTCTATTCCAGTGTGGGTTATATCTGCCTTGATCATCTAGCATACCACCCATGGTTAAGTCATCAGCTTCTGTCATGCATTCTAAAATTTCTGTTATTTCATCTACACAATAACCATTAGCATGTAACTTCTTAATGTAGAGGTCTACATCTTCTTTTTTTACTTTATCTTTTAGTGCTTTATCTAATTCTTTGGCTTGGTTAGCATGTGCCTTAGAAGCACCTTTTAATGATTTTACAACGTCTTTTACTGCTGGTTTATCATCTGAATTTAATTCTTCTTTAGTAAGATCATCTTTGCCCTTACCATCTATAGCATATGAAGGAACCATTTTTCCTGTTTTAGGATCCTTAACCATTTTCTTTTTAGCTTCTCCCATTTCAACTTTTGGTGTTTTGTTTTCAAGCATTTCGTCAAATTTCATTTCGTAATCTAAATGGTGATAAACAGATCCCATATAGTCAGCGGCTTTAGTAATCTTAGATTGCACCCAACCCTCAACACCTTGCTCTTCTGAAACCATTTTAAACATTTCATGTAGTTTAATTGAATATTTTGCAATTTTATATAAGTCAGCTTTAACCATTTGTACTTCATGGTCTGCTTCAGCTTTGTAAGCCATTGTTGCTAAATCTTCTTTTAGGTCTTTTTCACGCATTTTATCTTCCTCGTATATATTTATCTTTTTATTGCTTCGCCGCCCATAAGATTAGTGCTTATATCTAAGGCGTTTTTAGCTGTACCGTCTGGATTCATCTTTTGTGGTGCCTTGGGTATACCTTTTCCGTCACGTCTTCTGTGACCATATGCTTGTTTAGGATTCGCAACACTGGCGATATTACCCGCTGATGTGGCTCCTGCTGTTGCTGTCTCCATTGGTGAACTAGGTGGTTTGTAAGCTGTACCCTTTGGGGATTTTGACATAATTTTACTTGTTACACCAGAGTCAACATCTGGCATAGTTGGTGATTTGATAAAATCACCGCCACCTTTTCCTGGTAAAGCAGTAGCTCCCATCATCTTAGCCATAGCATTTCTATCTCCCATAGCTTTTAATTTTTTCTTTTTCTTCCCAGACATTGCACCTACTAATTTAGATCCACCATATAATAGTGCAAGTACAATACCTGCCGGTATTGCATATTTTCCTACCCGTGATGCAAACTTAGATATATCACCTCCGGACATACCTGTATGCTTTGATAATGTGTCTCCTAAATTACTTGCCCAGTTAGGTTTGGAAAGTTCTTTAGCTAATTCCATTTCGCTTCCTTGCTTAACAACATTTCCAACTTGGGGGATCATAGTTGTTGGATCCTTCACTGCTGGTTGTGTTAACTTAGGTGCTGTGCTTATTTTAGGTTTTGTTGCGGGTGCAATAATAGGTGCTGTTCCACCACCTGTCGTATTTGATCCTGGTTGGTTTGGTGCAACAGTTGTTACCTTAGGTGCCGTATCAGTTCCTGTAGGAGCAACAGTTGTGTTACCAGTTGAAGTTGTAACACCTCCTGGATTACCGCCGTCTCTTGGTTGTGTGTTAGGTCCAGCATTAGGTTCTACTTTTGTTGTTGTATCGGGTTGCGTTGCAACCTTAGGTGTTCCATCTGGATTATGTGTTTTACCATGACGTTTATCCCAATTACGTCTAGCATGACCGCCGTTTGGTCTTGGCTTTATATTACTGCTAGTTGGTTGAGATATGCTTTTTGTAATAGCTTTCAAACCAGGATGATCTGCAAGTAGGTCTCTGCCAGTTGCACCTTTATACATATTCATTATTTCTGGCGTAGGTCCTTCTGTTGCTAATCTTTGTTGGAATTCTCTTGCCAAGTCAGCGGCTTGATCTTTAAATTGTGGTTTCATAGATAGTCCGCCATAAAACTGTGACATTGGACTCATGTCGCTAAATTCACCTGCTGGACTGGCTCCAAAAAGTTGATCTATAGCGAGCCAAGCCGGAACGCCAAATTCTTTTAAAACTGGTCTTTGTATATTATTTGTTAGTTCACGTAAAAGCATATTACTATTTACCTTTCTTTTTTCTTCCTGACTTCATATTTGCCTGCCAATGTGCCATTCGTCTGCGTTCGCCTGTGCTGTTACTTGCAATTTTACGTAATTGTGTAACACTTGCACTTTTAGGAATACCCACTCTTTTACTCAATCCCTTACGACCTTTTTTCTTACCGTCAGCAAAATTTTCACGTATTTTTAATACATAACTATCTTCGGAATTTTCATCAAAATGGGTATCTCGATATCCGTCAGCATCTTGCACACCAAAACCTAATCTCTTAAGATTTTTCATCATGTAATTTTTTTCTTTTTCACCACCGTAGAATTGCACAAATATATCCTGTTTGTCTCTAGCAACAACTTCAGGTGACATTTTTTTTATGTTTGCCATATGTGTGGCAAGTTTATAATGATCGTATCCGTCATTTTTCTTCACCAACACACTTCTTTGTGGATTAGGAATTAATTCACCTTCATTTGTTTCTTTGTATATGTTGCCAATATGTTTAATTTGTCCTATGTACTTCCCGTTTAAGTAAAATTTGAAATCAGGTACAGCTACATTTTTATGTTGAGAATATACCTTTTTAATTTTTTCTTTAAATGCTTCTATCTTTTCTTTTACTGATCCCGGAAAATTTGTTATATCAAATTCTTTTCCTGTGCTTGTTTTAACAATTAATTCACCATCTGTATTTGACATTGCCTTTACTGCACTAGGTACTGCTGAAAAAGCCAAAGCCGCTCCAGCTCCTTTCATAAAATTTCTTCTAGTAAGTTCTATCAAAAATTCTAATGTATAAGGAAGTTTAGCAACACTAATTGATTCCATTTGTAATAATTTAATAACATCATATCTATGATGTCCATTTATAATTCTATTTGTATTATCAACTACGATAGGCGCATATTTTCCACCTGCAATTTTCTTCAATTGTTTAGTATAGTTTTCTTTAATTCTTTCTTTTTGTACAGGCACAATGCTTTCTACCTTAATACTAACAATCTTATGTGGTATATATTCTAAATGTTTTTTATGTATTTGTGGAAGTTGATCTCTTGTATAACTTTCTGATTTTTTCTTTTTAGGTAAGCCTTTGTGCTTTGTGGAAGCAAACTTTTTAACATCAGACTTTTTCATATCCTTTGCAACGTCTCCTGCTTCTCCACCTTTAGGCATTTCACCTTTTTGCATTGCCCTAACAATACCAAAAAACTGTTGTTGCTTTTTACTAACTGCTTTTTCAGTCATTTCTTTTCTAGGAGTGGCATTGCCTGCCTCTATCCATCTTTGTAACTCTTCAGGATCTACACCATGCCTTTCAGCCGCCTTGTCTAAAGCATCTTCTGGCTCCATTCCCTGATCCATATAATCGTCTCTATCTCTTCTGATAGCAAACCATCTACCTTTGATTTTACCATCAAACCCGCCACCCTTAGGACTAGATTTTACTTTTTGTTGATATTCTTTATCTGCTCTATCTGCCCAGCTACCATCTTCAGCATCCTGTGGTACAAGGTCTTCATGATCAGGTATAGGATCTGTCATATATTGGAACACTACAATAGGATTAGGTATTTCCGGAAACTCATCTTCAATAGCCATTGTATAAGCTGTGTAAAGATCTATTTTGCCATTAGCTTTTTTATATCTTTTAAGTGCGGCGTCTCTAATAGCTTCAAAATCCTCTTCCACCATAGCCGCTATTCTTGACATATACCTAGGCTTCATCATACTTTGAGCTTTTTGTATAGCAGTTGCGGTTTGCTTCATTTTATTGATTTCGTCTTCTGGTGCTTCTTCTACAGGTTTGTTCATGTATGCTTTTAAGTTTTTAACTGTTCTTTCGAACTTGTGATCTTTGTGTTTGAATCCTACACCACCAGCCGCTTCCCATTTGGCAATATTCTTACCAAAGTCGTCTATTAATATGTTAGGTGTTCCGTCTGGCTGTGTTGCGTGTACTGATTTGTTTGACGTTATTATAACTTTGCTTGGCGGAAACCGTGACAGATTATTTTCTATCCACTGTCTTTTGTGTGGTTCTGAATTAGGATCGTTTGGAAGTGGAGCACTTAAAATATTATACTTTCCTTTGAGTTGCTTTACTAGATTTAACAAGTTCATTGCATTAGGAGTAACAGGAATGTTTAACCAAAAATCATCCTTATCTCTTATTCTTTGTAAAGCACCATCAAGATCTTTTATTTCTCTCCAGTCCTTACCAACTAACTTTTTCCAAGCACCAAAAAAGTCAGCTAAAACACCATCCATGTCTACATATATTTCAGACTCGTTACTTAGATCTTTGGCTGTTACTTCTTGAATAGGTATTTGTGCAAGTTTTGCCGCCTGCTTTATTTGATCTTTTTTAACCTTTTTTAGTCCTAGCCAAGCGCCATCCATGTATTTTTGCCATGCTTGATCTGACACTTCTTTTTTACTAAATTCTCTTGCATCATAACCTGCTGGCAATTTAGTTCTTAGGTTAATTGATGTATAAATGTTTGGTGATCCTGCATCAGGCATAAGTCCTTTAGCTCTTTGTTCTGGACTATCTAATGCATATGGCATAACTGCTTTAGCATTTCTTAACTTTACCCAATCTATTGATTCGGCCATTCCTAAATTGAATAAAACGTTTGTTTTAGAACCCTTCACTTTTTTACTTAGTGTTGCAGGCCGTCCACCCTTGTCAACTTTGAAGCCAAATTTTGCCGCCTGTTTTTTTATTTCGTTTGGACCTACATCAACAGTTTGATTCTGTTTTGTTATGATACCAACTGCTTCTGTAATTTTGTGCCACTTCATCTTTTTCGTCCTCTAAATTGTATAGGGCCATTTAGATATGGCTTAGAAAACCAAAGTTTAAACCAATCAGCATCACCTGGTTTGACTCCTAACCTTTTTTCTTTTTGTTTTAATTCATGTGCAGTATGGCTAATATTTTCTAGGCTAACAGGTTCATAGCCTTTGAATTCGTGTACGCCTGCTAACTTTTGTAATGTCTTTATATCCATTACTTTTCCATTCGTAGATTATATGGCAATCCTAAAACATCAAAAAGTTTAGCTGTAGTAGTTGCACTTCTTAATGCTTGTACCATAGCGTCTTGTTTGTCTTTGTTGTTATCAAAAAACTTTACAAATTTATTTGCAGTATTAGGATCTACATACATTTTTCCACCTACTGAAATTTCGCCTTTACCGGAATTCCAACTCAAAGGAAAGGCTGTATTATCTTTTCTAGATGCAATATTATTTAAAACATCAATCTTTGGTTTTTGTTGCTTAACTTCGTATTCATCTATATTCGTGTCTTCTTTAGGTTGCTTTTTTAGTAAGGGTTTTAAATCATCATCACTTCTTGGAGCATATTTCGATAAAATATTTTTTAATTCTTTTTCTGTCATCTCTTTAGGATCTTTATCTTTCAAAGCGTCATATAGTTTTTTCCCACCATATACAGCAATAACCCCAATAGCAATCGGAATACCAAATCTTGATAGAAAACCAAATGCCTTCATTATAAATTCTACTATCCTAGCTAAAATAGGACCAGTCCATGGAAGGGTAAATCCACCAAATGTCTTACCTGGATTTCCTTTCATCCATCGTCCTATATATTTGAGTGATTTAGCTCCATACTTAAATCCTAATCTACCACCAATAGCTAACAATGGATAAAACCAAATAGCTTCATCAGTACGTTGGAAGTCTTCTACAGTTGTAATTACAAATGGATTCTTGCTTGATCTATTTTCGTAATAATAATCTTTACCGTCTATCTTAGGAACTTTTATTGGCTTACTCTGCGTGCCTAAATTAGGTTGTACTATTTTAGGTAATAGTCTATTAGGATTTTTTGCATCACCTGGTTTATATCCCATAAACTTAGAAAAGTCAGTGCCACCGCCCATTGTGTCATTTGCTTCGTCCAGACCCATTCCTTGCCTTACTTTAGTATACATCATCTTTGCCAGTTTAGGATCTTTTACTGCAACTCCACTTTCAAACTCGTCATAGTTACCTTCTTGTGCCGCTGACCTCATTTTGGAAGCACTCATACCTTCAGCACCTTCGGCATCAGGATCTCTTTCGCCTGCACTTACTATTTGTATATTATCAAAATTATAATCTTTTCCGTTGTAATCATTCAATAGTTTTGTAAAACTGTTAACCCTATCACTACCTGCGACATAAACAACATTCTTAAATCCTAATGATTCTAATTTTTGTAGAGCTTGTATTATTGTTTTTACATCTTGATCACCAATACGTATACCGTCACCAAAACTTTTTTGAGCAAAGAAAACTTTTTCTGCAAAAGAAAGTGGATCAGTTTTAGGTTTTTGTGAATGTGTTAAAAATAGAAAAGGAGTGCCCTCTAGGCTTTTTACCTTGTCTGCAAGTTTTCTATGTCCTAGTGTTGGAGGATTCATTCTTCCAAAGGCAAATACTGCCGTGCTAGGAGATTCTATCAGTCGACGTAGGCGCATCTAATTCCTCTCTTGGATTTCTTTCAAAATCTAATATCTTCATAGCAAGTGCTGATTTTTCTCCTGTGTTCATAAGTTCTTTAGGAGTTTGTGAAATATCGTATTTCAAACAATAGTGATTTAAACACTTATCAATCATTGGCATTATGTGCCCTTGAATTACTTTTTCGTTAGTTTTACTCTTCATTAGTTCCATACATGGCAAATAATGTTTACGATAAAATCCTTCATCATTCAACATGTGAAAGTGTACATCACTTGGCACATCGTATGGTATTTCGTCCTTAATGGGTTTATGTATTTCGTCTATTCTCATTTACCACTTCCTACATGACCAGTAACGTGCTTTTGTTCTAGGACCTGGGTTATCACAGTTGTGTCTTGCTCTAAAGCTCTTGCGTCTTTTTGGATTATTCTTTTTGATGCTCATTGCTTTACCCTTAACGCTTGATCCACCATGACCGAAATTAACTTTTTTAATATTACCTGTTTTAGGGTCTTTTACATATACCTTAAATTTCTTAACATCACCTTGCATTGGTTTACCGAGTTGAACCTTACGTCCTTGGTATTCTGCTTCGTCCATAACGTCATCTTCATTATACCACATTTCGCCATATGCATCATAAAAATCATCATCGTCATCGTATGTTTCGTCAATACTTGCACCAGCAAGTTCTTTAATTCT
>MDSV01065010.1_pt1 | contig 11341 bp, 13 predicted proteins | sample 810851 | NCBI WGS metagenome assembly MDSV01 (sample SAMN05326640, study PRJNA326480) | marine metagenome | isolation source: seawater | place: Atlantic Ocean: North East | collected 2012 | reverse complement strand
TATTAAAAATATTCCGCCGACTAAAACAATAATGCTATGAAAATTAAATGAACCATATACAATATTCTTAATATTTAATGAAAATAAAGGATTCTGAAAATACTTAATTGATTCAACTAGAATGAATAATAAAGATATTCTAAAAAAAACTGCAATACCTATTGCTACTTTTCGAACCATTGCCTGCTGATCTTTAGGGGCTTTTTTGGACTCTAATGAAATATATAGAAGGTTATCAAACCCTAAGACAGCTTGAAGTAAAATCAGAAAAAAAAGTGTAAATAAGTTCTCTAACATAAAATTAATATAGTTTACTAATAGACCTGAACATTATCAACATAACAACTACAATTAGCACCCGATGAAGAAAAGGCACCAAAATATATATCAAACTTACCATTTGCAATAGTATTTGTACTGAACTCAATCTCTGATCTTATCATAGGTGTACTAGATGTAGAATTAGATTGTGTAAATCTTTCAAAATAATAATAGCTCGTAAAGCTACTATCATATTCATGAATGAATACATCTAAACTACAATCTGCTCCTACAAATCCTAAGTGGAAAACTAAAGTATAAAAACCGGTAGATGGTAAGTCTAAATCATCTATCCTGAAATTTGTATAGTTTGTAGAGCTCGAAAAAGAGCCTCTAAGACTACTTGAACCAATTCTCTTTACCCACCCCCCTGCTCCAAATGTACCAGATAATATTTGCTCAGATATAGAACTTTCAAAATCTTCATAGAAATAGAAATTTTGTTTATAAGGTGAAAAGTCACTTACAGCAAATGAAAGATATCCTCCAGAACTATTAACACTAACACTTTTTGTCGAAGAAAACATGACTGTTTTAACATTCATAGTGTTAGGTGCAGAAAGATCAACTCTAACATTATACGATCCTGAGTTTACTGTCAAAGTATAGGAGGTTGATGATGATAGATCAATTCTTCCTTTAAAAGTCCCGTTCAGATAAATATCTGCGCTGTCAAGCTTAAGCGCAGATCTTGATAAATCAGAAGGAAGGGGTAAATTATTTATGCTAATAACCAATTCATTTAATGAATCTGGTATTTTATCTTCACATCCCTGAAAAAATAAAATTAAAAAAATTATTAAGTATTTTTTAATTATTCTCACATCTACTCCTTTAAGGTAATCCAATATCTATATCTACATCCCCGCCAGAACCGCCAGAACCGCCAGAACCGCCAGAATCATCATCTCCACCACCTGCTAATAACAATACAACTAGCAGTAATCCACCAATAATTGTTAAAAGATTAACCCCACCTTTTTTATCGCTAGACTTTACAGAAGTATCTTTTGTTTTAGCTCTAGATAAAGATTTTGATTTTCTTCCATATGAAAACGAAGGATTATAATTAGGATTATTATAGCTAATGTTTATTGTTACTTTTCCAGGAGAACGATTTGTTTGATTTTTACTATCTTTAACATTATACATAAACGAATCATTAATCATTATTTTCTGGATATCCGAACGATTTACATTCCAATCATAAGGTTCATATACATATTTAGGAGAATTTTTTGATCCCAAAGGTTTCAATGTGCCGCTATCAGGGTTCTTTACAATAATATATTCATTAATCTTTTTATCGTCTTTACCATTAAGGGTAATAGTATACTCTTTTAATTCTCTAATTTCATTAAATGTAACATTATATGCTTTAGGCAGCTCATCTTTAATATTCACAGTAAGATTCTGCTTAAATAATTCAATATATGAATCTGCAGTTTTAAAAAAATATCCTATTTGAAGGGTTATCTTATCTAATACATCAGATTCGATTAAAATTTTATCATGATTTAGTGTTAATGATTCAGGAGAATCAACACTTTTTACAAAATAAACAATATTATTATTATTTTCTAAAATTGGGGGTATATCAAACTTTTCATCATTAACAAATAAATCATTTGAAAAACTTGAGAATAAGTTATCCCAATCTTTGTCAGATTCTACTTCATCTTTCAAAGATAAAAAATTTAAATAATTTATCTCATCTAAAATAGTAGCATACAATAATTCTCTTAGTTCAAATCTGAGATTTTTTTGAAAATCGATATCATAAGTAAGTGGTATGGGAAATGATTCATTCGGAAAGCCATCTTCATTTTTTTTTAAAAAAATAATTAGTTCATTTTTAGTTATTTTAACATCATAAAAAATAATATTTTCTGAATTAGAAGATTGATTTTTTGGAATAAAATTCAATTTTTGAGTAGCATTAATATTCCAAAAATAATCATTAATAATGTTGATTGAAGCATGGAGCTCCAAGTTCAACCAATTTGAAATATTTAGATTTAATTCTTCTGAAATTTCATTGACTCTATTATCATTCTGAGACACAGAAAATGACTGGGAATAAACTAAATTGAATATTAGCACTAAAAATAAAAAATTCTTCAGTTTTTTAATCACAATGAAAAATAAGGATAAATTCTAATTGATATCAATGGTATTTATTTTATCTAATATCTTTTTAGTTGAAGAATTATTCCAACCTTCTTTATTTCTCGCCATTAATTTTTCGAAATCTTTCGTAACAAATTCCAATACTCTTTCTGTTCTAGATCCTTCGTAATATGTTTGTGCTGTAAGTATAAAAGATGGCAAAGGTGAAAAAAATCCTCTAAAAATATTAGGGTACAAAACTGCTTCTTCTTTTTTGTTTTTCACTCTTACAATTAGTTTACCGCTAGAATTATAAACTGCAGCTCTAATAGCTTGTATACTTCCATTCTTTAAAGGCAAGTCATTTATATCATAGTAACCAATCGTGTATAGTAGATTCGAAGAATAATAACTTTCTGAATGGTACATACCATCTTCTGTTAAAATTTCAATTCTTCTGATATTTCTATTACCTAAATCTAAATCAGAACTTTCTATGATTGACTTTAAAATTGAATTTTTATAAAAGAATCCTTGTGGTTTTTTGAAACTTACACCTTCATCCTCTCTGAATGAAATTCTGATAAAAGACCTACCTTTAAAGATAGGATTTTTTTCGGGTACAATAGTATATGGTATTGATATTGGTAAATTATCAGATCTTATATAAATAAGTTTTCCATCAACATATGCGGACTTAGTTAATGGTTTAGATAATTGTGATTTAATTTTTCTTCTTCCTGCCTGAATCTCTTTATAAATCTTATCATTAAATAAAACCATTTGATTATCATTAAAATCAATAGAGCCATTGTTACTTGATAAATCATATTCAATTTTAATTGGTTTATAGCCCATCTCATTACCATCAGATTTAATATCATCAATCAAAGCATTCATCATTACTGCATAAGACTTCATTGTAGAGGAATTATTATAACCTGTTATAAAGCTATTATGAATATTGATAGCACTAACAATATTAAATAGTGGTAATAGGGAAAAATATACAAGAAGTATTAAAAAATAATTTGAAGGAAAAATTAAAAATTGATAGGTGTCAAATTTGATATTTGATCCTTCAGGACTTTTATTACTTTTTGAGGATGTATCTATTTGAATATTCCTACTCACCTCATTTTTATTTTGATTAATTGCAGGTTTGGAATGATTAGTTTTTAAGCTAATTTTAGGCTTAGACTTTTTAATATTTTTATTTTTTGACATAAAGTTTTTTAGGATTTTATAGTCATAAATTGAGAGTAAAAATTAAAAAAATAGTATTCCTATATAATACCCCAAATATATTATTGCTATAACGAATATATAATTTGAAGGAAAATTCAAAAAATGATAGGTATCAAATTTTATATTTAATTTTTCTGTATTTATAGCTGTATTTTTCTTTTCAACTTTAATATTTCTACTAACTTGATTTTCTTCTAAGTTAATTTTTGGCTTAGCACTTAGAGATGATTTACTAAGTGAAGGTTTAGATATTTTATTATTTTTTGACATTACTTTTTATGTAAGCTTCTCCATTTACCTAAAGAATCTAAGTATTTTTGTGCTTTTTTTCTATCTTCTTTATCTTTCATAATATTTAATCTTGAATTCCATTTTTTATAAAGCTGAACAACTGCTTTCTTTTTTTCTTTTAATGATAAATTGGAATCTATTCCTAGCTCTAACTCTAATCCATCAATTGAATTGTCACTAAAATTACCTTTCAAAAATTCTTTATCTTTTAATGATGTAAATCTTTTATGATCAAGCTTAACTCCAAATGCAGATGCAATAGCATTCAAAGTAGAAATTTCATCTTTATTAATTTTATCATCAGATGATAAAATTTTCATACACCATTGTAAAATATCCATTCTTTCATCAATTGTAAAATTAAATTGAAATTTTTCACCCATTTTACTGATTGGATATTTTTCTCTGGAGACCAATGAAGATGCATCAATAATTGCTTGATCGATTTTCATTTTATAATAATTTGTAAAAACTTCTCGTTTATCCATCTGTTCCTTAATGAAATCTTTAATTACTTTTGATTCTGAAGAATTTAGCTTCTTATTCGAGAGAGCTATCATTGTGAGCACTTTTACAGCAAGCTCTTCCTTGTATTCGTAATCTAAAAAAGTTCTAGAATCAACAGTGGAAGAAAAATCAGATTTTTGATGAAATGTTAAACCCGAAATAAATGGTTTGACACTACCTTCCATAACGTTTGAATGTAATGTCCCAACTGCTTCTGTTGTTGCTACTGTTACATCGTTTATAAAATTAAAAATTGCTTTTAATATTAAATAACTAATGTATAATGCTATACCAGCTAAAATAGCTAAAGCACCTAAAAGCTCCATTATTACTTACTATCTGTTGCGTTCATTGAGATTTGTCTACTGACCTTAGTTCCCGATTTTTCATGTAAAAACTCACAATCCATGGTTTGGTTAGCATTATATGAAAAAGTGACAACTACTGTTTCTCCTTTCATACAATTTACTGGAAGATCCATTTCTTCATTGGCAACAATATCTACAAACTCAGGGTCTGTTTCAGCTTGAACACATTCAGTAATAGAACAATCAATACTAGATTGATGATCAGAAACTGTTGAGAAGTTCCTAGAAATTGAACAGGGAATTTTTGTATCTTTTCTAATAATAATACTATTAATACTTTTTTTGGAACCAGAACCGTCTAAGGCCAAAGTTCCATAATTTTTTGAACATACATCAGTTATCGCAAATGCATCAATTGATTCTCTTTGATTAACATTAAGAAGATCTATATTTTTTTTAGATGCATAAATTGCTGCTCCAAGAGCAACTGACTCGTCTGGATTTCCAAACATCAAAGGATTTTTTCCTAATAATTCAGCAATAGAATTTTGAATAAGTGGTGTTCTTGAAGTACCGCCTACTAGAATAACGTCCTTAATTTGATCTATAGTTAAGTCAAGAGATGCTAGAGCTGCTTCAATTGACATTAATGATTGAGATACAAGCGGTTGAATAGCTTCCTCGTACTCAGCTCTTGTTATATCAATCGATGCATCATCAATGAAAACAGTGATTTCGTCCATTGCTGATAAATCAATTTTATATCTTTCAGCGTCATTTAAATCAAATTTTGATGTTGCTAAATCTTTGCCAACAATATCTTTATATTTTTTCTGAACAATTTTAATTAACTCGTTATCTAAATCTTTACCACCCAACTTTTGAACACCTTCAGATGTTTTAACTTCCACCTCATCAGAACTTATGTCTGCTATAGTACAATCAAAAGTTCCTCCACCAAAGTCATAGATGATATAATATCCATCTTCAGCACCACCTTTAAGCTTAGCATACGTTAAAGCAGCTGCAGTTGGTTCGTTCACAATGTAATCAACATTAAGACCAGCAATTTTTGCCGCTTTCAATGTCTCTTCTCTTTGATTATTACCAAAGTTAGCTGGTACTGTTATAACAGCAGATGCTATCTCTGAACTTGAATAGAGTTCCACATCTTCTTTAATTTTTTTAAGTATCAAACTACTAATAGTTGTAGGGGTATGTTCTTTGCCATCAATAATATATTTTTTGTCTGAGCCAATATGCCTTTTAACCTCATCAACTACATTATTTGGTCGTGCATACATATTATTTTTTGCTGAAGCTCCAACAATAACTTTCTCACCATCAATCATCACAACAGAAGGAGTAATATTCTTACCATTTTTATTTGGAATCATTTTAGGTTTACCTGATTCGTCTAGTATTGCAGCTCCGCTAAAAGTTGTCCCTAAATCGATTCCTATAACTATTTTGTTCATTCGCTATTTTCTCCATAATATGTAACTAAAGCTTTTTTTAAAATAAATTGATTACCGTCTAATCCTTCCATATAACAACCATTCTCAAGGGTTTCTTTAACAGTCCCAACAATATTAGTATTATCAGTTGGAACGCAATTATGTGGTAATAAATCAATATGAGAAGGATTGATACTATCTAATGGTACTTTCTCATCAAAAGTCAAATCCTTAACACCTTCAGTTTTAAAAATATAATTTAAAACTTTTAACGTATTTTCTGATGAAGCAACGACCTCGTTGGTAATTTGTATTGATGATTCAGTATTATCTTTTTTTGTATAGAATTCAATTCTCTTTTTTAAATCTAGCATTTTTAAAATTAAATCCTTTTTTATAGAATTATTGTAACCCTCTCGAAGTCTATCAATTTCATTATTTTGATTTTCAATCATTGATTTAACAGGTTTCAATCCATCGTAAATATTATGAAAGTATTCAGAATTTTTATTGATCGTTGAAGACAAAACTCCATTGAACGAATTTAATTTCTCAGTTATATCTTTTTTTAGATTTAAGATTTCTTCTTTCTGATATTCTAAATCATTTTTTAAATTTTTAATAGCGTCAAGAAGACGATTTTCATCATTAAGTGTGTTTGAATTATCTTTTTTAAAATCCATCTTGAATAATTATCTTTTTATTTTTCTTTCATATTTTGACATTTTTTTGTTAATCACCATATCCCTGCTTGTTAAAATTGCATCGATTGTTGATGAATCCATATTTAAATTATCGTTCTCTTCATCACACCATTCTAAGTTATTAGTATCAATAATTGATTCAACTTCTGAATCAAAAGTAACTTCTCGATCATCAACTTTAGGTGGTTTAAATTTTGTTTTATTAAAGTTTTTAATAGCTTTTGAAGGTTCAACTTTATCAAGATTCATTGAATTGTAAGTTTCTCTATCTGCATTCAACCTTAACAATACAATATCTTTAGGATTACCAGTTAGGGGATCATCCCCAAGCACAGAAACTTCAACAAGAGCGTGGGAAACTTCGACTGAATCCAGTATTGCGCGTGCATAAGCAAGCCCAATTGATGCAACGAAATCTTTTATTACTTTTCTTTTTTCAGTATCTGAAATAATATAAGTTGTTGTTGATTTACCGCTTGGCGTTAAACGAATCCATTCCTTTGGTAGAAATTTAAATGACTGAGGTAGACGTATTAACATTTTAAATTCGTCCTTAGAAAATATGTAGCCACATTCGATACTATCTAACGCTTTTTCATTTTTTAGCCTATCTCTGGATATTTCAGATACAAGATTAAGTGGAAACATTAATTCAAATGATTCAAGGACAGTATTCTTATCTGAATTTTTAAGCTTGAGTAACCAATCTTTTCTATTTTTATCTTTTGATGCAATTGAATTGTTGTGTTTCTTTTCTCGAGCTGCTTCATCAATTTTGAACTGAGCTAAATCTTTGTCAAATTGTTTTTTTCTTGTTGCTTCATCAATATTAAAAGTTTTGAGAATATCATCAAAAATGGAAAACTTTTTAGCTTCAGATGCAGCATGATCATCTTTAGCCTTTTGCTTTAAATCTTTTAATGATTTGTTAAGCATTTTTAAATCGTTTTTTAATATTCTATATTTTTCATGCTCCTTTATTATAAAGTTCTGATACCTATCATTTTCTTTATTCATAATCCAAAAAAGAAAGAATCCTGATCTTTTAACTTTTCTTAAATATTGTTTTACCGAAAAATTTCGCTCTTTATCTGCTACCTTTAACTTTATTTCAATATTAGTAATTTCCCCTTTTACTTTTTTAAACTTTGGCATTTTAAATGTCAAAGCTTTTGGCTTTGATGGTTTTTTATTCTTTTTAAAAATAGGATCTGGTTTTGGTTCAAATGCTTCATAAATATTTACTTTCGCTAAACTTGATACTGTTTGTGGATTTAGAAGCATGTAAGGGTGAATATCTTGATGATGAATATTTTTCAACTCTTCCATTGCAGCTCTTGCTAACTTATCATTGTATACGCCATCTTTCTTTATCCTTAATGCCTCTGCAGCATTTTGTCGTTTTTTGGCTGCTCTCTCATTGGCTGTTCTTGCTTTATTTGCAAGTCGTTTTCTTTCACGATCTCTTGCATTTTGTGCAAGCTGACTTCTTCTGGCAGATCTTCTATTCTCTGCTTCTCTTCTTCTTCTAGCCTTCTCATAACTTGATAATCTTGGTCCACCCATATCTTATATTAACTCCATTTATTTATTATCTAATTACCATACCATGAATTACTAACAATCTTAAGTAGCTTACGATCATTATCATTCCTATTTGATGCATTGCTCACATCTTTCAAAAAATTATAGCAAAAATCAACCACTAAGGGGCTATCATTTTTTAGTCTAGCTACCTTTTCTAATAAAAGCGATAAATTTTGAATCGCTTTGTTTGATTCGACAACTTTTTTCTTAACATCAATATTATAATCTTTAAAAGCACTATCTACTAGTATTTTTACATCACTCATATTTACAATACCGTTCTCATCTATATCTTCTTTAGTGAGATTTAGCAATTTATGAATACCATCTAGAATGACTTCCTCTTCATGAGAAGTCATTTTTGCTAAATCACCCCATGATTTTTCATCATCTTGTGAAAATCCATCAAGCGCAAAATAAATACCACCATAAGCCAATAAATATGGTAAGAAATCTTTTTTATCTATATCCATAAGTAACTCTTATTCTGAATTCTTTAACCATAAAGCCTGAACAACCCGCTTCCCTTAAGAGTAACTCTTGATTTTCTCTTAACATGAGAGCCAAAAAGAGGGATATTCCATTTGAAAAATCCAAAATCTAATGTATAGCTAGCATTCAGACCTCTTTTAGATGCAGTCCAGTTAAAACCACCACCTTTTTTATAATTTTTATCTCCTACATATCTCCAGCCCATTAATCTGAATCCTTCCCAAAAAGATTTATTGAGTCAATATGAGCAATAGTAATTGTAAAAGAATCGCTGCTTAACTCATCGCTATCTATTAATTCTACATCGATTTTTTCGCATAAATCCTGTTCTTGTTTTTTAGTTAATTTTTCTTGTATTTGAACAGAACCATTAATCCTTCCATCATCAGCATAATGTAAATCGATACGTCCACATAATATATCTTTTGTATTAGTAATTCCCCAAACCTCAGAAGTGCGAGTTCTAATTAATCTTATAAAACTAAACATGCTTATTTCCTCACTATTTTTTATAAAACTAATAATAGAAAATGAAAGAATCAATTCTACTTATCAAAGATTATAGTCATCTTTTTTTATAACTATCCATAGCATTTCTATATTTTGATGTTATCTTTGATAAGTAATAGCAGTTTTCTTCCATTCTCTTGTTGTTATAATGCTTAAAAAAAATACGATACACCAGTTTAATGGATTACGAAATCTAAATTCATATCTCACTTGATCGATATATCTAGTCTTGCCATAAGAATCATAAGCTAGTTCGTAAAAGATTGTTTCGTAAGAATATAAAAAACCATATTGATTTAGTTCAGTAGAGGGGGTGGTAAATGCAACATAGGTATAATCTAAAAGAAAGAAAAATCCGCAAATGAAAGGTATGGCAATTATATAAAAAGTATTCCAATATTTTTGATTATAAATTCCATTCTTCGAATCAAATTCTTTGGTTTGATTTTCAGACCATAAAAATATTGCTCCTAGAAACATTGCAACTATTGCTAACCAAGTCATATATAAATTTACTGTTATTTAAAAATGTTTTTAGCATTTTTAATTTTGTGCTGAATTTCTCTTGAAATGCTTTCTTTAAAGGATTTGTTGTCATTACTAAAAAATGACCTATTTGAATGAAATAAGAACCACATTTTTTTAAATTTAGGGGGTTTCTTGAAAAACATAAAAAGCCAAAAAAATAAAAGAATTAAAATTAAGATGTCCATAATTTATAGTATTTGTATGATTTGTTAAGTAAGTATAGGTGTAATTTATCTATTTCTAAGTTGTCGAACTTTTTTTCTTAGTTGAACCATTTCTTTATCGTAATTAGGGTCTTGTTTTCTTTTTCTTTCTATGTCTTTTTCAAATTCATCACCCAGTTTATTTATATTTTTTTCAAGTTTAGCAATAATTGGGTCATTTTTTATCAAATTTTGAACAATAGCAGAATTTCTATTCACTATTATTTTTGATATGAATTTCATAAAAAATTTGCTCATTAAATCAGACCTAAATCTTTTAAATACTCTTTTTTTAGTTCTTTTTTTGTAAAGTTTTTACGCTTTGTTATTAATCTCTTCTTTTGTCTTGCTTTCAAACTAGCTTTTAATCTCTCCTCAAGAACTTTTTTATTGTTTATTAAATCATCTTTATTATAAAGTCTTACTACATAATATTCATCTGCATGAGGGCTTTGTAAGGACTGGTTCTCTAGATTATCAATTTTGTAGTTCATTTTAGATTTTAACATATAAAAATCAACAAAGTAACGCTCTGGCTTACCTTCTTTTCTATCACTTTTTGCATAGCGACATTGAGCAAACTTTCCATTTTTTAACTTATTATCTGCATAAAAACTATGTCCACCTGTCCTAGAAAATACTTGAAGTAAACCATTTGCTCCTTTGATTGTATCAAAAATAAATTTTGATGTTGTTTTCATTAAATCTTCATCTATTTGACGATCAGGATATTCATTTTTATAATTTTGTAAATAATCTTCAAGTGAAAATTCTGAATCTTGGTCAGACTTTTTATTATCTTTTACATCATTATTCTTCAATGTATTGATGTCCTTTTCTGGTGATTTAATAGGAGCATACTTAACTCCATTAATTTCTATTACTCCATCTGAAGATGAAATTGCAGATGTATACATTACCCCATTGATTTCAATTTCATTTGATGTTTGAGCTTTAGCTTCTTCTTTTGCTTTGGCTTCTGCTTCTGCTTTTGCTTTGGCTTCTGCTGCTTCTTGATGTGCTTTGGCTTCTGCTGCTTCTTGATGTGCTTTGGCTTCTGCTTCTGCTTTTGCTTT
>MDSV01190827.1_pt1 | contig 11343 bp, 7 predicted proteins | sample 810851 | NCBI WGS metagenome assembly MDSV01 (sample SAMN05326640, study PRJNA326480) | marine metagenome | isolation source: seawater | place: Atlantic Ocean: North East | collected 2012 | reverse complement strand
CCATTGATCGACAGGTTCAGCGGCCTGTTGCCGGTGAGCCCGACCGAGCCGGTGGCGCGCGCGTTGATGCCCTGCGCATTGGTGATCGTGGTGTCGGTCGTCACCTGGCTGCCGTCATAGCGACCGGTGGTGGTGACGTTGAACGGCTGTCCGCCAAGCGCGCTTGTCTGGGCCAGATTGCCGTTGTCGAGGCGGAGATTGTAGTCGGCCGTGGGGCTGGCCGTCGTGCCGCCCGCCGTCACCGTGCCCGAGATCGTGCCGCTGGCGCCGAGCGAGGGAACGAACTGGTTGGCGATCGCGGCGGAAACGCCGTTGATGTTGGCCGTCAGGTTCAGCCTGTCGCCGACGCTGCCGTTCACGGCAACCGTGCCGCCACCGATCCCGAGCCTCAGGCTTTGGATATTGGTCGTGCCATTGGCGATGGTGATCCGCCCGGGTTCGACCAGCCGAAGGCCGAGACCCATCGGCGAGCCTTCGAGCCGCCTGAGGTCGATCGTCATCGTATCCCCGCGGTTCACGGCCGCTTCCAGCGATACCGGTTGACCGTCGTAGCGGGCCGCGAGGTCGAAATTCGTCGTGGTGTCCTGGTTGCTGGCCGTAAGCGTGATGTCGGTGACGGTCTGACCGGCCACGGCAACAGAACCAAGCGTGATCTTGCCGCTTGCCTTCAGCGCCGCGACATCGGCAACCGTCATGTCGGCGTCGAGATTTCTTGCGGTTACGCCGTTGGTGGTGATGCCGTCGCTTCTGGCGTCGATCGACAGGCCCAGCCTGTCATTGGCGTTGTCGAGCTCGACGCGGCCGGAGATCGCGCCCTCGGCCTTCTGGCCGGCGAGGCCGGCGAGCAGCTTCAGGTCCGGAAAATCGAAGCTGATGCCGCCGGCGGGCTGGAACTTGCTGTTGAGGATAATGTCGCCGGAAAGCGTGTTTTTGCCCACCGCGCCATCAATGCCCGCGATCTCGATCTGGCCGTCATTGGAGGTGACGTTTGCCGACAGCGAAAGCGGCGCGCCGGCATAGCTGCCCTTTGCGGTAAGCGCGCCGGAGGGTGCCGACATGTCCGCCTTGCCCTTGATCGTGGCGACGAAATTCTCAAGCGTCTCGCCGGTGATGTCGAGACTGTCGGCTCTCACCGTGGCGTCGATTTCGGGCGCGGTCAGTTCGCCGCCGATCGTGGCGTCAAGCACGGCCGAGCCCTTGACCTGCGGCGCGAGCCGTCCGAGTTCGGCGACCGTCGCCTTCAGCGTCGCGTCGATCGTCCCCCCGGTGACGCGGACATCGCCGCCGGCGGTCAGCAGCCCGTTTTCCACCTCGAGATTGGAGAGCGCCACGGCGCCGGACGCGGTCGAGAGGAAGAAATCGCTCTCGATCCGGGTCATGTCGTCGATCAGGCCGGCGGCCGCATCGGGAAGCGCGTCGGCGAGCACGAACAGTCTGGCGTGGCCGGTCGCGTCCTGCGACTCAAGGTCATAATCGACATTGGCCGTGGCGCCGATGCTGCCGCTTTCAAGCGCGATATCGTCGAGCTTCACGCTTCCTTTGGCGAGCGTCACCCGCGTCTTGAGCGAAAGCGGGGCCTCGATCATCCGGTCGAGGCTTTCGTCGCGGAACGCAAGGCTTTCAACCGTAAGCCCGGCATTGAAAGCGCCGGTGCGGGTGGAAAGGTCAAAGCCCTTGCCGTTTGCCGCCAGAGAAACGCCGCTTGTCGAGACTTGCGGCAGGGAGAGCTGCGAGAGCGTGACCGATGCCGATAGGTCCGCGCTTTCGGCCGCGCCGTGAAGGCTGACGCTGGCATTCTCAAGAGAGAGCGACAGCGTGCCGTCGTCGCCCATCGCCATGGAAAACGGCACGGAACCGTCATTGACGCCGTCAAGCGTGACGTCGAGGTCGTTTTCGCCCTTGGGATCATAGGCGCCCGAAGCATTCAGAACGAAGCTGCCGGTCTCGACCCGGCCCTTGCCGATCGCGATCCGCCCTCCGGGATAAAGCGTCGCCTGAACGTCGATGCCGGTCTGGCCCTCGACCAAAGACTGGAATTCCGGCGGCGTCAGCGCGGCGAATTCGCCCTGGCCGGTGACGGTGACAGTGCGCTCGTCCTTGTCGCTCAACTGGTGGCGGATGTCGATCTCGCCGAGTTTCTCGCCGGAGAGCGCGGCCGTCAGTTGTCCCTTCCAGTCAGAAAGCGGGCCGTTGCCATCGATCGCGATGTTGAGCGCCGGCGTGCCGGGCAGTTTCAGCAGGGTTGCGACCATGCCGCCTTCCGGCTCGTTCACCTCGGCGGTGATATCGAGGAGGTTCTCGCCCGGCGCATAATCGATATCGGCCTTTACATAAGTGCCGGCGCGGGCGCGATGCTCGATGTCGAGCGCGGTCGAGATCCGGTCGGTCACGGCGCTGACATGGCCGGAGGCGGAAAGTGGATAGGCTTCGCCCGCCACGGCTTCGGCTATGTCGATCTCAGGGAAATCGAATTTTTCGATATCGATGCCGATCGGCAGCGAAAACCCGCCGCTCGACTGCGCCTTCTCCGGCGCCGGCTTGCCCGGAACGGGGAGACGGGAAAGCGAAACCGTGCGCGCCGACAGGCTCTCGGCGGCAAAGCGTCCCCTGAACAGCGCCATTGGCGACCAGTCGAGCGCGATGCCCTCGACCGTGGCATAGGGACCCTTGATATCGGAGACGGTGACGCTGTCGACGGTGAAATTGCCGGTCAGCGGCGCGCTGACCCTGCCCACATGGACGGCGAAATCCGGGGAGGCGATCCGTTTGGTGATCTGGCGGACGGCGAAATTCGCGCCGGCATCGGTATAGCCGATCAGGATGACGGCGGCGGCGATAATCACGATCACCAAAGCCAAAAGACCCGCAATCACCTGAAACAGTCGTTTGAAGAACACCGCCATGAAACTCCTCGGGCGCAATTTTCCTTAAGCATTTAGAGCGATTTGCGCGTTTTTCCAATCATGCCATGAAAGGCATGAATGCATCGTCAATTGCAAGGAGGTGACTAAAAACTCTGTCCGATACCCGCATAGATGCCGTAATGGTCGCCGCCGGGATAGCGATCGAGCGGAACGGCGACGTCGAGGCGGATCGGGCCGAAGCCGGTCAGATACCGCACCCCGATGCCGGCGCCGGCGCGGATATCGGAAAAGTCGGGGAACTGGTCGGCGGAGACATCGGCTGCGTCGATGAACGGCACGACCTGGATATTCTCGGTCACGCCGATGCGGGCCTCCAGCGTCGCCTCGACATAGGAACGGCCGCCGGTTTCCTCGCCATTGGCGAGCCGCGGCGAGATCGACTTGTAGGCATAGCCGCGCACGCTGCCGCCGCCGCCGGCATAAAACCGGTCGTTTGCGGGAATGTCCTTGAGGTCGCCACCGCCGACGATGGTGCCGGCCCCGACGCGCGCGGCAAGCGTAAACCGATCATCCTCGCCCGCCGAGAAATAGGTGGAGCCGACGGCATCGAAGGACGAGAAGAAATTGCCGCCCAGGAAATCATAGGAAGGCTCTGCCGTGGTGATCAGATAGATCCCCTCGGTCGGGTTCAGCGGGTCGTTTCTCGTGTCGCGGTCGAAGCCGATCGGCGCGGAAAAGGTCAGGTAATCCTCGGTGCCGAAGGCGTCCTTGATGTGGGAATAGTCGAGCGTCAGGCCGGCGCTGATCGTGTTGTACTCGTTCTGCTCATAGGTGTAGCTGACACTGCCGGCCACGGATTTGGCGTTATAGGCGTCCGGGTTCTCCGTCGCGGTCAGCAGGCTTGCGGTAAACATGCCGGACGGATGGAACAGGCCGGGCTTGGTGAAGGTGATGCCGCCGGCGAGATCGAGCGAGTTGACGCCGTAATCGTCCGAAGCGCCGATCCTGGAAACGCCGGCCTCAAGGCGAAGGCCCTCAGCCTGGCCGAACAGGTTGCGGTGGCCCCAATAGCCTTCGAGCCCGAGGCCGTCGATCGAGGATACGGTGGCGCCGAAGCCGTAATAGCGGAACTTGCCATCGCGCACGGTGATGGTCGTCGGCAACTGGCCGTCATCGTCCAGCGCGCTCGCGGTGGTGATCGTCACCGAATCGAATGTGTTCAGCGAGCGCAGCCGGTTGGCGGCGGCGGTGAGCTGCTCGGGCGAATACTGCTCGCCGGGCTTCAGCCGCGAATAGCGCCGGATGAAATCGGGTTCGACGGCTTCGGAGCCTTTCACCGCGATCTGCCCCAGATCCGCGACCGGACCGTCATCGGCGCGGATGTCGACATCGACCGTGGAATTGGCGTGATCGGCAATCACCTCGCGCCGGGTGATGGTCGCGAACGGGTGGCCCTGGTCCTTGAGCTCGGTGGTGATCTCACGGGCGGCCGCGAGAATGGTTGTCGAATAGGCCGGCTTTCCGGCCACGAGATCGAGCTTTGCAGGGTTGAAGCTTGCCGGCGCACCCTCGAGATTGACCCGCGCGAAGGTGAACATCGGACCCGCCTTGATGGAAACGTTGACCGGGACCGGATCCTCGCGTCCGAAATTGGGCAGGCCGACGATATCCTCGATCGACTGTCCGTTGACGGTGATATTCACCAACCCGCCATAATAGGCCTTCTCGAACAGCGAGCCGACAAGAATCTGCAGATCGTCGCGCGCCTTCACCAGCACGCCGAGATCGCCGTCAACGGGCTGGCGTTCGTCGCTGACCAGCGCCGAGCGTTTGCGCAGGAAGCTTTCCAACTCGCTGTCGCCGCCTGTCACGCTGAAAGTAACGGTATAGTGAACGGGATCCTGGACCGAGGAGATGTCGACCTCCTCCTCGCCCCAGAGATGGATTCCGAACAGGCTGAACGCCTGCGCCTCGCCGCCGGCGGCGAAGATCGCAACGGATATCGCCGGCAGCAGCTTGAGCGCGCGGGATATTCCTGAACTTTGCCGTTTTGAACGGGGTACCATCTTCAACTCGAACCGGATCGTGAAAAATTACATATGCGATAAAATATTAGCAGGTTTCCAAATGCATAGCCCAAGAAAACCGAAAACCCGGCAACAGCATTAACCGTTGGTTACGGTCGCTGTATGTCGGGTCTGGTTTTGCCGTGGGCAATCGCCGCAATTGACGCGCCTTGGCGGGGCCGCCCCCTTTTTGAGGCGGCGGCCCTATCTCTTAGCGGTAGCCGGGCGGGCAATCGTCGGTGTATTCGCGGCCGTAGCGGTCACGATAGTAGCACTTGCCGGGCTGGTTCTCGACGGCCCGGCCGACGAGCGCGCCGGCGCCCGCGCCGATGGCGCCGCCCAGAAGCGCGCCGCCGAGGCCGCCGCCGTCAATCGCCGTGCCGACCAGGGCGCCGGTGCCGGCGCCGATGGCCGCACCTTCCTGGGTAGGCGTGCAGGCCGTTGCCGCAAGCGAAGCAACGCCGATCACAATTCCTGCAAAAAACTTTTTCATGATTCCCTCATCACCTTTTGCGCTTTGGTCCCGCCGCGATCCGACCGCTCCATTGTTCCGGAGCGGATCGCTGCCGTCCCTCACATGCAGCCTGCGGCCGCTCTTCCAACACATACCCGAATAGCGATCCGGCGAAAAGCAAAAAGGTCTTCCGCCGGCCTATTACGCCTTAGGTGAATGCTTAATGTCCGGGGGAAAGATATGTTCCAAATTTCCGAAAAATCCGAATCTGTGCGGCAAATTGACCCTGATCAAGTTTTGCCGAGGCGGTTGCGCGTAGGTAAAGTTTGGAATAATTCAAACTAAGGGTTGATTGTCGCAGGACGGGAAACAGGTCGCGATGCGGGTTGACGGGGAGCGAACTTCGTCAAATCCTGTCAAAAACAACAAGGCCGGTGGTGGAGCATCTGGGTAATGGATTTCGAAGCATTCTTCAAAAACGAGCTGGCGGAACTGCATGATGAGGGCCGCTACCGCGTTTTCGCCGAACTGAAGCGTCATCGCGGCGAATTCCCGCGCGCCTCCCGGTTCAAGGATGGCGCGGCCTCCAACGTCACCGTCTGGTGTTCCAACGATTATCTCGGCATGGGCCAGTGTCCCACCGTGATCGCCGCCATGCAGGAGGCGATCGAAACTTGCGGGGCAGGGGCCGGCGGCACCCGTAATATTTCCGGCACCAATTATTACCACGTCCAGCTTGAGCAGGAACTGGCCGACCTCCACCACAAGGAAGCAGCTCTGATCTTCACCTCCGGCTATGTGTCGAACTGGGCAACGCTCGGCACGCTGGGCGAAAAAATCCCCGGCCTGATCATCTTCTCCGACGCGCTCAACCACGCCTCGATGATCGAGGGCATCCGCCACGGCAAGTCGGCGCGGGCGATCTTCCGCCACAATGACCTCAACGATCTCGAGGCCAAGCTGAAGGCCGCCGATCCGGATGCGCCAAAGATGATCGCCTTCGAATCGGTCTATTCGATGGACGGCGATATCGCGCCGATCAAGGAAATCTGCGATCTCGCCGACAAATACGGCGCGATGACCTATCTGGACGAGGTCCATGCCGTCGGCATGTACGGCCCGCGCGGCGGCGGCGTTGCCGAGCGCGAGGGACTGATGGACCGGATCACGATTATCGAGGGTACGCTCGGCAAAGCCTTCGGCGTCATGGGCGGCTATATCACCGGCTCGAAGGCGCTGGTCGATTTCATCCGCTCCTTTGCTTCCGGTTTCATCTTCACCACCGCCCTGCCGCCGGCGCTTGCCGCCGGCGCGGTCGCCTCGATCCGTCACCTCAAGGTCAGCCAGATCGAGCGGACCCGCCATCGCGAACGGGTGGAGACGCTACGCGCGAAGCTCGACCGCCAGGGCATTCCGCACATGCCCAATCCAAGCCATATCGTGCCGGTGATGGTGGGCGACGCTTCCAAGTGCAAGTGGATTTCGGACATCCTGCTCGATGATTTCGGCGTCTATGTCCAGCCGATCAACTATCCGACCGTGCCGCGCAAGACCGAGCGCCTGCGCTTCACGCCGACCCCGCTGCACACCGATGCCGACATGGATCACCTGGTTTCAGCGCTGCATTCGCTGTGGTCGCAGTGTGCCCTGGCGCGCGCCGTCGCCTGATGGCGTCAGCCCCGCGCCGGGACGATTTTTTCAGAAGCGGGCGGAACACGGCCCGCTTTTTTCTTGAAGTTTGCGGCCTCCGGCGTACTGCTTTGGCAAAACCGTTGCGGAGACCTTCGTCATGTCATTTGAAAAACGTGTAAACGCGGCCATCGACAAGGCCATCGGTGAAAAGCGCATCGTTGGCACAGTCGTCATGATTGCGCGCGGGGACGAGCTTGTCTTTTCCCGCGCCGCCGGTCTCGCCGATCGCGAAAGCGGCCATCCTGTCGCCGCTGATACGATTTTCCGCCTTGCCTCTGTCACCAAGCCGATTGTCGCGACGACGGCTCTGGTCATGATGGAGAAGGGGTTGCTCTCGCTCGAGGACAGGGTGCGCGATTATCTGCCCTGGTTTCACCCAACCGGGCCGGATGGTGAGCCGGCGGATATCCGGCTTCACCATCTCCTCACCCATACGGCCGGACTGGATTATACCGGCGGTGCCGGGCAACTGCCGCCCGGCGAAACGGTGAATACGGGCCTGACCGATACCGATCTCACCTTTGAGCAGAATTTTTCCAGGCTGAACCATTTTCCGCTCGCCTTTGCGCCCGGAACGGCATGGGCCTATTCCGTGGCGATCGACATTCTCGGCGCGGTGCTGTCTTCTGTTGCCGGCGTTGAGCTGGAAGCCGTTATCCGGCAACATGTCGCCGACCCGCTCGGCATGGACGACACGCGGTTTTCCGTCACCGACCCGCAGCGGCTGGCAACGCCCTATGGCGATGGCGCGCCCGAGCCGGAGCGCATGGGAACGCGCCATACTGTGCGCGACGCGGACGGCATCGCCTTTACGTTCGAGCCGTCGCGCATCTTCAATCCCCGCGCCTATCAGTCGGGCGGCGCCGGCATGGCGGGGACGGCCGGCGATATCCTGAAGCTGCTGCAAGAGCTTGCCAGTCGACACCGGCTGCTGACGCCTCAGACCGCCCGGGCGGCGCTTTCCACGCAGACCGGGGCTCTGGCCGTTAGGCCAGGCAAGACATTCGGCTATGTCGGATCGGTTGTCGTCAATCCGGCTGAAGCCGGAACCGCCTTGCCGGAAGGGGCCGTGACCTGGGGCGGGGTTTACGGCAATTGCTGGGCTCTGGACCCTGCAAGCGGCACGGCGGCCATCATCATGACGAACACCGCTGTCGAAGGATGCAACGGCGCCTTCCCCGGAGAAATATGGCGGGCGCTTTTTAACGCCTGAGCAGGCCGGCCGCGCGCCGGCGCGCTTCGCTGTCGGCCTTATAGACGTCATCGATCGTCGTTGCGGCGGGGAGATTGTCCATCTCCGCCATCACGCCTTCCGTGATTTCGGCCATTTGCAGAAAGCCGCAGCGGCCTTCGATGAAGGCTTCGAGCGCCACTTCCTTGGCGCCGTTCAGCACCGCGCCCTGTAGCCCGCCGCGTTCCATGGCGAGCCGGGCAAGTCTGAGCGCGGGAAAGCGGGTCTCGTCGGGCGCTTCGAAATCGAGCCGCGCAAGCTTGGCGAAATCCAGCCTTTCCACCGAAAGCGGGCGGCGTTCAGGGTAGGCGAGCGCATAGCCGATCGCCGTGCGCATGTCGGGCGCGCCGAGCTGGGCCAGGATCGAGCCATCGGCGTAACCGACCATGGAATGGATGATCGACTGGGGGTGCACCACCACCTCCACCTGTCCGGGCGCAAGGTCGAACAGATGCTGCGCCTCGATCATTTCCAGCGCCTTGTTGAACATCGAGGCGCTGTCGATCGAGATTTTCAGCCCCATCGACCAGTTGGGATGGGCGCGCGCGGTCGCCGCATCGACATGACGCATCTCTTCCAGCGACATCTGGCGGAACGGGCCGCCGGATGCGGTGATGATCACCCGGTCGAGCGCGCGACGCTGGTTTTCTTCGAATACCTGGAAGATCGCCGAATGCTCACTGTCGACCGGGATCAGCATGCCGCCGCCGCGTTTCACCGCGTCCGTGAACAGCGGACCGGCGGAAACCAGGCATTCCTTGTTGGCAAGGGCAATGTCCGCGCCTGTTGCCGCGGCCTTCAGCGTCGGGGCGAGCCCGGCCGTGCCGACGATCGCCGCCATCACGATGTCATTCTCGCGTGAGGCCGCCTCGTCGAGACCGCTGGCGCCTGAAGCGGCTTCGATGCCGGTGCCGGAAAGCGCTTGCTTCAGGTCGTCATAGCGGCTTTCATCGGCGGTGACGGCCATGGCGGCGCCGTGCTCGATTGCGAGACGCGCAAGAGCTGCGACATTGGAATTGCCGGTCACCGCGGTGATCTCGAAGGCGTCTTTGCCGCCGAGCTGGGCGATGACATCGAGCGTGTTGATACCGATGGAGCCGGTCGCGCCGAAGATTGCGATGCGTCGCGTCTGCATGTTTCCGCCTGTCGTTCCTGTCTGACAGGCTCTAGCGGGTTTTTCGGGCGGACAACAGGGGGCGGGTCGATATTCCCTTGCTTTGTGGCGCGGGTGGCCGGCCCGCCGCAAGGCACTGGAAAAAACGGACCCGAGGCTTTATCAAAGTCCGGGGCCGCTTGTGGCGACCGAGAGACGAGGAACGAGGGAGTGCGAGATGGCCGAGAGTATCAAGCGCGTTGGCGTGATCGGGGCCGGGGCCATGGGCTGCGGCGTCGCTCATGTTTCGGCGATCGCCGGCTACGACGTTCACCTGATCGACATTGGAAAGCAGCAGATCGAGCGTGGGCTCGCCACCATCAACGGCAATCTGGCGCGTCAGGTAACCTCCGGCAAGCTTAGCGATGACGAGCGCAAAAAGGCGCTGAAGCTGATCACCGCCTCCACCGATCTCCAGGACCTTGCCTCCGCCGATATCGTGATCGAGGCGATCACCGAGGACGAGGCGGAAAAGCGGGCGCTTTACGCCAGGCTCTGCCCGATCCTGAAGCCGGAAACCCTGCTTGCCAGCAATACCTCGTCGTTCTCGATCACCCGGCTTGCCGCCGCCACCGACCGGCCGGAGCGGTTCATGGGCGTGCATTTCATGAACCCCGTGCCGGTGATGGAGCTTGTGGAACTGGTGCGCGGCATCGCCACCGACGAGGCGACCTTCGAAACCGCGCGGGAATTCGTGCGCGCGCTCGGCAAGACGCCGACGGTCTCGGAGGACTTCCCGGCCTTCATCGTCAACCGCATCCTGCTGCCGATGATCAACGAGGCGATCTACGTGCTCTACGAGGGCGTCGGGACAGTCGACCACATCGATACCGCGATGAAGCTCGGCGCTCGCCACCCGATGGGACCGCTGGAGCTTGCCGATTTCATCGGCCTCGACACCTGCCTTTCGGGCATGCAGATGCTGCATGAAGGCCTGGCGGACAACAAATATCGTCCGTGCCCGCTGCTGGTGAAATATGTCGATGCCGGCTGGCTTGGCCGCAAATCCGGGCGCGGGTTTTATGATTATCGCGGCGAGGAGCCGGTGCCGACGCGGTAAGCCGTCAGTTGCAGCAACTGCCTGAGGAAAGTTCCTCCAGGATCGGGCAGTCCGGCCGGTGGTCGCCATGGCAATGATCGGCGAGGTGCTGGAGGGTCGCCTTCAGGCCGGCGAGGCGTGCGAGCTTCTCATCGATCTCGGCGATCTTGGCCGTCGCTAGCGCCTTCACCTCGGCGCTTTCGCGGGCGTCGTCGTCATAGAGCGACAGCAGGAGCCTGCACTCCTCGACAGAAAAGCCGAGATCGCGCGAGCGGTGAATGAAATTCAGCCGGTGGACATGGTTGGCGGAATAATCGCGATAGCCATTCTCGGCCCGGTCGGCGACAACGAGGCCGATTTCCTCGTAATAGCGGATGGTCTTGGGCGGCAGTCCCGATTGTTTCGCAGCCTGTCCGATGTTCATGGCCAATTTCTCCGATCATCTGTTCAGCAGATGTGATGCCTGCTTCAAAAATCTTCAAGTCCGTGGCCGTTGTCTCGCCGCCTGTCTTCGTGCGACGGTGATGAACCTTCAAGAAACGGAGTTCGCATGAAGATCACCGGCGGATGCTATTGCGGCAAGGTCCGCTTCGAAGCCGAAATCGATCCGGACGCTGTGGTGATCTGCCATTGCACCGATTGTCAGCGCCTGAGCGGCTCGCCCTATCGGACCACCGTTCTCGTGCCGCGTGCCGATGTCGAGATCACGTCCGGCGTAACCCGTAGCTATTGGAAAATGGCCGAGAGCGGACGCAAACGCGAGCAGTTTTTCTGCGAAGACTGCGGCTCGCCGCTGTTTACCGGCGGCGAAGGCGCAGATGAAGACGATTGGGGGATACGCTGG
>MDSV01189950.1_pt1 | contig 11343 bp, 12 predicted proteins | sample 810851 | NCBI WGS metagenome assembly MDSV01 (sample SAMN05326640, study PRJNA326480) | marine metagenome | isolation source: seawater | place: Atlantic Ocean: North East | collected 2012 | reverse complement strand
GAGTGGGATTCGAACCCACGGAACCCTTTCAGGTTCACTTCTTTAGCAAAGAAGCGCTTTCGACCACTCAGCCATCTCACCATTGTATGATAGAATTTATAAAGAGGTTGATTTTAGTGACTAAAACAAAGCTTCAGCGGTGCGTCAATAATTAGCTATATTAAAATAATGATAAACACTATAAGGATTTCATTATTTCTAATGACTTGGGCTTTAGTTAGATGTCAAATTATGGAATTATGATTGAAGAAGAAGAAGCATTAAAAACAATCATATCAACTACCCCAGCACCTATTCACCATAGAGTAGCAATTGAGAGGGCGAAAAACCATTATTTATTAAATGACGTATTGGCTTCCAATTATTTTCCAAAAGCAAATCAATCAGCTGTAGATGGCTATGGAGTTTGTGCAGGAAATATAGAATCATTAGAATTTAGAGTAATAGGTGAAAGTTTTGCGGGGTCACCTTTTATGGGAATAATATCTGAGAGGGAAGCGGTACGTGTTTTTACAGGATCTAACCTTCCAGCCGAAGTTAATGCAGTCGTCATGCAGGAGGAGGTAAGAATTGTTGACGGTATAATGGTATTAGATAAGTCGCCTGAAATTGGACAGTTTATAAGAAAGAAGGGTGAAGTTTTTTGTGAGGGCCAAACGATTGGAAAAAAAGGCCAAAAAATTAACCCATCGCTTTTAGGAACACTTATTTCAGACGGAGTAAATCAATTAGAAGTTAGTAAGAAATTAAGAGTAGGGGTTATTACAACAGGTGATGAAATTCAGCCTATTGAGCATGAAGGAATAAATGATTATCAGATTTATGATTCAAATAAGTATATGCTAAAAGCATTGCTTGAAGCCCAAGGTATAGAGGTTGATTTATTTACATCTGTTAATGATGATCGTGATAAACTTAGAAGAATTATTTCAAAAATGATCGAGGAAACAGATGTTTTACTAATATCTGGTGGGATAAGTGTAGGGGAAAGAGATTATGTGCATGGTGTTCTTAAGGGATGTGGGGTAGTTAAGGATTTTTGGAAGGTAAGAGTTAAGCCATCAAAGCCAATATTTTATGGAAGGTTCAATGATTCATGCCAAGTTTTTGCGTTGCCTGGTAATCCAGTTTCTTCATATATCGGATTTCTTATATTTGTACTTCCGGCGATTCAATATCGTAATGGGGCATTAAAATCATCACTAGGTTTAGATGAGACTAAGGTGAACCTTGGATCTGATATTCAAAATATCGAGAATCGTGTGAATTACATTTTAGGTAATATCAATGAAGAGGGGATTTTTCTGAGTCATAGGAATCAAAGATCCAATAATATTTTAGCTCTGAGTAATTCAAATGCATTTGTAAGATTTGAACCCCGAGCAAAATCGATTAAGGGGACTGAGGTGAAAGCTTTCTTATTACCTTAAATTTCCGTTTTTTTAAAAAATTCTAATTTTTAAAAGATTCCGATCATCAGCAGAGGAAAAATATTAAAATTTCCACCCTTTATGGACTATCAAAAATGATAATTTTAAAAAAAATGAAAAACAAATTTGATATTATTCATTATTTGGGTATTAGTTAATTAAGGAAAAGCTAATATTTTAGATTTTTAGAAATTTTTAAAAAATATATTAGACATAAATACTTTAATTAGTATAATATTAATAATTACTATAATTAAAAATATAAAGATATGGAAATTGTAACTGAAAACAATCAAACTGTAAGGAAGGATGCTGGAAGACTAGCTGACTTCATTATGTTCACTCAGAGGTCCTTTTTATTAAATCTTTCAAAGGAATTAAATAAAGGGAACGTCTCATACGCTCAATTTTTTCTTCTAGGGTATTTAGCCAAAGAAGATTATTTAACAATGACTCATATTTCACAAAAAATGGGTCATTCTACTGCCGCTGCTACTGGTCTAGTTGATCGACTTGAAAAACTTGGATATGTACAACGATTGCATGCTTCAGACGATAGAAGGAAAGTTATGGTTCAAATCACTAGGAAGGGAATTGATCTAGTCGATAAGATGAGAGAAGATATCATAGATAACCTTGTCGAAGTCATGGCAGAAATGGATAATGGAATAACATCTGCAGTAATGGAGGCATCTAATAAAATTTCAGAATAGAATTTTTATATTAGTTTTGTTTATAAAGCCTCAGTCGGTTAGACTGAGGCTTTTTTTATGGATGGTGGATTATTAAAATTTAAGTCACTAAAAACTATTCGTGGTCTTGCTCATGGCTTTGTATTGAGAAATAATAAAGTTCCCGTGAATTGTAATAAGAATGAGGCCCTAGATAGATTAAAACCGTACCATGAGAATATGATATATTCATTAGGGTTTACTCCTGATGATCTTTGTGTCACTGAACAAATTCATGGGGATTTTGTTGCTAATGTTACTAAGTCTAGAGGTTTTAATGATGTGATACCGGGTGCTGACGGTTTAATCACTTTTGAAAAAGGGGTTCTTTTAGGTGTTTTTGTTGCTGATTGCTGTGCAGTTTTAATTGCTGACAGGCGCGCGCGAGGTGTCTCAATTGTTCACTCTGGAAAAGTTGGAAGTGAATTAGGAATTATAAAAAAAGCTATCAGAAAGTTTAATGATCAAGGCATCATATCCAGTGATTTAATAGTCCAGCTTAGTCCATGTATTAGACCTCCTGCCTACGAAATTGATTTTGCGAATACTATTATTCAAGACTCTCTTTCTCTTGGCGTTCCTGAACAATCTATATTCGATGCCAACGAATGCACCTCATTGGACCTAGAGAAATTCTACTCTTACAGAATAGAGAAAGGTTTTACTGGTAGAATGTTGGGCCTGATTGGCTTGGATTGAGTTTTATTAATTGATGCTTTCTGAGTCATAAACCAGAACCTTTTCCCACATATCATTGCACTTAGTTACAAATTCTTTATGTGCTAGGTGTTTTTGATATAAATCATGGTTTTCTAGGTTAAGGAAATTTAGGGATAGATGATAAGTAAAGCTTTTATCGGTAACTTCTCTAGAAGGAGTCGGTGCATTTCTGCCCAACGAGCCTGATTCTACGATGTCAATTTGAGTTAGTTTTAATGCCAGTGTTTCAAAATCTTTGAGATTTTGATTTTCCTTTATCCAGAAATATACGTTATGGGTCATTTAGTTTTGGGGTATACTAATTTTGGTTTTATTATTATAAGCTATGAAACATTCTCAAATTGCTCCAGCCAAATTAAATTTGTGGCTTAAAGTGCTTGGAAAGAGAATTGATGGTTTTCATGACATTGAATCTTTAATTGTTCCTATCTCTGGTCTTAATGATGTATTGCGATTTGATGTAAGAGAAGGGAATGCTGGGCTTAATATGAGTTGTAATGTATCTGAATTGTCCATCGGTGAAGATAATCTAATCATCAAAGCGGTAGCTTTAATTGAAAAGGAATTAAATATTAAGATAGAGGGTTATATTAAACTGGAAAAGAATATACCAATTGGAGCAGGTCTTGGGGGAGGGAGTGCAGATGCTGCGGCAACTCTTAGTTCATTAAACTGTATTTTTAAATCTTCCCTTTCATTAGGTAAGCTTGGTAGTATGGCTGCAGAATTAGGTAGTGATGTTCCTTTCTTCGTTAATTCTAAGCCATCTCTTTGTAGGGGTAAAGGAGATGAGATAACTCCTTATTCAGGAGTTTTAACTAATAAACCTATTGTTTTGATTAAGCCTCCATTTGAGGTTTCAAGCGCATGGGCTTATTCTAATTGGGTTAAAGGGGATCAACTATACGAAGGGTTATGTGATGCTCAGAGAGCGGATTGGGGTGAGGCAATTAATGATTTGGAAGCGCCTGTATTTAAGAAATTTTTGGTTTTGCCTGCTATAAAATCTTGGTTATTGGAGTCTGACGGGACTGAATTAGCGCTAATGTCAGGCTCAGGGTCAACTATGTTTGCTGTTTGTGTAGATTTACTAGCTGCACAAAAAATTGTAAAAAGAGCGCAGGAGTATTTTGGATCAAGTTTATGGACTAAGATCGTAGAAATAAAAGGGGTATAAAAAATTACAGCTCAAGGGCTGAGTCGTAACTTTATCCAATTTTCAGCTACTATTTTATATAAAACTCTATCGTGAAATCGATTTTCACGACCTTGCCAAAACTCAACTTCCTTAGGCACCACATTGAAGCCGCCCCAAAATTCTGGATAAGGGATTTCTTCTGAAGCAAATCTAGAAGTTATTTTTTCTTCTCTATCGATCATCCATTGTCTATTGGGTATTTCTGCACTTTGAGTTGAAGCCCAAGCGCTAATTTGGTGACCTTTTGGACGGCTATTAAAATACTGTTTAGATGTTTCTTGTGATGTCCTTTCTGCATTTCCTCTAATCGTTACCTGCCGTTCAAGTTCTTTCCATAAAAAACAAAGACTCACTTTACTGTTCTCATTGATTTCATTGCCCTTTCGGCTTTCATAATTTGTATAGAAAATAAAACCATTTTCGGTAATACCTTTTAGCAAAACTGTTCTTAAGGAAGGTTGTCCTGAATCGCTTACAGTCGCTAATGACATCGCAGTAGGTTCGAGTGTTTCTGAGTTGATTGCATCTTCAAGCCAAGTTTTGAATTGCTCAATCGGCTTACATGCTAAATCTTCAATTTTTAATTTTGCTTTTTTATAAGAAATTCGCAAGTTGTGAATGTTATTGATAGTCGAGTTGTCAGACATTTTGAGTCAAATTGAATTTTTTTACAGAGGTTAATAGATGATTGAAAAAAAATATGGGGTTGAGGATTTGGATCATGAGGTTCTTTCACCAAACGAGATAAATAATATTTTAGTAGATATGGCTAATGAGATATCTAAAGATTTTCAAAATCTTAATCTAACAATATTATCTATAATGAATGGTGGTTTGTTTATGAGTGTAGATCTCATTCGTCTTCTTAGAGTGTCCTGCCAAATTGATTCAATTAAAGTTAATAGTTATACTGGTGATGTACAAAGTGAAGATGTTTTTTTTATTTCTAACGATGATATGTCACTTTTAAAAGATCGAGATGTTTTGATAGTTGATGAAATTTTTGATTCAGGGTCTACCATGAGACGGGTCGTCAACAAATTGAATTTGATTTCTGGGATATCTAGTGTTCGGTCAGCAGCATTATTGATGAAAAATAAAAAACGTGAAATAGATTATGTTCCAGATTATATTGGATCTAACGTTGAAGATGTTTTTATGGTTGGTTATGGGTTAGATTTTTTTGGAAATTATCGCGATTTACCGTCTATTGGAGTTTTGAAATCAGATAAGATTTGTAAGTGAATATATGATGACTGTAAGAATTCTTTTTTTTTCACTTTTAGAGGAAATTGTTGGTAAAAAAGAGTGTGATTTTAATCTTCCAGATGGAAAATACACTGTGAAATTAATTTTAGATCGGATTTACTTAGAGTGGCCAGAATTAAAAGAATGGGATACTAAAATGCTTGTAGCTTTGGATCTTAACTATGTAGAAAGATCTACTGAAGTCGTTGAGGGTCAAATATTAGCCTTAATGCCACCCTTACAAGGAGGGTGATCCTCTTTACTTTTAGAGTGCAGAGAACTAACGTGCCATCTCCGTAGGGGATCTTTAATTCAATGTCTAGATTATATTCAAAATTCAATCTGAAGTATGGTAACTGAGCTGACCAGAAATTTTTCGATAATTGCACACATTGATCATGGCAAAACAACATTGTCTGATAGGTTACTGGAGTTTACTCAAACGATTTCAGAAAGAGAAAAACAAGATCAACTTTTGGACTCTATGGACCTTGAAAGGGAGAGAGGTATTACTATCAAATCGCATCCTGTCACAATGAATTACAAAGCTAAAGATGGTAATACTTATAAACTTAATTTACTGGATACTCCAGGACATGTTGATTTTTCATATGAAGTTTCCAGAAGTTTAGCAGCATGTGAAGGTGCTGTTTTGATCGTTGACGCTGCTCAAGGGGTTGAGGCCCAAACTGTTGCTAATTTACATCTTGCTGTTGAGCAAGATTTAACAATTATACCAGTTGTTAATAAAATCGACCTTCCAAGTGCTGATCTGGACATGGCGCACCAGCAATTAGAAGATATTTTAGCAATTCCCTCTGAGGATGCAATTCATGCTAGTGCTAAAACGGGTGTAGGAATTGAGGAGATCTTAGAGGCTATTATTGAGAGGATTCCTCCTCCTAAATTACCGGACGATGAAATTCTAAGAGCTTCTGTTTTTGATTCTGTTTTTGATTCCTTTCGGGGAGTGGTTTCTTATTTGCGAGTTGTGTCTGGTTCTTTGGTCAGGGGTACAGCAATACGTATGATGAGTACTAATAAAAGTTACGAGGTTAAAGAAGTTGGTGTCTTTACTCCTAAGATGGAAAAAAGAAACGAACTTAAGCCTGGGGATGTTGGTTACCTTATTGCTAACATGAAGTCTTCTTCAGAAGTTAAGATTGGAGATACTGTAACGGAATCGCAGAAGCCAGCTTCTGAACCTTTGCCAGGATTTAAGGAGATTCGGCCGATGGTTTTTTCTGGTATATATCCAGTTACGACTGATGATTTTGAGCAACTGAAACTAGCTATGGGAAAGCTTCAGATCAATGATGCAGCGTTTCAGTTTTCTGCTGAAAGCTCTGCTGCACTAGGTTTTGGTTTTAGGTGTGGTTTTTTAGGGCTTTTACACATGGAGATAATTCAGGAGCGATTGCGAAGAGAGTTTGATATGGACGTAATTTCTACTTATCCAAGCGTAATTTATAAAGTAAATAAAACTAATGGTGATGAGATTACTGTGGATAATCCAACTTTCTTGCCTGATCCGGCGGAGATTGATAAGATTAGTGAGCCAACTGTTAAATCTTTTATAATTACGCCAAATGAATTTATTGGTGACCTTATTCAATTAGTTATGGAGAAAAGAGGAATGATTGAGCATACTGAAACTTTAGATTCAACTAGGGTTATGTTAACAGCAGTTTTACCTCTTAATGAGATTTTGGTTGATTTTAATGACCGTATGAAAAGTATGACAAGAGGTTATGGTTCAATGGACTATGAGCATTCCGAGTATCAAGCCGCAAAACTGGTTAAAATGGATATTCGTATTAATGAAGAGCCTGTTGACGCATTTAGTTCAATTGTTCATGCCGACAAAGCTCAATCCTATGGGAGGAAGTTATGCTCAAAGCTTAAAGAAGTTATACCGCAACAGTTGTTTAAGGTTCCAATACAAGCAGCGGTAGGTGGTAACATAATAGCTCGTGAAACCATTAGTGCTATGAGGAAAAATGTCACGGCCAAGTGTTACGGTGGAGATATTACGCGGAAACGAAAGCTTCTTGAAAAACAAAAGGAAGGAAAGAAAAAAATGAAAGCAATAGGGAAAGTTAATATTCCTCAAGAAGCTTTTATAAAAGTTCTTAAATCATCATCCAAGTAATGCTCATTTTTAAACCAAGATATCTTAAAAAAGCCAAACTTTTAAGAAAGGGAGTAGTAAAGTTTTTATCCTACAAAAAAGATTTAATTTCTGAAAATCTATTCTCTGAAATTACACAAAGTTTGGAAGAATTTGATCTTGCTGTAAAGTCGAAGGACAAGGATAAGATTAAAGTGTCAGCCAAGACCTTGACAAGTTTATGTGAGAAATCTGTACCTCCTCCAAGAAACCCAATAATCAGAGAGAACCTTGAGGTTATATTTGTTGCAATCATTATTGCAATTGGAATTAGATCATATTGCCTTCAGCCATTTAGAATACCCACTGGATCGATGCAACCGACTCTTAATGGTATCATTTGTCATGTTGCTGACCAAGGCGAACAGGCTAATTATAACCCTGGGTTCATAAAAGCCGTATGGGAAAAATTTTCTGAAGGGCGAACATATGTTGATATTAGGATTCCTGCGGGTTCCAAAATAGAGAGGTTTCAAGAAATAACTCGTTTTAAATTTTTCACTTCTACAAAGATACATTTTCAAAACCCTGAGCTTGATGCGATCAAGGTTGGAGTCCCTATGAAAAACCTTTTTCAAGAAAAAAATAGAGGTGGGCTTGGTCTTAGGTCAGCCTTAAATATTTCCAGATCGTTCAATAGTTCTAGAGAATCAAGCAAGGAGTTTTTTGTTAATGGTCGGCATAAGGATATTGATTACGATTTTAGGTTGCAAGGTCATTGTGACACAGGTGATCAGGTTTTAGTCAACAAGATGATATACCATTTCCGCAATCCTATGCGGGGTGAGATTTTTGTTTTTAATACTAAAGGAATTTTAGGTATAAATGGGGGCATCCAATCTCAGCATTACATCAAAAGGTTATGTGGCACCCCAGGTGACAATTTAGAAATTAAAAGAAACGGAGGGCCTCTGTATGTTAATGGTGAGGTTGCAAAGGAAAATGGAATAGCTAAAGTATTTGAGAAATATGATGGTTACTCATTAATTAGAAAAATTAGGTCTCCTGATTATCAAGGAATTAATAAAACCTTATTGCAGAATGATGAATACTTTGCTCTTGGTGATAATAGTGATGACAGCGCTGATAGTAGGATGTGGGGAACCGTCCCAGAGGAAAATTTATTAGGGCCTGGATTAATGGTATATTGGCCATTAGAGCATTGGGGGTTAATGAAATAACTATTTAGGCTTTCCTGATTAGTGAGTGAATTTAGTGCTGAGGAAATTACAAGAGGGTCAAAGTCAAATTTGGCTTTTGCTTTACGGTGTTTACCAAAAGAAAGGAGGACGGATATGGTCACTTTTTATGCGTTCTGCCGTATCGTTGATGATCTTGCAGATGAGCCAGATAGAATGCTTGAGGACAGAGAAAAGGAGTTGGCGCTATGGAAGCGTGGTTTGAATGATGGTTTTGATAATGCTAATTTAATCCAACTAGGTATCGAGAATTTGATATCTAAATATAATATAGATAGAAGTCTTTTTATTCAACTCATTGAGGGTATGGAAATGGATCTAAAGGGGATTGACTATGCAAGTTTTGAGGAGTTAAAGGTTTACTGTTACAAGGTCGCTTCTGTTGTTGGTTTAATAAGTTTGAAAATCTTTGGTGCAAATTATGAAAAATCCAAGGACTACGCTATTAATCTTGGATACGCTTTACAGTTAACTAACATAATTCGTGACCTTTCAGAGGACTATTTAATGGGAAGAATATACTTGCCATCTGATGAAATAAATAGCTTTGGGCTTAAAAGTGAATTGCTTCTTGAATCTGCAGGAACCAAGGAGTTTCAATTAATGATGCAGTTTCAAGCAAAGAGGGCTGAATCCTATTATAAACTTGCAGACCAAAGTTTAAATGATGCTGATTATAAAATTTTAAAGTCAGCTAGAAGCATGGGTAAGATTTACAGAAGCCTACTCAATTTAATGAGAAAAGATGGATTTAAAGTTGCCAGTAAAAGGTATCGTGTAAGTACTCTTAAGAAACTGTTCTTAATGATTAGTTCCTGATTGTCAAATTTGTTCGTTAGATAGCCAAACTGAAACCTCTTCTTGGACTTTATCTATTTCGTCAAGTTTTAACACAGGGTCCCTAATAATAAAAACTTCACCACTTTTGTGGTGCTCGTAAAAGAGCATCATCTCTTTTTTCTCTTTTTTGACATCTGTTGGAAGTAATATTTTTTTTCTCTCAAGCATTACAGCTAAAATGTATCTAGCATTTTCGCTGTTTGGATCATTTTCATCTATGAGTCTGCGGAGCATGACTTCAGCGCTCTCTTTTTCAACAACTTCTTGCGCCTTCTCATTCTCTTCTTTCTTTTCGAATGTTGACCGCCAAAAAGAAAACAGTGAAGAGGTTTCTTCGGAATGAGCGGTTCTGTCCCAAGCTTCAACAGTGAAGTCAGATCGTTCGTAGAAATTAGTCTCTTGATTAAGAAATATGGCAGTATAAAAAATTTCTCCATCCTTAAATTCTTTGTTAGTCACGCTACATTGGTTGGATCTTGGTCTTATGTTCCATGAATTGCTGATTGGCATAGTATTTTAAAAATATTTGTTAGCGAGTTTGTTCTAAAGGTTTTTTGATTAATTTTTTTATAGATGATTGTAAGAGTTTTATTATAGAAAGCACCTGAATTTCAATCTGCTTTTCCTTAAATCGAAAGAGAAGAATTCCTGAAATTATTAAAATTATGTTTGTTGACCATGCTCCCAAAAATGGACTAATGCGCATTCCTTGCCCGAGTGCTAGAAACAAATTGTTAAGCATTATCACTATGAAATATATTATTAAAGCTATAGTTCCACTTCCTTTGAGGTTACTTCTTGAATTGGTTATTCCTATTGGGCATGCAATCAGAGCTATGGCTATGCAGCTAAGAGGCAAGGCCCATCTGTAGTGTAGATGAGTTTTAAATGGAGCCATTGTTTTTTGCGTTTTTTCAGGATTGCGCTTTAAATGATAAATTAAGTTTATCATTCCAAGTTGGTCAGGTATTAAGCTGTCTGTATATATTTTCCAAGGTGTTTCTCTCCAATTATTCAATTTCAAATCATTAAATGGTTCCTGCTTAATTTTTTCAGAACTATTTCCAAAACTAATACGCATTCCGTTACGAAGAGACCAACTCTTTGCCTGTTTAGACCAATGTGCCGTTTCAGCATAATAAACTTCGGCAATCTGTCCTGTAGTTTCTGTCTGAAAGATTTCTACATTTCGCAGTTTGCCACTATGCAGATTTGAGGGCATCGCTCCAATGAACCAAGTTCTAGAATCTAATTTGTTTTTATATAGTTTTGAATTGATCTTATATTCTTTATTTTTGGCATATTCTTCTCCTCTTATGAATGATGATAAAACTGTTTCTTTCTGAGCTTCCGCTTCTGGAGCCCATTGGTAGTTTAAGGATAATGAAATTAGTGAAATGTATGCACTGATAAAAAGAATGGGTGAAAGTATTTTGAAGTAACTTTTTCCAGCTCCTTGCATGGACATTATTTCATTGCACCTTGATAGTCGCCCAAGGCTGTAAAGAATAGATAGAAGGATTGATATAGGTATAATCGTTACGATTATTTGAGGAGATTGGACTAAATAATATTTAAAATAGCCAATGATATTTGCACCAGCACTTGCGAGGTCTGCCCCGTTGTCGCTTAGATCAATTATTAGCCAAATAGCAATAAATCCGGTAAGGCAGAAAATGAAAGGAAGACAAAATTCTTGGATTACATATTTGGTTAATAGTTTAGATCGGGAATAAATAAAAAGTAAAAATGGGGGGCTCAAAATTAGTATTCCTGTCAAGATTTTCCTAAATAGTGAATGAGAACT
>MDSV01151250.1_pt1 | contig 11343 bp, 8 predicted proteins | sample 810851 | NCBI WGS metagenome assembly MDSV01 (sample SAMN05326640, study PRJNA326480) | marine metagenome | isolation source: seawater | place: Atlantic Ocean: North East | collected 2012 | reverse complement strand
TAAAAAAGAATTTGATGAAAAAGGATTTATTCATATAAAAAATTTTTTTACCGATGATGAAGTGAATAATTTTTTTCAAACTTGTGACGAAGATTTTTTTATAAATGAAATTAATTCTTCTCCAGAAATTTCATCAGAACCAAAATTGAAAGAAATCTTTTATAACAAAAAATTTTTGAATTTAATTAATAAAATAAGCAATTATAAAGCTTCTTATTTTGGTTCTGGTTCCCTTATTGGACATAAAGAAACTAATAGAATTAGTTGGAGAAGATTACATACAGATACTCGGGGACATGAGAAAAATAAATATGGCAAAACATATTATGATCCAAATAAAAAAGATTGGCCGGTATTTGATGTTTTTATATATTTAGAGGATTTTGAAAAATACAGTGGATGCTTAAAAGTAGTTGAAGGAACACATAAAAAATTTTTACCTACATTTGGTAACTTTTTAAAAGTTTTTTTTAATATTTCAAAAAATTATAAGTTTGATGGCACATATTCTTTTAAAAGTATTCCATTTTTAAGTTTATTTAAAATTAAAAATCTCAAAACAAAACCAGGTGATTTGGTTATATTTAATCATGCGATTCATCATTCTCCAAACTCTTTAGTCTTAAAGTTATTTCCTAATCTCGCTCTGCCAGTATTTATTGAAAATTTTTTAGAGAAATATTTAAATTATGTATTTAAACCTTTTTCTAAAAAGAGAAGAATACTTTCACTTACTTTTGGATCGGAATCAAAAGAAACAACTAATTATATAAAAAGTAGAGTTCAATTTTTATCTTTAAAATTTATTGAAAAGAGCGAATTTTTTTTTAATCAAAAATTTAGAGATCATCTTAAAAAAAATGGAATTCAATCTAACACAAGCCTAAAAACTTTTTTAGAAGAAGAAAGTATTTAAATTGAATATTTTTTTATTCCAACAGAGAGAGTGGTATTTCAGAATAGGTAAACAATTAGCAGAATTTTTAATAAAAAAAAAACATAAATTAAGTTGTCTAACTTTTAAAAGAACTACCCATGATGATGTATTGCTCAATTCAAATAATTATGAGTTAATAATCAATCATGATGAAATAGTTGAAAATCCAAAAAAATTTATAGTGACAAACGATTTAAATTTGGAAAGAATTTGTAAAAATTTAAATATCGAAACTATTTGGGAAATTTTTCAATCAGCTAGAAATCATATTAAAAATTATAACTTAAAGCCATCTTATGGGTTTTCTCAAAATTTAAAAGACCATGAATGTATAGATTATCTTAAGAGTTTATATGAAGTTGCAGAAAGTGTTCATAAGAAGTTTAAACCAGATATAATTATATTACCTGCTTTTGTAAGTTTACCACATATAGTTTTTGATTTATATTTTAAAAGATATGATATTCCAACAATAGGTCTTACAGACTCAAAAATTGATAAAAACGTTATTTTCGTTAATGATTATTTACAGAGAGATGGAAGAATATTTGAATTATTTAGTCAAACTGAAGTTTCAAAAATCTCAGAACAAGATATTGAAAAAATTAATACCTTTAAAAAAAAATTTTTTTTAAGAACAGATAGAAAGGACATTTATAGTTATTCTTTAGAAAAAAATGGATTTAAAAAAGAAATAAAGATTTTTTTAAAAACATTCGTTCGATTATTCAAATCTGTTACAAAAAAAGATAAAAATATTATCAAATCTATAGGATATACACCTGACAATAATGTACCTAGTCTCATCATTAGAGATTACTATTTTTATTTAAAAAATAAGTTTCAAAAATTAAATTATAGTTATTATAATTTAGAAGATTTAGATAATTATGTTTACTTTCCGTTACAATTTCAACCTGAAGATACAATTGATATAATGGGAGCAAAATATAATAATCAAATAGAAACTATTAGACAGGTTGCTATGCGTCTTCCAAATGATTTAACATTGGTAGTTAAAGATCACCCAGCAATGGATGATTTAAGAGAAAAAAAATTTTTAGATAAGATTAAAAATTTACCTAATGTGAAACTAGTTTCATCAAGCACAAATGTAGATAAGATTTTGGAAAGATCTAAGTTAGTGATTTATATTACAGGCACTATTGCGTTTGAGTGCTCAATGAAAAAAATTCCATGTATACAACTTGGTGAACAAGGTTTGACTAAACTCTTACCAAACGTCAATGACTGCAATAATATTAATAATTTACCAATGATGATTAATAAAATTATTAATAGTAACAGTTTTGATGAGATTGAATATGATGAAAATCTAAATAAATATATATATTGTGTACAAAAAATTGGATTTGATAGCAATTATTATCCTATATGGGAAAAAAATGAAAAGGGAGATTTTGAAAATATTAATGAAAAATTTTATGAAGAGATCCAATATTATAAAAGTTAAACTTGTTCATGAAGAAAGGTTAATTTATGGATAGAAATTTAATCGATATTTATAAAAATAATGGTTTTATTGAATTTGAAGATTTATTTTCAGATGAGCAAATTAATCATTGGAACGATGTTTTAGATAGGTTTTATTTAGAAAAAGATAAAAAAGTAACATTAGATTTACTTGAATTAGGCAAACCAGGTTTCGAAATAGTAAGAGAATTTTTAAACGATAAAGTAAAATTTATAATAGATCAGTTAATAAAGGACCCAATAATATTTTATGCTGGGTCAAATGAAATTCCAAGTAAACAAAAAATTTCTCATGTGAATCATAATGAGTTAGAGGGTTGGCATACAGATACAGGTGAAAATCTACAGTATCTAAATCTTAATTATCCATTTTGGATAACTTTTTTTGTTTATTTGACTGATGTTGGTCAAAATGATGGAGCTTTTCAAATTTCAAATGTCACAAAAAAGAAAAATATTAAACACAAAATGAAATGCTTTAAATTAATGGGTAAGAGAGGTAAAGCCTTTGTTTGGGGAAACCCTTTTTTTCATAGAGCATCTCCAAACAATGGAAACATTAGAAGGAGAATATTGAAGATACAAATACAACATAATTATTTAGAAAACACATATATAAAAACTTTGAATAAAGTTCATGATTACATTGATGATCATGATCATTATATAAATTATATATTTGGAAAAAAACATTTTAGTTCTTACAGAGACTGGGGAATAGGTTGTGATATTAAAAAACAAGATATTAAAATTTTAAATTATAATTATGATCAAGATTATAATTCCAATATAAAATTGGAAAAAATTAATAATATTAAAAAAAAAATAAAGGATCTATTTGTTTAAAATTCTAATAAATAAAAAAACAAATAACTTATTTTTATTTATTTTTAAATTCGTTTTCAAAATTCCATTAAATATTAAATCCCTTAAAAATATAAATATTGAAAAAAAAAATTTTTTGAGAACACAAAATTCTAACTTTTTAAAGAATTTAATTCCAAAAAATAATTTTTTTTTTTTTATCTTGATAACCGAAAAAGGGGAAGATTTAAATAAAATAGAGGAGAGAAAATTCTTTAAAGACTATATCCATCATTGTAAGTCTAATTTTGGTATAAAAGAGACTTATATTAATCAAAAATTAGAATTTATTAATATCAAAATATTTTTGAAAAAATTTTTACCACATTTTTCAATTAAATTTGAAGAAATTTTAATTAATACGAAATTAATAATTTCTCCCTGTCATGGAGATTTACATAAGAAAAATGTATTAAAAAGTAGAAATAATTTTTTTGTTATAGATTTACTTACATTAAGTTTTGAAAGCTCATATGTATTTGATCTAATTAATTTTAAATTGATTTCATCAAAATATTATAACAATAATTGGTATTACTTATTATCCAAATATCAAAATAAATTTTACAAATTTTTAGATAAAAAATATTTTTTATTTTTTGCATTATGGAAAATTGAAAATGAAGTAAAATTTTTATATATAGATGAAAACAAAATTAAAAAATACAAAAAAATTATAAACGATATATTCTCAAGATATTGAATTCTTTAAATGAAAAATAATATAATATTAAGTAGATTTAACTTGCTGGTGAGAATATTACACATAATTCCATCAAATAGAATCAAACATTTAATTGGATTATTATTTATATTATTATTTTCAGTATTTTTTGACATTTTATCTATAAGTGCAATTATTCCATTTATTGACTCTATGGTAAATCCTGAAAAATATTTTGAAAATATTCATCTTAAAATTCTATATAATTTGATTAGTGGTAAAGATATTGAAGATGTTAGATTTATTTTAACCATTATTTTTGTATTAGTTGTAATAATTTCATCAATAATTAAGGTTTTTTTAACATGGTACTCAACTTATATAACTAATATTTTAGGTCATGAGATAAATGTTAAAGTATTTAAATCAACGATATATAGAGATTATTCATCTCATATAAATTCAAATTCAAGTCAATTTTTGGGAAATATAACTAAAAGTGAAGATGTAATTTCTGCAATAGGACATATATTAAATTTCTTTATATCTTTAATTCAAATTTTCTTTATCAGTGCGTTTTTAATTTTTCTAGATAATAGTTTATTTATTTTTATCATTGGAATAATTGTTTTTGCATTTTATGTGATTATTAGTTCACTTTTAAAAAATAAAATTGTCCAAAACAGCAAATCTCAGGCAATCATAATAAATAAGAGATATAAAACAATGCAAGAAAGTTTGTATGTTATAAGAGATATAATTATAGGAAATCTTTACAATCTATTTATTGAAAAATTTAAAAAAGAAGACTTAGAATTAAAGAAAATTCATATAAGAAGTCATTTATTAAGTTTTCTTCCAGGTATATTCATAACAACAACTGCAGTATCAAGTATTGCTATTGTGATTTATTTTATTTCATTAACAGAAAAATCTTTATCATTAGTTTTGCCAACCCTAACAGCAATGGTATATGCATCTCAAAAATTACTTGGTTTAATTCAATTGTGTTATGTTTCATATACTAAGACGAAATTTTCATCTTATAATATTTATGATGTGGTTAATATGATTGAATCTAATCATGGACATATAAAAGATTCATTAAAAAAAGAATCATCCATTATATACAAAAATAATATTAAATTTAAAAAACAATTAAAGATATTTAACGGTGAATTTTATTATTCAAATGAAAATAATAAAATTTTAGAAAACATAAATTTAACAATAAAAAAGGGTTCATTTAATTTATTGATAGGGCAGACTGGCTCAGGGAAATCTACGTTATTAGATATTTTGATGGGATTAATTTTTTTAACAAAGGGGTCTTATGAAATTGATGATAATTCTATAAACAGAAAAAACGTCTTTGAATTTCAAAGGTTGGTGTCACACGTTTCACAAAATGCAGGTTTTTTGGACGATACAATAAAAAATAATATTATCTATGGAAATAATGAGGCAAAGCAATTTGACCAAAACCGGTTAGAAGAATGTTGTGAATTAAGTTATGCAAACGAATTTATCAAAAATTTTCAAAAAAAATATGACACATTAGTTGGTGAAAAGGGAAGTCTTTTGTCTGGGGGACAAAGACAAAGAATAGCAATTTCAAGAGCTTTATATTCTAATAAAGATATAATCCTATTAGATGAAGCTACAAATGCTTTAGATTTTGAAACAGAAAATAAACTTTATAAAAATCTTTTCAACAATAGATTAGATAAAACATTTATTATCATTTCTCATAGAGAAAACTTAAAAGATAATTTTACGTTCGATAATGTATTTAAATTGTCACAAAAAAAAATAGAGTTAATCTAATAATTTTAGTTTTTTTAAAATTCCTAATAATAAGATTTAGATAAAATATTAGAAAATTCATTACCTAAATTATCTTTTTTCAAAATCAAAATTAAATTTCCCCTTTTTTATAATGATTATCTTAGTTTTGTTAAAACTTTGTTAGTAAATTTTTCTTTTGAAAAAATTTTTTGAATTATATTATCGCAGCTTAAAGAAATTTTTAAATAAGATGTTGATAGTTTTAAAGTTTCACAATCTATAGTTTTTGAAACATTATCCCATTTTGATTGATCATTTTTTATTTCTTTAGGTTTTCTTTTTTTTCTTATTGCATTGTTAGCTTGCAAAAGAATAATTAAATCTGGCTTAGGTAAAAAAAATTTTATTAAATAATTTACCCAAATTTTTTTTTGGAAAGCGAAACCTGGAAACCGGTCAATTAAAACTAGTTTGTTATTTGAGTATCTAAGCATACTAATTCTTCTAAGTAAAATATCTACAAATAAAAAGAACTTAGATATATTAATCTTATTGATTAAGTAGTTATTGTAAAATATTTTATTTATTTTTAAGTACCAACTATTTTCAGATTGTCCAAATTTATATACGATAGATTTTATTTTTAATCTTTTTTGTAAACACCTAATTAAAGTTGTTTTACCTGTACCATCTGAGCCAATAAAAAGTATGTAATTGGATCTTCTATAAAAATTAATATTAATATCTATACTTATCTTATTTAAAATATTTTTATTAAATTTTTTTAAATTTTTATTTTTTGTAACTGATCTAATTTGTTTTAAAGCAGATTTATCAGTAAAATAAATATCATTTTTTTTTAATCTAGAATTTAAAGCATCATTTGTCTTTGAGTAAATATATTTTAAAATAAGATATTTCTTTAATGAAATTTCATACATTATATCTAAGCTATATTTATAATAATTCTTTTTATTATAATAAAAAAATCTTTGTGGATAATTTTTAACTTTTTCAATTCTTTTAAAAAAAAATAATTTTTTTATAAAATTTTCAAATTCATCTTTTTGACTCGGATCAATATATAAATCCAAATCTTTATTTTGATTTTTTAAATCATGAATGGAATTATCAGATAAAAGCAAATATCTAAAATTATTTTTTGTTAGTAATTTTAAAAATTGTATTTTTTTCATTCAATTGAAAATTTCTCACTAATAAAATAAAAAATAAAATGTAAAAAATAAAAAAAATTCTGTTTTTTTTTATAAGAATAAATTTTTTTTTTGATAAAAATTTTGTTTGATTTTTTCATATATTTATTATATTTTTTTAAAAATGCAGTCAATCCATCAATCATTTTACTGGATTGTTTAGTTATACTTTTTGGAGTATCTAAATTGTACCAAACTTTGTTTTTTTGAAAAAAAATTTTATTTTTTTTAATTATTAAATCCATTATTATTCCCTTATCCTCTCCGACTAATAATTTCTTATCATAACCTTTTACACTTTTGAAAATTTTTTTATGGATGATTAGATTTGATCCCATAGCTCCAGCATTCGTATTTAAATAATCATTTAATGAATTACTAAACGGCTGTCTAAATAAAATTTTTTTGCCATTAATAGTCGTATATACTGATGAAAGTATTATTTTAGCCTTGTTTTTATCTATAAATTTTTTTGTTTTTTTTAAATAATCTTTACCCCATAAATCATCATCATCAATAAATGCTAAAAATTGTGCCTTAGATTTCTTTGCTCCACAATTTCTTGCCTCTGATATAGTAGTTTTTTTTTTTAAATTTATTATTTTTATGTTGTTTTTGTCTAGACCTTTATATGAAATTTTTTTATTTCCACTATTAACAATTATAATTTCATTTGGTTTATATGATTGTAAAAAAATAGATTTTAAGCATTTTTTAATATCTTTCTCTCTTGAGACTCTCTCAAATGTGTTTAGAATTACAGAAAATTTAGATTTCATTTTATCAACAAGGATATATTAGTATAATTTTATTATAGCAAGTTTAAATAAATCAAGTTCTTTTTTCTCTACTTTTAATAAAATCATCAATTTAAGTTAAAAAATAATTAATTTTATTTTTCTAAATTTTGTCTAGTAAAATTTAATATGACTTCATTCCAAATATAATTTTCATAATTATTATTTTTTAGGTATTGAGAATATTTGTTCATAAAAAATTTTTTATTAGTAAGTAAATTTTTATCAATATTTTTCATAATTAAATCTTTATTTTTTAAAATAATATATTTTGGAAAAGAAAAGCCATGTTTTTTGATTTTCTTAGTTTCTTGTGGCAGATTATTTCCAAGTAAATTTATTAATAATTTTTTATTTTTGAATAAGCTAAAATTTTCTTTAACTGGAGTATCTAAACTAAAATTTATTAATTTTTTATTCAATAATGGAGATCTATTTTCAACAGAGTTGAACATACTTGCATTATCAACCTTATCTAAAACAGTAGGCAGATAATATTTGAGGTAATACAATTGGCAAAATCTTAAATTATTTTTTGTATTTCTGTGTAATTTTTTAATTTTTTTAATTTCTTCATGATTTTCTTTTAATCCACATAATTTTGATAATTCATCATTTTTTAAATTATTTAGCCAATAACTATTTATTATACTTAAATCTTTATCTATGTATTTAAAAAATAAATTTAACTTTTTGTTTATGTTCATATATTCATTATTTACTTTTAATTTTAAAAAAATTTTTTTAAAGAATATTAATGTTTTTACTGGAAAAATTTTTTTAAGCTTTTCAGCTAACCAAAACGCTTTAAAGGTTATATAGCCAAAAAATATTTCATCTCCACCGTCTCCACTAATAGTAACATTTGTTTTCTTTCTAATTTGTTGAAAAAGAAAATAAGTTGGAATTATAGAACCATCACCATTAGCATACGTAATTTTTTTTTTTATTTTTGAAAATACATCGTACATATTATTTTTTTTCATTATTTTCTTATAATGAAGAGAGCTATCATCTTTAATAATATTCTCCACCTCGTTAAATGATTTTGATAAAAATCCAATTGTAAACATTTTAAGTCTTACTTTTAGTTTTTTTAGGTTATATCGAATAATATTTGAGTCTAGGCCGCTGCTTAATGATAATGCTGGTAATTTGTCAGCTACTAAATAATTATTTAATGTGGATAAGAAATTTTTTTGTAAATTTGCTTTAGAATTTTTTTTAAAAAATAAATTATAGTCAGGCCCATTTTTTAGATCCCAAAAAAAAGATTTAATAATTTTTGTTTTAAAATTAATTATTTCCCCTGGAGAAACTTGAAATATTTCATTATATACAGTGTAAGGAGCAGGTGTATATCCAAATTGATGATAAAGCTTTAAATTTTTTTTACAAATATTAAATTCTTTACTATACTTAAAAATCCCAGTTATTTCGCTTGAAAAAATTAATTTTTTTTTATTTATTAATGAATAAAACAAAGGTTTTTGACCCAAATAATCTCTTGATAAAGTAAATTTTTTTTCTTTAAAATTATAGAATCCCGCTGACCACATTCCATCAAAGTAATTAAAACATTTATCGCCCCAATAAGAAAATGAATTAACTAGGACCTCTGTATCAGATTTTGTTTTAAATATAACTTTGTGATTTTCTAAAAAATTCTTAATTTCTTTAAAATTATAAATTGTACCATTAAAAATACATACAATTTTTTTATCCCATGAAAACATTGGCTGTATCCCTTTTTTTTTATCAATAACAGCAAGTCTATTCATGCCAATTGAAAAATTATTTATTTGATTAATTAAAAAAGTACTACTATCTGGACCTCTGTGTTTCTGAATTTTTGACATATTTTTAATGAGTGGCTTGTTACAATCACCTATTATTCCAAATATTGCACACATAATGATATTATAATTTATTTAGATATTTCTTAGATTAATTAAAATAAAAGAATTAAATCCATTGAGTATATTTAATATTAGCTTTTTTCATTCCTATTTTAATTGCATTTTCTCTTTTAATAAATTTCTCTTTGTATTCTGAACTTAAAAATCTTGAATGAAATTCAATAAAAATATGTTTAATATTTTTTGTATGATTTAGATTTTCAAGTAAACTTTCAAGTAAATCATATTCTGAACCTTCTATATCCATTTTGATAATAATATTATTATATTCTTTTAAATTTTTTAATTTTTCAATAAAATTAAAGGTTTTAACATTTAAGGCTTTGTCAATTTGAGACTTATACATCTTTGAGTTATGCTCAGCTATAATACTGGCACCATCTGATGTTTTGCCCCTATCATCTTCAGTTGTTCCAAATAAATTAGTTGTTGTATTCCTAACATGAGCAGCTTGATTAATGAATTTTATTTTATGTTTAAAATTAGTATTATCAATTAATGATTTAATATGAGTTTGAAGGTATGGATTTGGTTCAATTAAGATATAGTCAAAATTATCTAATTTAAAAAACTTTCTAAAATAATTAAATCCTTGTCCTTTATTTGTTCCTAGATCTATAAATAAATTTTTTTTATTTAAATTTAAGCTTTTAAGTACATATATTACTTTTAAAGATAAAAAAATTAGTATAAATTTTTTTAAAATTTCTTTAATAAAGTTCATATTTAAATATTGTTTATATATCTTATCATCTATAATAGTCTAAAAAAATATTATAAATCAAGAATGAATTATTCAATCATAATACCTCTGTACAACGAGTCTCCTAATATTGATGCTTTATATGAAGAGTTAACGACAGTTATAGAAAAAAATTTAAATCATGATAGGAATTTTGAACTAATCTATATTGATGATGGATCTACGGATGATACATTTAATAAACTACTAAAGTTAGAAAAAAAAAATTTTAATATAAAAATTATAAGAAATAAAAAAAATTTATCGCAATCAGAGTCTATGAATAATGGAATTAATAATTCAAACTATGACAATTTAATATTTTTAGATGGAGACGGTCAAAATGATCCAAAGGATATAGATAAAATGTTAATTGAATATGAAAAAGGAAACGATCTAGTTCATGGTATAAGAGTAAAAAGAAAGGATAATTTTTTTACAAAAACATTACCCAGTCTCATTGCAAACTATATTGTCAGATTAATTTCAAAATCGAAAATCATTGATCATGGCTGTTCTTTGAAGATAATTAAAAAAAACTTACTTGATAAAAAAATTTTATGGGGTGATTTCCACAGGCTATTAGTAGCAAGATTAAATTTTGATAAAATAAATATAGTTCAAATCGAAACAAATCATAGATTTAGAAAATATGGAAAATCAAATTATGGATTTAATAGAGTTTTTAAAATTTTTATTGATTTAATCTATCTTAATCTGTTTCATGGATCTAAAACTAAAAATTTTTACTTTATAGGCTTCCTTGGTTTTATATCTATGATTTTAAGTATTTTGAGTGTTTCTTATATGTTTTTTTTAAAAATTTTCAAAGATATTTCATTTGTTCAGACACCGCTTCCAACTTTAACGATACTATTTATAGTATCATCGTTAATATTTTTTTCATTATTATTCATTACACAT
>MDSV01098850.1_pt1 | contig 11343 bp, 14 predicted proteins | sample 810851 | NCBI WGS metagenome assembly MDSV01 (sample SAMN05326640, study PRJNA326480) | marine metagenome | isolation source: seawater | place: Atlantic Ocean: North East | collected 2012 | reverse complement strand
TGATGTCGGTTCAAAATCCTTATAGCTTAGTAAATAGAACATATGAAATAGGTATGTCAGAAATTTCTATAAGAGAAAAATGTGGTTTGTTAGTTTACTATCCTTTAGCATCTGGAGCATTATCAGGAAAATATAGAAACGGTCAAATGCCAAAGGATGCAAGAATGACTCTGTTTAAGGGTTGGGAAAGAATGCTTAATCCTCTAGCGATGAAAGCCTATGATGAATACTATAAACTTTCTAAAGAAAATAATATGACGATGGTTCAATTGGCACAGGCATTTGTAAATTCTAGACCCTTTGTTACAAGTAATATTATAGGTGCAACTACAATGGATCAATTAAAAGAGAATATAGATAGTATAAAAATTGAACTAACTGAAGAAATAATAGAAAAAATTAATTTAATACATAACAATAATCCTAACCCAGCGCCATAAAATGTTTAGCAACCATTGAAATACTTTTTTTTTAGTATAAATATTCATTATGAAGTTTAGATTATTTTTAATACAATTGTTTTTTGTAATATCTGTTGAAGCAATCGCAGAAACCCCGAAGTCTGTTGGAAAATATAAAAACTGGCAAAGTTTTACGACGAATACAGACAAAGGTAAAATCTGTTTTGCTCAATCTGTCCCTTCTAAAAGAGGTCCAGAAAGTTTTAAAAGAGAGGACTCTAGACTATTTGTTACTTTTAGACCTGGAGAAAATATCACAGATGAAGTTAGCATCACTAGTGGACACTTATATAAACCGTCAAGTGTAGTTGCAAAATCAGGAAAAAGTAGTTTTAGTTTTTTTTCACAAGAAAAATTTGCCTGGTTGCTTGATGAAAGAGAAGAAAAAAAATTTATTAAGGTAATGAAGAGAGCAACAAATTTAATGATTAAAGCTAATGCAAAGAATGGCACACAAACTACAGATCATTACTCAATGATGGGATTTACAAAAGCATACAACACTGCCAAAAAAGTTTGCGGCTAAATGAAAAAGATTGTTTTAGCTTATTCAGGTGGATTGGACACTTCAATAATTCTTAGATGGCTTCAAGAAAAATATAAAGCTGAAATAATTGCTTACACTGCTGATATTGGTCAAGTAATTGATAGAAAAAAAATAATTAAAAATGCAAAAAAACTAGGAGTAAAAAAAATAATTATAGAAGATTTAAAAAATATTTTTGTAAAAGAATATGTATTTCCAATGATAAGAGCTCACGCAGTTTACGAGGGAATATATTTATTGGGAACGTCTATTGCAAGACCTTTGATTGGAAAAAGACAAATATCAATTGCAAAAAAATTTGGAGCCTTCGCAGTTTCTCACGGAGCAACAGGTAAAGGAAATGATCAAATAAGATTCGAATTAGCTTATGCTTATTTTGGAAAAAAAGTTAAGGTAATTGCTCCTTGGAGAGAATGGAAATTTCAATCAAGAACAGACTTAATCAGGTATGCTAAAAAAAATAAAATCCCTATAACAAAAGATAAAAAGGGAGCACCTCCTTTTTCAGTTGATGACAATATTTTTCACACTTCAACAGAAGGCAAAGTTCTAGAAAATCCAAAAAATGCTGCTCCAGAGTTTATTTTCCAAAGAACAAAGCCAATAGAAAAAACTCCTAACAAAGCTACAGTTGTTAAAATAGATTTTAAAAATGGAGATCCAATTTCAATTAATGGGAAAAAACTTAAACCTGAAAAACTTTTGGAGAAGCTGAATCAAATAGGTGGAAAAAATGGAGTTGGGAGAGTTGATTTAGTTGAGAATAGATTTATTGGAATAAAATCAAGAGGAGTTTATGAGACACCAGGAGGGACTATTTTGTATTGTGCACATAGGGCTATTGAGTCTATTACATTAGATAAAGATACTATGCACAACAAAGAGAGAATAATGCCTATTTACTCAGAACTTGTTTACAATGGCTATTGGTTTTCAAAGAAAAGAATAATGCTTCAAAAGCTAATTGATAAAAAAAGAAATTTGGTTGTAGGACAAGTTGTCCTGAAGATTTTTAAGGGTAATGTGATAATTTTATCTAGAAAAAGTAGCAATAAAGCTTATTCAATGAAAAAGGTATCTTTTGAGGAGAATAAGCATTTTAACAAGAAGAAAGTTGAAAGTTTTATTAAATATCACGCAAAAAAATTATAATGAATAGCTTAATTAGAAATATCCAACTAACAGCAGTATTGTTTGTGCTTTTTGCAACAATATTAGGATTTGTTTTAGAAATAGTACAGATGTTTCAGAATAAAGGTATTGATTTAGCAGATTTATTATTATTGTTCATTTACATTGAGGTAATCGGACTAGTTAGGTCTTATTGGGAAACTAGATCTGTAAGAATAACCTATCCGATGATAATTGCTATAACGGCTCTTGCAAGATACATAATCCTTCAAGATAAAAATGATGATCCTGCTTCATTAATTTATATTTCAACAGCAATTTTAGTAGTTGCTTTAGCAACTGTTGTTATTAGGTTAAGAAATAGTAAGTACCTTAAAATAGATAATAAAAAAAGTAACGATATTTAGTTTAATTCCAAAAATATGAAAAAAAAGTTCTTAATTTTCGGAGCTACGGGAGCAGTAGGAAGTTCATTAACAAAATTAATGAAGAGAGATTCTTTTGAAGCCCATCTTATTGGTAAAAATGAAAGTGAGATTTTGGAATTAAGTAATGAAACTGGATTTAGTCATAGTATAAATGATGTTTTGGATAGTAATTTCGTTGAAAAACTACAAGAAGATTTGAAAGAAATAGATATTGCTGGAATAGCATATTGTGTTGGATCTATTGATTTGAAACCAGTAAATCTTGTTACCAAAAAAGATTATTTAAATAGTTTTGGTCTAAATTTTTTTCCAATTGTTGATGTGATTAGAAAATTTCAAGACAATTTAAAAAAAAATAAGTCGTCTATAGTTCTTTTTTCAACTGTAGCAGTAAAACAAGGTTTTCCAAATCATAGTATTATTTCTCCAGTTAAAGCATCTTTAGAAGGTTTAACTATATCGCTTGCCTCTGAATTAGCGCCTCACGTGAGAATAAATTGTATTGCACCTAGTTTATCTAACTCAAAAATGGCTAGCAAAATGCTTAAGAACCCTAAAATATCAGAAGCCATAGCCAAACAACATCCTCTTAAAAGGTTAGGTGAAGGATTAGACTCAGCTGCTTTAGCAAAGTTTTTATTATCTAATGAGAGTTCATGGATAACTGGACAGATAATTGGTGTAGATGGTGGAAGGTCTAACGTAGGTTAAAATGTTAAAATTAATAATTGTTTATGAAATAGCCTTTGTTCTTTTCTGGAACATTTTATACCAGTCAAATTCTGGAATAGAAAATTGGTTTCAGGAGAAAATTCTATCCGCAATTTTCACAGTTTTTTCTACGATGTTTTTAGGATTTAGCGTTTTATATCTAGTTTATATAACATTAAAAATATCTGGAATTTCAGATAAGTTAAAAAGCATCAAAGATCCTAGAAAATCATAATTTAAAAAATTATTAATGCTCGTGCTTTTCTAAGCCGTGTTTTTCTAATAGATCATGCATTCTTTCATGTTCTTTGTACGTAAGGCTATAAAAAATAATTGCTGTCACCACTGATCCAAGCACAACTCCTTGAACAAACCTAAAGATTGTTTTTCTATTTCTGGTTTTTGTGTCTTTTGACATTTTTCTTCCTTTTTGTTTGGCTTCATAAAATTTATAAACAGCGTAAGCAATTAGAAGAATACTTATAATCCATGATATTGGATGATTCACTACTGCCAAAAGTGAACCACCAAAAATAGCAGCTATAAAACCTGATATCCAACAAATTGGGCACATAAATAATAATTAGTATATTATTAAAAAAAAATCTCTGTGACAAACAAACTTATTATTATTAAATGTAATTAATACTACCAATAAAGTTTAAATTTTTGTCTAAAATAACTATTTCTCCAGAAGAAACAGTTTTATTAGATATCTCTAAAATTACAACATAGTGAGTAATTAAAACTAAATTTTTTTTGCTGTCCCATTTTTTTAAAAAGTCTTTTAAATCTTGAATTTGTCTAGTCTTATTTTTTTTAAATCTCTCATCAAAAAAGGAGTTTAAAGCATTGAAGGTGTCAAAATTTTTAAAGGCGAACCTTGCTGTATCTTTACATCTACACCACTCGCTTGATAAGACCTTATCAATAGGAATCTGGTTTTTTGAAAAAAATAAACCTATCCTTTTTGATTGATTAATTCCCTCTGAGTCTAAATTTCTTTGAGTAGCACACTCGTCTAATTTAAAATCTGGTGGATCACCTCCGCCGGGTGCTAAGGCGTGCCTTATTAAGACAATTTTACCTCCCTTTTGTAACTCTTTTATAATTTCAGTTTCTGAGAATGAACTAGAAGAAATAAATAGGCTAAAAATAATAAATATTAATATTTTTTTTGCCATATGCGATTATATGAATAATACCCAAAAAAGAAAAAAAAAGTAACTATTAAGTAATATGAAAAAACCAAGCTTTGTTACAAGATTATTAATCATCGTATTAATACTTTGTGTTCCGCCTATTTTATCAACCCAAATAGGTTCTTTCTATCTTGGAAGAGATAATGGAATATTATTAGGTTTTTGTGTAGGTATACCATGTGTAACATTCGCATGTTGGAAGCTATACATCGATGGGTGGAGAGATGAAGAAGATTAATGAATTTCGAAACATCTAGATTAAGTGTTTTAAATAAACTGAATAGTTTTATAGAAAACGATATTTTAAATTATAACTCAAAAAGAAATTTTGATTTTGGTGTAAAAAATAGAAATAACGTTTCTTGCCTATCTCCATATATTACTCATCGCTTAATTTCAGAATATGAAACTATTAAAAAAGTTTTATTAAAACATCCTTTTCAAAAAGTTGACAAATATATTCAAGAAATTTTCTGGAGAATTTATTGGAAGGGTTGGTTGGAACTTAGGCCAAAAGTATGGTCAGATTTTATAGAGGACTTAAAAGGCATTAATGAAGACGACAACTATAAGCGGGCCATAAATGGAGAAACTCAAATTAAATGTTTTAATGATTGGGTTACAGAGCTTAAAGAAAATAATTACCTACATAATCACACCAGAATGTGGTTTGCTAGTATTTGGATATTTACTTTAAATTTACCATGGCAGAAAGGAGCTGAATTTTTTATGAAAAATTTACTAGATGGTGACGCAGCATCAAATACTTTAAGTTGGAGGTGGGTAGCGGGACTCCAAACTAAAGGTAAGCATTATGTCGCTCAGTCTTGGAATATAGATAAGTTTACAAATAACAAATATCAAAATGTCAAACTTAATGAAAAAGCTTTACCAATAACAGATATTAGAGATTATGAGCTAACTCCGTTAGGTTTAAACTTTGAGGATAATTCTAATGAAAATTTAATCACTTTTGAAAATGAATTAAATCTAGAAAATAGAAAATTAAAAGATTATAAAAATATTTATTTAATTTTATTAAGTAACGATATTCGAAAGATAAAACTTGAAAAAAAAATATTTGAATTCAAATCAAAAATGATTAATGACCAAAAAACAAGGTTAAATCAAATACAAGTATATGATGAGATCAAATTCCAAACTTTGATAGAAAAACTTAAATATTTCGATGTAATATATCCTTGCGTAGGTGAAAATCACTCATACTTAAATAGCTTAAGAAAAAAACATGGTTTAAAGTTAAACTTTATTTTACGAGATGAAGATAGATTTGCTTGGCAATTTTCAAACAAAGGATTTTTCAATTTTAAAAATAATATACCTAAAATTATAAGTAATTTTAATTTACATTAGAATTACTTTAATCCTGCACACTTCTTAGAGCAGTACTTAACTTTTTTCCAATTGAGTCTCCACTTTTTTCTCCAATTAAAAGGTTTATTACACACGGCACAGATTTTCGTAGGAAGATTAAATTTTTTAATCACTTTAAATAGTATTTTGTTTTACAAATTTTTCAGCAGCTTTAAAAATTCTTAACTTTCTCTCTTTATTCATTTTTTCAGAAACTCTAACCATCATTGCAAGTCGCGGATTTTTTAAAAAGAATTTTTTGTTTCTGTCTATAAATTTCCAGTACAAGCCATCCATAACATCACACCAAGGCCCTTTTTTAAAATACATCATCTTTAGGAAATAACTTGATCCACAGATATAAGGTTTAGTAGCAAAAATTCCACCATCGCTAAATAATCCCATACCATAAACATTAGGAGCCATAACCCAATCGGATGAATCTACAAACATTTCCATAAACCATTTGTAAACTTGTTTTGGATTAATCTCACAAAGGTTCATAATATTTGCTAAAATCATTAGTCTCTCAATGTGATGCGACCAGGCATAGTTTTTTGCATTGTTAATTGCATAATCTAGAGGATCTAAACCTGTAGTACCTTCGTACCAAGATTTTTTCATTTTTTTTTTGTGGTTAAAAAAATTTGTTTTTTCTAATCTCTGGTCATAATTCTGATAAATTCCTCTCATAAATTCTCTCCAGCCGATAATTTGTCTGATGTATCCCTCTAGAGAGTTCATTGGTGTTTTATTTTCTATCTTTCTTAACTTCACGATTATTTCCTCTGGAGTAATTAATCCCAAGTTTATCAAAGGGCTTAAAGCGCTATGAAAAACTGTATTAGACTTATCGGTCACTGCATCCTCGTAATCTCCAAATAACTTTATTCTTTCTTTTAAAAACTCATCAAGCCATTTGTTTGCATCTTTTCTAGTTGTAGGGAACCAAAACTTATCAGTATTTCCGGGATGGTCTCTAAAATTAGAATTTATAAATCTTTTTAATAGTAAAGTGTCTTTTGTGTCTTTTACTTTAGAAATTTCAGGAATTTTAATAATGTTAGGAAGCTTTTTTCTATTTTCCTCATCAAAACTCCATTTATTTCCTTTTGGTGTACCATCTCTATTCATCAACAAACTCATTTTTGTTCGAACAATTTTATAAAAATTAGCCATAAAAGGTCTTTTATTTTTTGAAAGATAGTTTTTGAACTCTTCTCTATCCATTAAAAACATTGGAGATTTAATCTCTTTAAAGTTAATTTTCTTTTTTAATAAGAATGATTTTAATCTTTTTTCAAAAAATTTATCCTCTATTTCAAAAAAATTTACTTCTTTTATTTTTTTTTCTTTAATTACCCTTTCAAGTTTTTTTTCATAAGAGCTTTTAAATTCTTTATTACAGTCGTTGTAAATTATTTTAAATTTTTTTGTTCTTAGTTCGTCTCTGTATGATCTCATTGATGACAAAAAAAGCAGGATTTTTAATTTGTGGTGTTTTTGGAATGTGCACAGTCCATAGTCTTCTGACATATAAAAAGTAAATTCTGAGTATTCTTTCAGATATTTGGTGTCAAAAAGTTGATTGCCTAAAATTAAAAATAATTTCATTTAAGCAAACTACAGAATTTTACAACTTTAAGAATTAGATTTTTTGAGGCACTCCAATGTATTTTTAAGCAAACATGCTATTGTCATCGGACCAACCCCTCCTGGAACTGGAGTGATTGCTTTAGCAATATTCTTTGAGGATTCAAAATCGACATCACCAACTATTTTGCCATTATCCTTATTTATTCCTACATCAATTACTATTGCATCTTTTTTTATCCAATCGCCTTTTACCATTTCTTTAACGCCTACTGCAGCTATTAGTATGTCAGCTCTTTTGCATTCTGTTTTAAGATCTTTTGTTTTTGAGTGAAGTATCGTAACTGTACAATTTTCCTTTAATAAAAGTTGCGCCATGGGTTTTCCATTTAAATTTGATCTGCCTAAAATAACTGCATTCTTTCCTTCTAAATTTTTTTCAACACTTTTAATTAAAAAAAGGCATCCAAGTGGTGTGCAAGGAACTATTGATGTTGTGCCTGATGCTAAGCCACCAACATTCATAGGGTGAAAACCATCAACATCTTTGGATGGCTTAATGGCATTAATAATTTTTTCTTTATTAATATGAGATGGTAAGGGTAGTTGAACTAAAATTCCTGAAATTTCAGAATTGTCGTTCAGTTCATCAATTTTTTTTAAAACTTCTTTCTCAGAAATTTCTTTGGGATATCTTATGACTTCAGAATTAATACCTGCCTCTTTAGCAAGCTTTTCTTTATTTTTTACATAAATCTGGCTTGGGGCATAGTCTCCAATTAAAATTACAGATAATCCTGGGCTTTTACCATTTTTCTTAATTTTAGAGACTTCATCTTTAACTTTTTCTACCAGATCTTTAGATATTTTTTTACCGTCAATAATCATATTTAAAACATTGTTGGTGCGAGTAATTCAAAAACTAAATTTCTTAAAAACATTAAAGCTAATATTAAAATAATTGGAGAGATGTCAATTGAACCTAAATTCGGGAGATATCTTCTTATAAAATTAAGTGGAGGATCTGTAAGTTTGTGTGATACATCTAAGACAGAGTAAACAAATCTATTGCTGGTATTCAAAATATTAAAAGCTATCAACCAACTGATTATAACATTTATAATCAATACCCATATGTAGAGCGTAATAATATTGTCAAATAATATTAAAATTGATTTCATTATTTTTTTTCCACATAAATTGAAGTACTTGGAAACGCAAAAGAAGCTCCGTTTTTTTCAACAATTTGTTTTACTTCCATTGCAAGTCTCTCTTTCACTTTAAGCCACTCACCCCAATCATCGGTTTTTGTAAAGCACCTAATATACATGTCTATTGAGCTATCAGAAAATTTATCTATCCTTATAGCATGCTCTGTGCTCTCACTAATTTTATAATCTTTAGATGTAGTAATATATTTTTCTATTTGGTCTCTAATATTTTTAAGTTGTTCTATAGTCGTGTTATATTGCAAAGTAATTATCCAGCTTATTCTCCAGTTTGTTGTCTCTGTAATATTAATTACAGCATTCTCTGCAAATGAGGAATTAGGTATTGTAGCAATCGATTTATCAAATTTTCTTATAACCGTAGATCTAAAACCTATTCTTTCAACAATTCCCTCGATAATCCCCTCAACATATATCCAATCTCCAATTTTAAATCTTTTTTCTACAAGTACTAAAACTCCTGAAATTAAATTTTTAAACAGGTCTTGGGCACCCAATGCTACAGCAACCCCAAATAAACCAAGACCAGCAATAATAGGAGCAATTTTAATACCCCAAATGTCTAATGTCGCAGCAAAACCAAAAAAAATAATTAAAATTTTATTTGCTTTGATTACCCAGTTGAGTAAATCTTTTGATAATAGCTCTTCAATTCTTTTGATTAAAAAAGTTATAGGTTCAACAATTTGATGGATCAACCAAAATATTAAAATTGTAATTAAAGAACGATTAATATTGTCAACAAAGATAGACATTTTTCCATCAAAATCCATATAGGATGAAGCTATGAATATTCCTAATACCACCGGGAAAAATTTAACAGGTCCTTCGGATGCTTGGACTAACGCATCGTCAAATTTATTTGACGTTTTAGCAACATAGTTTTTCAATCTTTGAAGAATAAATTTTGAAATTAAACCGCGAAGTAATAAAAAAAACAAAAAAATTGCTATTGCTAACCCAATTTGAGTAAAGTTAACACCTGCAATACCAGTTTGCCAAATTTCTAAAAATAAATCTTTAAAATTTTCTAATACATTCATTTTAATCAAATAATTTTTAAGCTAAACAGTTCCTCTCCAGGATTAAATATTTTTATTTTTTTCCATTTTTCTTTTTCAAAAACGCTAGCTACTTTTTTACTTATACACATTACAGTAGACCCTGTCATTAATGGATATAATGAGTATTTTTTCACTATTTCAATAAAACTTTGAGCACTTCTCTGAGAGTAAACAAAAATGTAGTGTGGTGGATTGTTTTTAATTAGTTCCTTATCTTGAGTATTAATGTCTAAAATTTTTTCTGAGGAATAATTGACAATTTTTTCAATCTTATAGCCTTCTTTAATTAAATCTAAATCTAAATCAAAGCTGATGTTGTCGCCGCAAATATAAGCAATTTTTTTATTTTTTTTCGTTTTGTTTGAACTAATAATTAAATGTTTTAAGGCATTAACAGTGCCTCCAGCAGAAATAGTGTTAATAAAGCCATTCATCCTGGCTAGTTTTTCGCTTATAGAACCAACACAAAAACAAATTATATTATTTTTTTTCTTTTCAGTTTTAAAATACTTAATAGCATTTGCGCTTGTAAAAATAATTGCATCAAATTTATCAAGATCAATCGGATCCATATTTAGGGAAGATATTTTTAAAGTTGGTACATGAATAATTTTATGACCTAAAGAAAAAAATTTAGCCATTAGGTCTTCGGAGTCTATCAATGGTCGCGTTAAAATAATATTCATATTTTTTTTTTAAAGTTTTTACCTGCAGATTTAAGAATTTCTTCTCCAACAAGTTTTCCAAGATTTTCAGGTTCGTTTGTACTTCCTTTTTTTTCTAAATCAAAAACTTTTTTTCCATCGTCAGAAAAAAGCTGAACTCTAAGTTTTAGCAAATCCTTTTCTATAGTAGCATTACCACCAACTGCTGTTTCACAGTCCCCTCCTATAGTTTTTAAAAAAGCTCTTTCAGTGATTGCGCAAATTTTAGTTTCTTTATGATTTATTTTACTCAAAAGCTCTTTTGTTTTTATATCTTCTTTTCTGCATTGAGCCGCAATAATACCTTGGCCAACTGATGGTAAAAAGTTTTCTGTAGGAAAAATTTCTATTACATGTTTTTCTAAACTTAACATTTTTAAACCTGCTAGTGCTAAAATTATAGCATCGTACTGACCATCTATAACCTTTTGTATCCTTGTATCAATGTTGCCTCGAATACTTTTTATTTTTATATTTTTGTTAATTAATTTTAATTGCAGCTCTCTCCTCTTTGACCCAGAACCTATTATGCCTGAATTGATTTCTGCTAAGCTTTTATATTTTACTGAAATTAAAGAATCTCTAGGATCATTTCTTTCAATATAAGCTAAAACCTCAAGCTCTTTTCTTTCTAGAGACTCCATGTCCTTAAGTGAATGAACTGCAACATCAATTTTTCCACTAACTAATTCATCTTCAATCTCTTTACAAAACAAACTTTTTCCGCCTATTTCTGAAATTTTTTTATTTTGAATTAAGTCCCCAGAAGTTTTTATGATCTTAATGTTAATATTTTTATCTTCGATTAGGCCTTTCTCAAGGATTAAACTCTTTACCTTATTAGTATAGGCTAATGAAAGCTTGCTGCCTCTTGTTCCTATTGTTATTTTATTGTTCAT
>MDSV01084945.1_pt1 | contig 11343 bp, 11 predicted proteins | sample 810851 | NCBI WGS metagenome assembly MDSV01 (sample SAMN05326640, study PRJNA326480) | marine metagenome | isolation source: seawater | place: Atlantic Ocean: North East | collected 2012 | reverse complement strand
TTGCAAAAGACTTTGCTGAAAAAGGTTTTATTACAACATCAACAAATAATTTAATCAATTGGGCTAGGACAGGCTCTCTGCACTGGATGACTTTCGGGTTAGCTTGCTGTGCAGTAGAAATGATGCATACATCAATGCCAAGATACGATTTAGAAAGATTTGGAGCTGCACCACGAGCGTCACCAAGACAGTCAGATGTTATGATAGTTGCAGGAACATTGACAAATAAAATGGCTCCAGCTTTAAGAAAAGTTTATGATCAGATGCCTGAACCTAGATATGTAATATCTATGGGAAGCTGTGCTAATGGTGGCGGTTATTATCACTATTCGTATTCTGTCGTTAGAGGTTGCGATAAAATAGTGCCAGTAGATATTTACGTGCCAGGGTGTCCTCCATCAGCTGAAGCATTGTTGTATGGAATTCTTCAATTACAAAAGAAGATAAGAAGAGAGGGAGATATTAAAAGATAAATTATGTTTAATTCAGATTTAAAAAAAGTCGAACAACTAATAACTTCCGAGCTCTCAAGTAAAATATTAGCCTCAGAAATTAGTTTCGACGAGCTATTGATCAAAATATCTATAAACGAGATTGGTAATGTAATTAAGTTCTTAAAATTAGATAAAAGGCTTAAATTTAAACAGTTAATGGACATCGCGGCTGTCGATTATCCTAGTGACGAAAAAAGATTTGAATTGGTTTATATATTATTATCGATAGAGAACAATTTAAGAATTAAAGTTTCTACAAAATTTGAAGCTAATGAAAAGATATCTTCTGTCACAAATATATTTCCATCAGCTAATTGGATGGAGAGAGAAGTGTTCGATATGTATGGTATTAATTTCATTAATCACCCCGATTTAAGAAGAATACTTACAGATTATAATTTTAAAGGACATCCTTTAAGAAAAGATTTTCCTTTAACAGGTTTTAATGAGGTTAGATACAGCGAAAAAGAAAAAAAAGTTATCTATGAACCAGTTAAATTGGAACAAAATTATAGAAATTTTGATTTTAGCAGCCCCTGGGAAGGCACTAAATACCAAAAAGAAATTCAAATGAAAGATAAAAATGAAAAAAACTAAATCTATGAGTTTAAATTTCGGCCCTCAACATCCTGCGGCTCACGGAGTATTAAGACTTATACTAGAGTTAGAAGGTGAAATAGTTGAAAAAGCAGACCCACATATTGGCCTACTTCATAGAGGTACAGAAAAATTAATTGAAAATAAAACTTATACTCAAGCTTTACCATATTTTGATAGGTTGGATTATGTGGCACCGATGAATCAAGAACACGCTTTTGCTTTAGCAACAGAAAAATTATTAAACATAGAAGTTCCATTAAGAGCAAAATATATTCGTGTTATATTTTGCGAAATTGGAAGAATTTTAAGTCATATTCTTAACGTAACAACTCAAGCACTGGATGTTGGCGCTTTAACCCCTTCTCTTTGGGGCTTTGAAGAGAGGGAGACTTTAATGACTTTTTATGAGAGAGCATCAGGCTCAAGACTTCACGCTAATTATTTTAGAACTGGGGGTGTTCATAAAGATTTACCCACTAAGCTAATAGAAGACATAGATAAATTTTGTAATAATTTTCCAAAGATCATAGATGATTTAGAAGATCTATTAACTGAAAACAGAATATTTAAACAAAGAAACGTTGATATAGGATTGGTCTCAAAAAAAGATGCTTTAGACCACAGTTTTACGGGTGTTATGTTGAGAGGTTCGGGAATTCCTTGGGATCTTAGAAAATCTCAACCTTATGAATGTTATCAAGATTTATCTTTTAAAATTCCTGTGGGAAAAAATGGAGATTGTTACGATAGATACCTTTGCAGAATAGAGGAAATGAGAGAGAGTGTAAAAATAATTAAGCAATGTATAAAAAATTTACCTAAAGGCCCCGTAAAAACAGTAGACGGCAAAATCTCCCCTCCAAATAGAGACGATTTAAAACAATCAATGGAAGCTCTTATACATCATTTTAAATTATTCACTGAAGGTTTTAGGGTTCCAAAAGGAAATGTTTATACGGCAGTAGAGGCACCGAAAGGGGAATTTGGAGTATATTTAATTTCTGATGGCAGCAACAAACCTTATAGATGTAAAATTAGAGCACCTGGTTTTTCACACCTTCAAGCAATGGATTTTTTGATAAAAGGCCATATGTTGGCAGATGTTCCTGCAGTTCTAGGGTCTTTGGATATTGTTTTTGGGGAGGTTGATAGATGAGTTTGAAGAAAGTGAGTCCAGATCAGCCAGAAAAATTTGAATTTAATGATAATTTTAAAAAAATTGCAGAGGAAATTTTAAAAAAATATCCTGAAAAAAATAAAAAAAGTGCTGTTATGCCATTTCTTTATTTGGCTCAAAGACAAAATTCTAATTGGATACCTTTAGCTGCAATTAAGTATATTTCAAAATATTTATCTATGCCGTATATCAGTGTTTATGAAGTAGCTACGTTTTATAGTATGTTCAATTTAACCCCAGTTGGTAAATATTTTGTGCAAGTTTGTACAACTACCCCATGCTTAATAAGAGGCGCTGATAAAATAGTAAAAGTGTGTAAACAAAAAATATCAGAGAAAGAAAATCAAGTTTCTAAAAATGGAGAATGTTCCTGGACAGAAGTTGAATGTTTAGGAGCTTGCGTCAACGCACCGATGATGCAAATAAATGATTCTTACTATGAAGATTTAGATGAAAAAAGTGCCAAAAAAATAATAGACTCTATTTTTAAAAACAAGATATTAAATCCAGGCTCTTATAGAGGAAGGAAAAATTCTTCTCCTGAAACAACAAAAAAAATCGAAGGTGGTGAATATGCTTAAAGAAGAGAATAAGATATTCACCAATCTTTACAATAATTTGGGTTGGGAAATTGATAATGCAATTAAAAGAGATGATTGGAAAAATACCAAAGATTTGATTTCGAAAGGCAAAGAATGGATAATAAACGAAATAAAAACTTCTGAATTAAGAGGTAGGGGCGGTGCAGGTTTTTCAACTGCAATGAAATGGTCTTTTATTCCAAAAAAACAAGGTAATAGACCTCACTATCTCGTTATTAACGCTGATGAGTCTGAACCTGGAACTTGTAAAGATAGAGATTTATTAAGATTTGAACCTCAAAAACTAATAGAGGGATGCTTGATTGCTGGATATGCTGTAGGAGCACATATTTGTTATATTTATATTAGAGGAGAATATTCTTATGAGGGAAAAAGACTACAGGAAGCAATTAATCAAGCATATGAAAAAAAATTTTTAGGAAAAAATGCCTGCGGATCCAATTGGGATTTTGATATACATATTCATTATGGAGCAGGCGCTTATATTTGTGGTGAGGAAACAGCACTTTTAGAAAGCATAGAGGGAAATAAAGGTCAACCTAGATTAAAACCTCCATTTCCCGCTTTAGTCGGCCTTTACGGGTGTCCAACTATAGTAAATAATGTTGAAACTATCGCAGTTGTCCCCACTATTCTAAGACGAGGTGGAAAATGGTTTGCATCTATGGGTAGGCCAAAAAATACTGGAACAAAAATCTTTTGTATATCAGGCAATGTAAATAACCCTTGTAATGTCGAAGAAGAAATGGGCATACCATTAAAAGAATTAATAAACAAATACGCTGGTGGTGTAATAGGCGGTTGGGATAATTTACAGGCAGTTATACCTGGTGGATCATCAATGCCTTTATTACCAAAAAAAGTCTGTGAGACCATAACTATGGATTTTGACTCTTTAATTGAAAATAAAAGTGGTTTAGGAACTGCAGGAATTGTAGTCATTAACAAAGATCAAGACATCGTTTCTTGTATGGCAAGAATCGCAAGATTTTACAAACATGAAAGTTGTGGTCAGTGCACACCTTGTAGAGAAGGTTCAGGCTGGATGTGGAGAATTTTAAATAGAGCTACAAAAGGGGAAACAACTTTAAGTGACATAGATTTACTAGATGATGTAACGAAACAAATAGAAGGTCATACGATTTGTGCTTTTGGCGAAGGATCAGCTTGGCCTGTACAAGGTCTTCTCAGACATTTCAGAAAAGAAGTTGATAAAAAATGTAGTAACGATCCACTGATAAAAAAGAAAAAAGATGTACCATACTTAGTTGATCAACATTTATTAGAAAAGAAAAATGCCTAAAATAATTATTAATGGAAAAGAAATAGAATTTGAACCGGGTATGACTGTTTTGCAAGCTTGTGAACTAGCGAAGGTTGAAATACCAAGATTTTGTTATCACGAAAGACTGTCTATCGCTGGAAATTGCAGAATGTGTTTAGTTGAAATGGAAAAATCACCTAAACCTATAGCGTCTTGTGCAATGCCAGCTGCAGAGGGAATGAATATTAAAACGAATACTGAATTTGTAGAAAAAGCAAGAAAAGGTGTTATGGAATTTTTGTTAGCAAACCATCCGTTGGATTGCCCAGTATGTGACCAAGGAGGTGAGTGTGATTTACAAGATCAGTCTTTGTACTATGGGGTCGATAAATCAAGATTTTCAGAAAACAAAAGATTCGTAAGTGAGAAATATATGGGTCCGTTAATCAAAACTCAAATGACCAGATGTATTCATTGTACTAGATGTGTGAGGTTTGCTACAGAAGTTGCTGGTGTTCCAGAAATTGGAGCAATTGGTAGAGGGGAGAACATGGAGATCACAACTTATTTAGAAAAATCTATGGAGTCCGAATTATCCGGAAATGTGATTGACCTTTGCCCAGTAGGAGCTTTAACATCTAAACCTTACGCCTTTTCTGCTAGACCATGGGAATTAAAAAAAACTGAAAGTATCGATGTGCTAGATGCTGTTTGTTCTAATATAAGGGTAGATACATATGGATGGGAAGTTAAAAGGATTCTTCCAAGGTTAAATGAAAATATTAATGAAGAATGGATTTCAGATAAAACAAGATACTCTTGCGATGGATTACTTAAACAAAGACTGGACACACCTTATATTAAAAAGAATAATAAATTAGTTAAATCCAATTGGGATGAAGTTACCGAAGCAATGATAACAAAGTTTAAAGAGACTAATTCAGACCATATAGCAGGCCATATTGGAGATCTTGTCAATTTAGAAACAACCTTTGCATTTAAAAAGTTTTTTGAAAAATTAGGAAGTAATAATTTAGAATTCAGAGAAAAAAAATTTTATATAAATCCAGAAGATAAAATGAATTATTTATTTAATTCTTCTATAAATGGAATAGAAGAATCTGACTTAATTTTACTTGTTGGAGCAAATCCTAGACACGAAGCTACAATATTAAATGCAAGAATAAGGAAAGCTTTTAAAAAAGGTAAAACAAAAATTTTTTCCATTGGTGATCCTGGTAATTTAACTTACGACTACACTATTTTAGGTGAAGGCACTCAAACCATTAAAGACATCGTTGAGGAAAAGCACAAATTTAACGACATTTTAGACAAATCCAAAAAACCAATCGTTATTATTGGGGAGTCTGCTTTAGAATTAAAGTCAGGGGAATATATATTTGAGGAACTAAAAAGTCTTTTAATTAAAAAAAATTTTATTAATGAAAAATGGAATGCCTTAAATATTCTTATTCAAAATGCTTCTACAGTTGGAGCCTTAGATTTTAAAATTATAGATAAAAAAAGAAAAAATTTTGATTTTTTTGATAAGCTACATAATGGTCAATTTAAAATTTTATATCTTTTAGGTTCTGATAATTTAAAATTTCAAAAAAATAATGAATTTGTAATTTATCAAGGCAGTCATGGTGATAGAGGAGCTGAAATTGCAGATATTATTTTACCTAGTACAGCCTATACTGAAGAAAATGGTTTATACCAGAATTTAGAAGGAAGAGTGCAAGAATGCAGAAAAGCATCTTACCCAGCTGGACAAGCATTAGAGGGGTGGAAAATATTAAAAAACATTTGTATAGCGCTAAAGAAAGAAAAATTGTTTAATAGTTTTAATACGCTAAGAGAAGAAGTGTTAAATAGTATTATTAATTTTACTAAAATCAACAATCTACCCAAATATAAATCACCTCAGAAAAAAACTAACAATAATTTTATAGATGAAAAGATTTATATAAATCAAATTGACTATTATTTCTCGAATGCTATTTCAAGGGCGTCAAAAGTAATGAGCGAGTGTAGAAGTATCAAACTAAACACATTAAAGTCAGGCACAAACAATTAATATGGATTACTTAATCACATTAATTAATGAGGTTTACAAAATACTTTTTTTGGTAATACCAATATTAGTATCTGTAGCTATGATAGTTTGGTTAGATCGAAGAGTTTGGGGCTTAGTGCAAAAAAGAAGAGGCCCAAATGTTGTAGGGCCATTTGGGCTTCTTCAAACTTTAGCTGATGCTTTAAAATATATCTTTAAAGAAGTAATTATACCGGCAAGCGCTAACAAAACTATTTTTGTATTAGCGCCTATTATTACAATGACTTTAGCTTTAGTTGCCTGGGCTGTGATACCACTCAGTGAAACTATGGTTCTATCCAACATTAATGTAGGAATATTATACCTTTTTGCAGTTTCATCTTTAGGCGTTTATGGAATAATAATGGGTGGGTGGGCCTCAAATTCAAAATATCCATTTCTAGGAGCTATTAGATCTGCAGCTCAAATGGTTTCTTATGAAGTATCAATAGGTATTATAATTATCAATGTACTATTATGCGTCGGTTCGCTAAATTTAAATGACATAGTTGTTGCTCAGAAGGATCTTTGGTACGTAGTTCCGCTATTTCCAATGTTCGTTGTTTTTTTTATTTCTGCATTAGCTGAGACTAATAGACCACCTTTTGACTTACCTGAAGCTGAAGCAGAATTAGTAGCAGGTTATCAAACTGAATACTCTGGAATGATGTATGCAATGTTTTGGTTAGGAGAGTACGCAAATATTCTTTTAATGTGCGCAATGGGATCCATTTTATTTTTAGGGGGATGGTTACCACCATTAGATATTTATCCTTTAAATATAGTCCCCGCACCAATTTGGATGATACTCAAAATACTATTTTTATTTTTTCTATTCGCTATCATTAAAGCTATTGTACCAAGATATCGATATGATCAGTTAATGAGACTAGGCTGGAAAATATTTTTACCTTTTTCTCTTATCTATGTTGTTTTAACTGCAAGTTTTTTACTTTATTTTGACAAATTACCTAAAGGGGCTTTTTAATGAGTCTAAATAGAATTTTTAAAACAATTTTTCTAACTGAATTTTTTTCGGCAATGCTTAAAGCTATAAAAGAAATTTTTAAACCAAAAAAAACTATTAACTACCCTTTTGAAAAAGGTCATATTAGCCCAAGATTTAGAGGAGAACATGCGTTAAGACGCTATCCTAATGGAGAAGAAAGGTGTATAGCCTGCAAGCTTTGCGAAGCTGTCTGTCCAGCTCAAGCTATTACGATCGAGTCCGAAGAACGTAAAGATGGTAGCAGGAAAACAACAAAATACGATATAGATATGTTGAAGTGTATCTATTGTGGATTATGTCAAGAGTCGTGCCCTGTAGATGCAATTGTTCAAGGACCAAACTTTGAATTTGCCACAGAAACAAGAGAAGAACTTTATTATAATAAAGAAAAACTACTTGATAATGGGGATAGATGGGAGTCCGTATTAGCCAAAAATATTAAGACGGACAAAATTTACAAATAGATGTTAGCACACGCAATATTTTTCTACTTTTTTTCTATTCTTGCAATTTTCTCTGCGCTAATGGTAATCACCTCGAGAAGCACAGTAAACTCAGTATTTTTTTTAATTTTAGATTTTATCTCTGTTGGGTGTCTATTCATTATGGTAGGGGCAGAGTTTTTAGGTATGATACTTTTAATAGTTTATGTTGGTGCTGTAGCAGTACTATTTTTATTTGTGGTTATGATGTTGAATGTTGCACAACAAAAACAATCTTGGTTTATCGGACAAAAGTCGACACATATTCCATCCGGCCTAATAGTTTCAGTATTAATTTTGTTAGAACTTTTAGTTGTAGTAGGTGGATGGAAATATAAAGAAAATATTATGAATAGTTCAAATTTAATAATTGACAAATCAATAACTAATACTCATGCAATTGGAAGTGTAATGTACACAGATTATATTTTATATTTTCAATTATCAGGTATTATACTTCTTCTTTCGATGGTCGGTGCAATAATATTAACTTATAGAAAAAGAGAAAATGTTAAAACTCAAAGTTATTTCAAACAAATTTCTAGAGATAAGTCTTCAGCAGTAATTTTAAAAGAGGTTAAGTTTAATCAAGGGGTTAAAATAGATGATTGAAATTGGTTTAGGACATTATTTGACGTTGGGCGCAATCATATTCTTTTTGGGAGTAATTGGTATTTTTTTAAACAGAAAAAATGTGATCGTAATTTTAATGTCAGTTGAACTGATTTTATTATCAGTCAACATTAATTTAATCTCATTTTCAATATTTTCTGGTGACTTATTAGGACAAATATTTACTATGTTAATTTTAACTGTTGCTGCAGCAGAAGCTGCTATAGGTCTTGCGATAATTGTAATATTTTACAGGAATAAAGGCTCAATAAGAGTTGAAGATATTCATGAAATGAAAGGTTAAATGGAATACGCTGCAATATTTTTACCTTTAATAGGATCCATAATTTCTTATTTTGCAAAAATTATTGGTAATTTATTTTCTCAAATTTTTTCATCGTTATTGGTAACAATATCAGCGATTATATCTATCTATATTTTCTATGAAGGTATTGTTAATAATAATTATGGCAATTATTTAATCTTTGAGTGGATAAATTCTGGAAACTTTAAAGTTAATTGGTCTATTAATATTGATCCTTTAAGCGCTATTATGATTATGGTTGTAACATCTGTATCTGCCATAGTACATATTTATTCTATTGGATATATGAGTTCCGATCCACATAAACCCAGATTTATGTCCTATCTGTCTTTATTTACTTTTTCAATGTTGTGCTTGGTTGTTTCAGATAATTTCTTGCAATTATTTTTTGGTTGGGAAGGTGTTGGTTTATGTTCTTATTTATTAATTGGTTTTTGGTTTAAAAGAGAAACAGCTAATAATGCAGCAATTAAAGCTTTTATAGTTAATAGGATTGGAGATTTTGGTCTAGCTATTGGAATATTTTTGATATTTTTAAATTTTGGGACAGTAGATTTTCAGGATGTTTTTATGAGAGCTCCTGAGTTTTCTGAAATAAATATAAATTTTCTTGGAGGACAATTTAATTTAATAACTTTGATATGTGTTTTTTTATTCATTGGTGCTATGGGTAAATCTGCGCAATTTATTTTACACACTTGGTTACCAGATGCGATGGAAGGTCCAACACCTGTGTCAGCTTTAATACATGCAGCAACAATGGTTACAGCTGGAGTATTTTTAGTTGTTAAATGTTCTCCTATATTTGAATATTCTACACTGGCGCTTAACCTTGTAGCGATCGTGGGAATGGTGACTGCTTTATTTGCTGCATCAGTTGCATTAGTTCAAAACGATATAAAAAAAATAATTGCTTATTCAACATGTAGTCAATTAGGATATATGTTTTTTGCAGCAGGTGTAGGGGCCTACCATATAGCGATGTTTCATTTGTTTACACACGCTTTCTTCAAAGCTTTATTATTTTTAGGCGCTGGATCTGTAATACATTCTTTTAGTGATGAGCAAGATATAAACAAAATGGGAGGTGTATGGAAAAAAATTCCTTACACTATGGTATTAATGCTTATTGGCACCTTAGCTTTAACAGGCTTCCCTTTTTTATCAGGTTTCTATTCAAAAGACGCAATTATAGAATATGCATTTTTAAAAGATAATGTAATGGGAAATTATGTAAGTAGTGTAGGTATAATAACCGCTTTTTTAACAGCAATTTATTCTTGGAGATTATTTTTCAAAACTTTTTTTGGAAGTTACAACAACAAATCTATCAAAATTGAAAAAATTCATGAGTCCCCATTAGTAATGACAATTCCTTTGATAATTTTAGCAATAGGTGCATTATCTGTTGGTTATTTATTTAAAGAATTATTAATAGGAAACCAATCGGACTATTGGCGAGACTCTATTTTATTTTTAAATTATTTAAAATTAGAGAATATTCCACTTTGGATTATACTAATTACTCCAATTTTGGTAATAAGCGCAATTCCAATATCTTATCTTATTTTTATCAAAGATAAAACAATTTTAGAAGGAATGAAAAAATCTAATAAGCCTCTTTATGATTTTTTATTAAACAAATGGTATATTGATGAAATTTATAATTTTTTATTTATCGAACCCACAAAAAGAATTGGCAACTTTTTTTGGAAAAAAGGAGATGAAAACACGATAGATAAATATGGACCGGATGGTATATCTAAAATAATTAATTACTTATCTAATAAGGCAGTTCAGTTTCAAACTGGTTATATTTACGATTACGCATTTGTAATGTTAATTGGTTTATCGGCATTAATAACTTACTTAATTTTAAATTAAATGAATTTTCCAATATTATCGTCGATTATTGTTTTACCATTTCTAGGTGCTCTTTTTATATTTCTATCAAGTCAAAAGAGTGAAAGTAAAAGCGGTATTTATATTTCATTATTTACCTCGATAGCTAACTTTTTTCTAGTTTTATTTCTTTGGCACTCATTTGATAAAAGTTTAAGTGGTTTTCAGTTTATTGAGGAGAAAAATTGGATTAGTGGATACATAAAATTTAAACTCGGCATTGATGGTATTTCAATTTTATTTATCGTTTTAACTGCATTTATAGTTCCTATAAGTATTGTTTCTTGCGTAAATAGTGTGAAAAAAAGATTAAATGAGTTTTTAATCTCAATTTTAATTTTAGAAACTTTTATAATAGGTGTATTTTGTTCTCTAGATTTAATTATTTTTTATCTTTTCTTTGAAGCCGGATTAATACCAATGTTTTTAATAATAGGTATATGGGGAGGACCAAGAAGGATATATTCTGCATATAAGTTTTTTTTATTTACCTTGTTAGGTTCTGTTCTAATGCTAGCAGCAATAATCTTTATTTATTGGTCGGTCGGCACAACTGATTACACAGAGATATACAAAATTAAAATCGCTAAAGAATACCAATACTTATTATGGCTAGCATTCTTTAGCTCATTTGCAGTTAAAACTCCAATGTGGCCATTTCATACCTGGTTGCCAGACGCGCACGTAGAAGCTCCAACAGCTGGATCCGTAATACTTGCAGCTATACTTTTAAAAATGGCTGGTTATGGTTTTTTAAGGTTTTCTTTAGGTATGTTTC
>MDSV01063492.1_pt1 | contig 11343 bp, 10 predicted proteins | sample 810851 | NCBI WGS metagenome assembly MDSV01 (sample SAMN05326640, study PRJNA326480) | marine metagenome | isolation source: seawater | place: Atlantic Ocean: North East | collected 2012 | reverse complement strand
GAGGGGGCCAGCGTCGTCATCGCCGAACTCAACAAGGAAGCGGGTGCTGCGGTTGCGGCTGATCTCGGTGAGCGCGCCCTGTTCGTTCATACCGACGTCGGCGATCTCGGCAGCTGTGAGGCGATGGCCGCCGCTGCTGCGGAAGCGTTCGGCGGCATCGATCACCTCGTCAACAATGCGGCGATCTTCGGCGATATGGAGGGGGTTGGTATCACGACGGCCGATCCGCCGTACGTCGAGACCTTCATGCGGGTCAATGTGCTGGGCGCCACCTACTGCACGCGGGCGGTGGTCCCGTCGATGCGGGAGCGAGGTGGCGGATCGATCGTCAACCAGTCGTCTACCGCGGCGTGGATGTCCCTTTCGGGTTTCTACGGCGTCGCCAAAGCCGCATTGAACTCGGTGACGGTGTGCCTGGCCCAGGAACTGGGAAGCCAACACATCCGGGTCAATGCGATCGCTCCCGGCCCGACCGATACGCCCGCCATGCAGAAGCAGGTTCCCACGGAGTTCCACGACATGCTCGTCCAGAGCTTGGCCCTCAAGCGCATGGGAACCCCGGGTGACCACGTCGGCCCAGTGCTCTTCCTTCTGTCGGACGAAGCAGCCTGGATGACCGGCCACGTCCTTGCGGTCGACGGCGGGCAGATTCCCCGGATCTAGGCATTGGCAGCGTCGCCGAGACCGAGGCGAAAACGACGAAATCCCAGGCCGGAGGAACCGACGCTGGGACTTCATGGGGTGGAGGTGAGGGGAGTTGAACCCCTGGCCTCCTCGATGCGACCGAGGCGCTCTACCAACTGAGCTACACCCCCGTGGGGACCACAGCGTAGCGGCTGCGAATCCGAACCGACCCCGGGCGCCGGGGCCGTTCGGCCGTGTGTGGGTCAGGCGTTCACCCGGCGGCGACGCTCGGCGTCAAGCGAGGCGACACGCTCGGGATACAGCATCTGCACTTTCATCTCGCGCTCGGCGAGAAGGTTGCGCCGCTGAACGACGGCGTAGGCGTACGCAACGATTGCGAGGTCGATCATCAGGTGGATGAGAAGCGCGATCAGACCGAACATCAAGGCGGCGAGGAACGAGAGCGCAGCAAGAGTGCCGAGGAAGGCGGCGACCTCGCGGCGACGGCGAGCAGCGGCGCCGGCCGAACGAGGGGCGAGCACCAAGCCGGCGGCGGTGAGCGATCGAGGGCGAGCGGAAGTACCACCGAGAGAACCCATCCCGTGCGAGAACGACGAGATCGTGTCGGTGCGATCCTGCGAAACCTTCCGAGCGTCCTTGAACCACACGGCCAGGTAGGCCGCCCAACCCGCGCTCAAGACCAGCAACACGATCGACGTTGTCATGTCGAACCCTCCAGACGAGCGCCAGGGCCGGTGAGACCGGGTACTCGCTCAAACCTACCGATCGGTAGAACCCGCACTCCAGATGTCGATTATATGACGAATCGACACCAAGAGGCAACGCAAGCGGCACATTTTCAGCCACCGGCTAGCAGCCGCTGCTGGACCGCTGCGTCACCACACTCGCCGCGTCAAACAGTGTTCACCGCCCGTCGACGGTGGGGCTAGTCAACCGCGTCGGAACGGCGATACGTGCCGGACTTGCCGCCGGTCTTCTCCCAAAGTGCGATGTCGCCGATCACCATCGACTTGTCCATCGACTTGCACATGTCGTAGATCGTCAGCGCCGCGACCGAACACGCCGTAAGCGCTTCCATCTCCACACCGGTGCGGTCGAAGGTGTCGACCGCAGCCTCGACCTCGATCGAGTCATGGTTGATCTCGAAGTTGACCGTGACCGCACCCACCATCAGCGGATGACATAGAGGGATGAGATCCGACGCCCGCTTGGCGGCCTGGATCCCGGCGACGCGGGCGACCGCGAGCACATCACCCTTCTTGATCGCCCCCTGGGTGACGGCCGACGCCGTCTCCGGGGTCATGTGGATCCGACCACGGGCGATTGCCCGACGGTGCGACGGCTCCTTCGGCGTGACGTCGACCATCCGGGCCCGCCCGAGCGGGTCGAGATGGGTAAAGCCGTGGTCGGTCATGTCAGCCCCCGATCTCACTCATGCTGCGCCGAGGACGGATGAAGTGCACCTGATTGATCTGGTGACCAGCCCACTTTGCCGCCACCGTGCGTTCGAGCGCCTCGGCAACAACGTCATCGGACGAACCGTCGCGCAGCAGCGCCCGGACGTCGGTCTCATCGGTGGCGAACAGACACGAACGGAACTGACCGTCGGCGGTGATCCGCACACGGTCACAGGTTTCGCAGAAGGACTCGCTCACCGTGGCGACGACCCCGATCTCGCCCATCCCGTCGGCGTAGCGCCAGCGGGTGGCCGGTGCCGAGGTGCGCTCGATCGGCTCGAGGTCGAACGCCGACTGCAGCGTCTCGAGGATCTCCGCCTGGGTGAGCACCAGCGAGTTGTTCCAGATGTGGTCGGCATCAAGCGGCATGAACTCGATGAAACGGACGATCGCGCCCTTCTCGCGTCCCCATTCGGCGAAGTCAACGACCTCGTCGTCGTTGATGCCTTTCATGACCACGACGTTGACCTTCACCGGGTCGAATCCGGCAGCGAGCGCTGCGTCGACACCTTCGAGCACGCGATCCAGATCGTCGCGACGGGTGAGTTCAAGGAAGCGATCTCGCTTGAGCGAGTCAAGCGAGATGTTGACCCGTCGCAGGCCCGCCTTCTTGAGTTCCTCGGCGACCAGCGGGAGCGAGACCCCGTTGGTGGTCATCGCCAGGTCGACCCCGAGGTCGGCGAGCTTCTCGACGAGCAGCGGGAGACGGGCACGAACAAGCGGCTCACCGCCGGTCAGACGGATGCCGTCGACCCCGTAGCGCTCGACCATGATCCGGGCGACTCGCTCGATCTCCTCGAACGTGAGGATCTCGGAGCGAGGTGTCCACTGCATCCCTTCCTCGGGCATGCAGTACTGGCAACGGAAGTTGCAGCGGTCCGTGACTGAAATGCGCAGGTCTCGGTGAACCCGCCCGAACCCGTCGATCAGCTGCCGTCCCATGTGCGAAGACTACCGGAGGAGCAGGATCCGAACCTCGTCGCCGGGTTCGATCTCGACACCGTCGGGTGCCAACGCAAGCGCATCGGCTCTGGCCATCGCCGTGAGCTGATGTGAACCCTGGCCACCGGCCCGGTGCACGTGCCAGCGACCGGTGTCGTCGATTCGACCCTCGACCCGCAGGAAGTGTGTCTTGCCATCGGGGCCGTGGCCGAGGGTGTCCTCGCTGATCGCCCGCAGGAGTGGAAGGTCGGTGTCGTTATGCCCGGCCATGAAGCCGATCGCCGCCCGGGCGAACAGCTCGAACGACACCATCGACGACACGGGATTGCCCGGAAGCCCGAACACCGGTGTCGTGTCGATGAGACCGAAGGCGAACGGTTTGGCCGGCTTGATGGCGATCTGCATCCAGCGCATATCGCCAATCTCGTCGAGGACGACCTTCACATAGTCGAACGCACCCATCGAGACGCCACCCGACGAGAGGATCGCATCACACTCGACCGCACCCGCAGCAAAGGCGTCGCGAATCGTGTCGGGCTGATCGACCGCGATGCCGAGATCGACCGCCTCCCAACCGGCCTCGGCGACGAGGGTGAGGAGGGTGCGACGGTTGGAATCGCGGATCTCTCCGGGTTGCAGGGGTCGGCCGTCGTCGACCAGTTCGTCACCGGTGGAGATCACGCCCACCTTCGGTCGCCGAACACACTCGACATCCTGCACACCCACACTCGCAAGCACGCCGAGATGGCCGGCGGTGAGCACGGTGCCAGCAGCGAAGAGCAGGTCGCCGGGCTCGACATCCTCACCGGCACGACGCACATGGTTGCCCTCAGAGACGGACAGGTCGATGAGCACCGTGCCGGCCGCTTCGTCGAGGGTGGTCTTCTCAACCATGACCACGGCGTCGGCACCGTCGGGCATCGGCGCGCCCGTCATGATGCGGGCGGCCTGACCAGGACCGACTGCACCGTCGAGTGTCGAGCCGGCGGCGACCGTGCCGATGACCTCGAGGGTCACGGGCACCGAAGCAACGTCGGCGGCCCGGACAGCGAAACCGTCCATGGCCGTGTTTGCGAACGGGGGAACCTGTTCGGCCGCAACGACATCGGCGGCGAGCACGAGACCGGCGGCATCGGCGAGCGGCACGCATGCCGACCCAAGGCGGGCAACACGGTCGAGGACGTACTGACGGGCTTCGTCAAGGGGGATCACCCCGTCAGACTAGAAGCCGTTCGACTCCAGAGCAGCACGCAGCATGGCGGCGACGTCAGCACCATCGTCACCTCGCAGCGAGAGCTCGACATTCGCCCGGAGCCAGTCGGCTTTCTGCCCGGCGTCAAAACCCGCGTCGTCGACGACCAGGCCGCGCATCCCACGGTCGTCGATCTGCATCGCCATGGCGTCGGTCAGCTGGATCTCGCCGCCCCTCCCCGGCGCGGTGCGTTCGAGTTTTTCGAAGATGTCGGGCGTGAGGACATACCGGCCCGTAATCCGAAGATTCGACGGGGCGTCCTCGAAGGCGGGTTTCTCGACAAGCCGATCGACCGTGATGACGTCGCCCTGGCGATCGCTGAAGCCGGCACAGCCGTAGTTGGAGATCTCGGGCCCCTCGACCGGGACCAGCGAGATCACCGACTCACCGGTCGCCTCGGCAACCTCGATCATGCGCGAAAGGGTCTGGCCCCCGTCGGGGAGCAACTCGTCGGGGAGCAGCACTGCGAACGGCTCATCGCGCACATGGCGGGCAGCCGTGCCGACGGCGTGACCGAGACCGAGTGGCGCGCCCTGCCGAGTGAAGTGGTACGTCGCCAGATCGGTGATGCGACGCACGGCGCCGAGCATCTCGCGCTTCCCTTTGGCCTCGAGCGCGGCCTCCAGTTCAGCCATGCGGTCGAAATGATCTTCGAGCGCCTTCTTGTGGGGGCTGGTGATGATCACGATGTCGTCGATACCGGCCGCAACAGCCTCTTCGACAACCCACTGGATCGACGGACGGTCGACCACCGTGAGCATCTCCTTCGGCATGGCCTTGGTGGCGGGAAGGAACCGGGTGCCGAGTCCCGCAGCAGGGATCACCGCCGTTCGGACACTGGTGGACATCAGGGGATTCTCCTCACGCATCGCCGGTAGCGCTGCATCCCAACGGTCATACCGTTGCTTCGTCCCGAGACAGGAGTCGTCGAATGTTCGACTGATGACGAACGACCAGGATCGCAGCGACCCCAGCTCCGACGGCGACCTCCCACCCGGGCCGACCGGCAATCGCACTCACGATCGGGAAGGCGATCGCGATCGACAGCGAACCAAGAGCGGCGACGCGGCCCCACTTCACGACTGCGAAGAAAAGCAGCCCACACGCGATGCCGATGAGCGGCGAGATCAGGAGTCCACCACCGCCCGCGGTGGCGACGCCCTTTCCGCCTCGGAGCCGACGGGTCACGGGCCACACATGGCCGGCCACCGCTGCGACCCAGACCGCATGCGCCTCGAGACGACCGGCGACGAGCAGCGCAACGCCGACAGGCACCGCCCCCTTCAGCGCGTCGATCATGCCGACGAGCACACCCGCTCGTTTCCCCGCAGTGCGATACATGTTCGAGGCACCCGGATTGCCCGAGCCTTGGGTCGTCGGATCGTCGGCGCCCACAAGGCGGGCGACGAGCTGCGCGGTCGGGAAGGTGCCGACGATGTAGCTGGCGATGACGCCAAGAGCCAAAAGCACGGCCCTATCGTACGGTGCCGGCCGGCAGGGGTACCGGTATCCTCCGAAACGTGCCGACCTACGACTACCGATGCAACGATTGTGGCGAGACGTTTGAGATCTGGCAGTCGTTCGCCGAGGACGCCCTGACCGAGTGTCCCACCTGCGAAGGCGAACTCAAGAAGGTGTATTCCAAGGTCGGGATCTCGTTCAAGGGCGACGGCTTTTACAAGAACGACCACGGCTCCAGCGGCAAGGGATCGTCGAGCTCGTCGACCTCCTCGTCGGAGTCGACCGATTCGTCGTCGAGTTCCGACACCTCGTCGGACTCCTCGAGCGCAAGCTCCTCGAGCTCCGACTCCTCGTCGAGTTCCAGCAGCTCCGGCGACTGATTTCGACGCAGCGGCGTCGATCACTTCCCCTCGAGATCCCGTCTCCAGGAGTCGATCATGCGCGCCCCGAGCGCCCCAACCCCTCTCCCCTGTCGTCGGCGACCGTCGCCATCGGCGCCGCCCGGTTCCTCCTTCGCCGCTACCGGGTCGGCCCCGTCCTCATGATCCTCGCCGCCGCGATCCTCGTCATCGGGGCGATGCGCCACGCCGAGACGGCGACCGCCAACGCCCTGTCGCGTTGGCAGGCGACGGTCGAGGTCTGGACCACCACCGAGCCGGTCGATGCCGGCGAGACGATCGAGTCCGGGGCAGTCCGGTCGATCCTCGTCCCCGCCGACCTGGTACCCGTCGGTGCCGTCGCGACCGATCCCCGCGGTTTGCGCACCCGCATCGAACTCGGCACCGGTGAAATCGTCGTCGAACGATGGCTCACCGACACCGGGTCGACGCACGCCGCACGCACCCCAGAGGGTTGGCGAACGATCAGTATCGGACGACGAGACGACCTCTTCACCGTCGGTGATCTCGTCGACCTCCATCACGCCGTCGACGGACGGCGGATCGCCACCGACGCGCTCGTCGTCATGGCGTCCGATGCCGACCTCGGGGTGGCCGTACCTGCCGACGTCGTGGGCGATGTGGTCAGAGCATCGGGGCAGGCCGGGGTTGTTCCGGTACTCAGCGGCTGATCAACGCCAACCCGTGGCGAGAATCAGCAGGACCGCGACACCCACCACGATGCGGTAGACGACGAACGGAGCGAAGGTGCGCGATCGCACGAGCTTGAGCGTTCCCCACACGGCGACATAGCCGGTGAGAGCGGAGGCGACCATGCCCCACAGGAAGGGCGGCCAGAAGTCCGACGGGATCGACGCGTCGGCCAGGGCGAACACGCCGGCGCCCGCGATGATCGGCAAGCTCATCAAGAACACGAGTCGGGCCGCTGCATCCCGCTCGTAACCGAGGAATCGGCTGACGGTGAGCGTTGCCCCCGAACGGCTGACGCCGGGCTGAAGGGCAAGCGCCTGACCGACGCCCATCGCAAGCGCGTCTCGAAGCCGGAACGCCTCGAGTTCCTTGCTCTCCGGCAAGCGATCGGCCACGAGCAGCAGCAGACCGAACACGATCAACATCACTGCGATCATCCAGATGCGGTCGAAATCGGCAATTTGGTCCTTCAACACCACGCCGGCGATCCCGGCAGGTACTGCGCTGGCAACAAGGAACCAGGCGACCTTGCCATCGGTGCCGAGTGGTCGGCCGCGAAGCGGGCCGAAACCGGCGGTCACGTACATGACGACATCGCGCCGCAGGTAGGCGATCGCGCCGACCAGCGTGCCGAGGTGCACTGCGACGTCGAACGCCGTCTCGAGATCCTCATCGAGTGCGTCCCAGCCGAACAGCCAGCGAGTCAACTCGAGATGCCCGCTCGATGAGATCGGCAAGAATTCCGAAAGGCCCTGGACGATGCCGAGCACGATCGCGTGGAGGATCTCCATGATGTCGCTCCCATCGGCGGCGAAACGCCCGATGTCGGGCGCCTGAGGTCAGCCTGCTGAGACTAGGCGCCGGAGCCGCCGCCGAGGGTCAGACCATCGAGAACCAGGGAGGGCACCAGGGTGCCGCCCGGTTGACGTTCGAGATCGGCACCGACCCGAGCCACGTCGTGCAGCATCCGAGGGATGGCGCCAGCGAGCGTGCCCTCGCGGATCGGTTCGGCGAGTTCGCCATTGCGGATGACGACACCCTCGACACCGACCGAGAAGTCGCCGCTGACAGCGTTCACGCCACTGTGCAAGCCCTGCAGCGAGGCAATGAGCAACCCATCGTCGATCGAGGCGATGAACGCGTCGAGGTCGCCCTCACCAGGCGCGACCGACAGCGAGCGGTGACCGGGGCTGGGCGTGCCGCGCACGGACCGGAGGGCAGAGCCGGTCGACGACACCCCGAGACCCCGTGCACTGCAAGCATCGTGAAGGAATCCCTGCAGGACGCCCTCCGAGATCAGCGGAACACGCCGACAGGCGAGACCTTCGCCGTCGAAGGCCGAGGCGCTGAGCGAGTCAGCGTCGGTGGGGTCGTCGAACATCGTGAGCGCTTCGGTGGCGATGGCCTCGCCGACACGGTCACCGAAGGGCGTGCGGCCCTTCACCACCAGCTCGCCCGAGAGCATGCCGGCGACGATGCCGAGAATCGTTGCGGTGAACCGCGGCTCGAGCACCACCAGCGGTCGACCGGTGGTGGGCGGTCCGGCGCCCAGAAGACGAACACCTCGCTCCACTGCGAGTCGGGCGACCTCCTCGAGGTCGAGCAACTGGGGCGCCGCCGCAGCGTTGCCTGCATAGCCGGTGCGAGTGGAGCCGTCGGGATCGTCGATGAGCGGCTGTGTGCCGATCGATGCCGATGCCCCGCGATCCCAGCCGTCGATCCCAGCCGTGGAGACGATGGCGCTCTCACCACGGGAGTCGGCGTACATCGAGGTGCGGACGCCTCGAACCCGAGGATCGGCGCCCCGGGTGGCAGCTTCGAGCGCAACCGCGATCGCAACCTTGTCGTCGACCGAGGTCGCCTCAATGCGATCGTCCCAGGGATCAATGTCGGCGGCGTCGACGCCGTCGGGTTCGGCAAGCCCGACCCGATCATCCGGCTCCGCGAACGACATGTTGTCGCGGGCCTCCGCAAGGAGCGTGTCGATCACGTCGGGATCCCACGAGCCTGCGTGAGCGAGCCCTTCACGACCGTCACGGATCACTCGGACACCGACACCGCGGCTCTCGGCAACGGTGAGCGACTCGACGTCGCCGTCATAGACGCGGATCTCGGTGCGCACCGACGAACCGGCACAAACCTCCACCTGCTCGCCGGCCTCAGCTCGATGCACGAGCTCGCGGGCAAGGCGCCGGGATTCAGGGATCTGGCCCATCACGCGCCTGACATGGTGACGTCGCCCACGACGAGGGAGACGCCCGCCGAACTCATCGGCAGCCACTGGAGGTCGTCGCCGATACCGGCGACATCCTGGAGCAGGCGTTGGACGGTCGACGCGATGGTGACCTCACGGATCGGTTCGGCGAGTTCGCCATCACGGATCCGCAGACCCTCTGCCCCGGTGGAGAAATCACCCGATACCGGGTTCACCCCCGAGTGGAGCCCGGAGACCCCCTGGACGAGGAAGCCGTTGTCGATGCCGGCGATCAGGTCGGCCTGGCTCTGCTTTCCGGGGAGGAGCGTGAGCGCCTGGGCGCCGACGGACGGGCCGCTCTTGAAGCCGCCTCGGACGGCCGAACCGGTCGAGGACGATACGGCACGACGGGCGGAATACGCATTGTGCAGGAAGGCCTGCAGTTCGCCGTCGACGATCAAGGGGGTGCGGCGGGTGGCGATGCCTTCGCCGTCGAGCGCGCTCGCCGTGAACGCCGCCGGGTCGGTGGCATCATCGATAAGGGTGATCATCGGGTTGGCGACGACGTCGCCGAGTCGGTCGGCGAACATCGAGCGACCCTTCAAGACCGATTCACCGGTGAGGGTGTGACCGACGATGCCGAGGAATTGAGCGGTCACCCACGGGTCGAACACGACGGTGAGCCGTTCGCTCCCTGGCTTCGATGCTCCAAGAAGCCGAGTGGCCCGGTCGGCGGCATCGGCGGCGGCGATGGCCGGGTCGAGTTCACTCGGGTTGCGGCCGATCGAGAACCCGAACCCGGTCTGGGTTTCGCCATCGGCGGCGGCGAGCGTGTACACGGAGACGTAGCAACCGGTCTCGCGGGCCGCAGCGGCGATACCCGTCGAGGTCGCAACCGCCGACTCGTACGCAGTGTCGATGTATTCGGCCGACTCGATGCCCGAGATCCGGGTGTCGGCTGCGAGCGCCGCCCGCTCGAGCTCAATCGCCAGGGCGATCTTGTCCTCGGTTGAGAACGCCCCGACGGTGTCGCTCCACAGTTCGAGTGACGCTGGTTCGACACCATCGGGCACGGCGAGACCGTTGAACTCGTCGGGTTCGGCGAACGAGGCGTTGTCGCGGGCCTCGCGGAGGGTCTCCTGCAGCGCCGTGTCGTCGAGGGTGCCGGCATAGGCGTAGCCCTGCTTGCCGTCAACGATGACCCGAACACCGACACCCTGAGACTCCGCTCGAGTGAAGGACTCAACCTCGCCCTCGTAGGCGCGAACCTCGGTCTCGGTCTCGTGGACGACGAACGCTTCGACCTGCTCGCCGTCGTTGGCCCACCCGGCAACGCGGGTGGCGATGTCAAGGAGTTCCGACATCGATCAGGCAGCCGTACCGCCGACGGTGAGCGACGTGACCCGAAGCGTCGGGGTGCCGTCGCCGACCGGAACACCCTGGCCGTCCTTGCCGCACGTGCCGGGTGACCCCATCGCGAAGTCGTGGCCGAGCCGGTCGATGCGGGTGAGCACCTCCGGGCCGTTGCCGATCAGATTGCCCTCACGGATCGGATCGGTGATCTCGCCGTTTTCGATCAGGTAGGCCTCGGTCATGCCGAAAACGAAATCGCCGGTGGCGGTGTTGACCTGCCCTCCACCGAGCTGCGCCACGTACACACCGGAGTCGGTGTCGGCGATGATCGCCTTGGGGTCGTCGTGACCGGCGGTGATGTAGGTGTTGGTCATCCGCACCATCGGGAGGTGCTGATAGCTCTGGCGGCGGCCGTTGCCCGAGGACAGACGACCCTCCTTACGGGCCCGGAGCTGATCCCACATATAGTCGGTGAGCACTCCGTCCTGAATCAAGACGTTGTGGCCAGCAGGACGGCCCTCGTCGTCGATGGCGAAGTGGCCCCACTCGCCGGCCATGGTGCCGTCGTCGATGAGCGTGACCAGCGGGGAAGCGACCTGCTCGCCGACCCGGTTCGCGAAGACTGACGCCCCTTTGCCGACCAGGTCGGCTTCGAGACCGTGACCACATGCCTCGTGGAACAGCACGCCGCCGCCACCAGGGCCGACTACAACGGGGACCGCGCCAGATGGAGCCGGGCGGGCGGAGAGCTTGGTGATGGCACGCTCGGCGGCGCGTCGCCCCATCTCCTCGACATCCGCCTCATCGAACAATTCGAAGCCGACGGTTCGACCGGTCGACTCTCGCCCGGTCTGCAGACCGGTGTCGCCGCTTGCGACACATGACACCGAGAAGAGGGTGCGGACCTGGTCGTCCTCGGCGAGCACACCATCGGAGTTGGCGACCAGGATG
>MDSV01044806.1_pt1 | contig 11343 bp, 10 predicted proteins | sample 810851 | NCBI WGS metagenome assembly MDSV01 (sample SAMN05326640, study PRJNA326480) | marine metagenome | isolation source: seawater | place: Atlantic Ocean: North East | collected 2012 | reverse complement strand
TGACGAACTTTCCCTCTCCGTGCCTGACCGGTACGCGCACCCTCTCGATTCCTTTCGACCAGATGCAGGGACTCTCAGGTTCGAACTCCAGAGTCACCCATCTGTCCTCGTAGTGGCCGCTGTCATTGAGTGCGAGTGAGGCCGTCTGTGTCAGGGACACGTCCTCGTCACCGGGAAGCAGTCCCATCTTCACGAGGACCTGGAACCCGTTGCATATACCTATGACTGGGTTTCCTTCCTTGACGAACTCTCTGACTTGCTCCCTTAGGCCGAACCTCAGTCTGTTTCCCAATAGTCTGCCACTACCTAGGTGATCTCCGAAAGAGAAGCCTCCGGGTATGGCCATGATGTCGTAGTCGGAGAGGGACTGCTCGCCGTTGACCAGCCTGTTGACATGGACCCTGTCTGAAGATGCGCCGGCCATGTCGAAGACGGCCATCGTCTCCGTCTCGCAGTTTATCCCGAACCCTGAAAGGACTGCGACCCTTGGCTTCTTGGCCATTATACTGCACCTCCGTCCAAGGTTCCCTTCCATGCTTCCCTGAGTACTCGCATAGATACTGTGAGGAGTGCCTTTTCACCCTTGGAGAATGTGATGGTGTCCCCTGTTGAGACAGTCCCTATGTGATGGCACGCGTGGCCTGCCATTGATTGCTCGAATGCGTCCCTGTCGCTCTGTCTGATGCTCACGAGAATCCTACCGAGGCTCTCACCGAAGAGAGCCCCCCACTTGTCCATGGTCTCGCAGTCCCGCCAGAGAGGAGCCACGTCCAGGTCTGCGCCAGAGTCGGACCCAAAACAGCACTCGGCCAGAGCTGTGGCCAAGCCACCGTCACTGCAGTCGTGAGCGCTTCGAACTAGGGATTCGCCCATAGCAGATGTCAGTGCCCTGTACATTGCGAGGTTCCTGCTCGTGTCTATCTCGGGCACGGCCCCGCCGATCCCACCGGAGCCCTCGTCTGAAAGCATGAACGCCAGCTCGCTCGCCCCGAGCTCTTGGTGGGTCTCGCCGAGAAGGTAGATTGCGTCACCCGGGGCCTTGAAGTCGGAGGAGACCGCCTTTCGGACATCCGGATGGTTCCCGACCAGACTGAACAGTATGGTGGGAGGTACGCTGATCTTCTCGCCGTTGAGCGTGGCATCGTTCTTCATGGAGTCCTTACCACTAATGCAAGGCAGCCTGTAAGCACGGCATGTATCGTCTATCGCACGGTTGGCCCTGACCAGTTGAGCGAGCTTGTACCGCCCGTCAGGGGTCTTCGAGGACACCACTGGATCGGGCCAGCAGAAGTTGTCCAGCCCGGCGATGAGCTCTAGGTCCACTCCTACGCAGACGGCGTTCCTCAGGGCCTCGTCCACAGAGGCGGCGGCCATCGCGTAGGCGTCAATGTCAGAGTACCTGGGCACTATGCCATTGGAAATTACAGCTCCCTGAGTGCCTCCTTGGATAGGGGCGATGACTGCAGCGTCCCCTGGGGCGTCCATGTTCACGCCCCCGAAGGGCTTGATGACGGATTGCGCTATGACCTCGTGGTCGTACGATCTGACCCACCACTCCTTGCTGGCAATATTTGGTCTGGCCATCAGTCGCGCGAGTAGCTCTCCCATTCCGTGATCGTCGACAGAGGGAGTGTGGAGGGGCGTGTGAGTAGGAGGTGACCACTCGGACTCGAGCTTGAGCTGTGGGCAGCCGTCATGGAGGAACTGTATGGGGAGGTGCGCCACGGGCTCCTCGCCATGTGTGACCACGAATGCCCCGGAGTCAGTGAATGTCCCCACGGGTGTGGCCTCTACCTCATGCAGTTCTGCGAGCTCCTCGAAGGCATCTCTGTCCGTGGGCCTTATGCCTACCGTCATCCTCTCCTGGGACTCCGAGACGAGTATCTCCCACGGTGAGAGGCCTGCCTGCTTCAACGGCACCGCACCTAGATCCAGAACCGCACCACCAGTGAGCTCGGCCATCTCACCCACGCTGCTGGAAAGCCCTCCAGCGCCATTGTCTGTGATCACCTGAATCAGGCCAGCGTCCCTGGCCTCCAGTAGCATGTCTATCATCTTCTTCTGGGTTATTGGGTCCCCGATCTGGACCGCGGAGCTGGGGCTGTCCTCAGTCAGCTCGAGGCTGGAGAACGTGGCTCCGTGGATACCGTCGTAGCCGACTCTGCCGCCCACCATGTACACGATGTCCCCAGCCTCGGGGGTCTTGATGTGACTCTGCCTGCCATCCGGTAGCACCCTCGGCATTATCCCAAGCGTCCCGCAATATACGAGTGGCTTCCCGATGTACCTCTCATCGAACACAATGGCGCCGTTAACCGTCGGTATCCCAGATTCGTTGCCCCCCGAGCGGACCCCTGAGTGGACCCCCCGGAATACCCTGGATGGGTGGAATAGCCCCTCGGGCAGGGGTTTTTCGTAGTCTGGGGGTCCGAAGCAGAATACGTCCGTGTTAGCAATTGGTCTGGCCCCCAGCCCTGTTCCTACTATGTCCCTGTTGACGCCTACTATCCCAGTTATGGCCCCCCCATAGGGATCCAGTGCGCTTGGGGAGTTGTGGGTCTCTGCCTTTATGCAGAGGCTCCAGTCCTCGTTCCACGCGATCACCCCGGAGTTGTCATGGAAGATGCTGAGTAGCCAGTCGACCTGCTTCTGTATGTCTAGGGTGGGTTGCATTATGTGGGTCTTGAACAGCGAGTCGATGGTGGTATCCTCTCCTGTAACGGTGTCGACATGGTGTATCTCGGCGGCGAAAATCTTGTGGGAGCAGTGCTCGGACCATGTCTGGGCTAGGCACTCCAGCTCCGCGTCTGTGGGTGAGGAAGGGGGCAGTCCGAGACCCATCCTGGCATCTCTGACCCTCTCGTCTCTGTAGTGGGCCTGAATGGCCTTCATCTCCTCTAGGTTAAGCGCGAGTAGCCCCTTCTCACTTATCGAAATCAACTCGTCGTCTGATACCTCGAGTTCGACAGTGGCTGGCTTGACATAGGGCAACGGATTCATTCTGGGGAAGTCCAGAGACGGCCACTCGCCATTCTCGCAATCGTGTCTCGATGCTACCGAGGCCCTCTCTATCATGGGATTGTGAAGAGCCCCAACTATCATTGGAGACTTCTCTGATGGGAGGCCCCATATGGCGTAAGTCTTGGTTGTCGCGATCTCTGCATCAGAGTGGTGGCCGAACAGGGTTGTGAGGCCATCGAGGGCCGCTTGGGCCGAGTTATCGGTGACGCCCGGCTTGAAGCCCACCTTAATGGCTAAGTCAGGAGGATTGTGGAAGGACGTTAGGAGCGCTCCGTCGTAAGATGCTGTCTCGATGATGGGGTCCGCGAATAGATCGTACAAGGCAGTGTCTCGTTCCTCCTCGCTGAGGTCTGCCCTCACCTGATATCCCAGTATCACGCGCACCTCGTCTGCGACCAGGCCAGTGTCTGATGCGAGAAGCGCCTTGGCGCTCAGCCCCCTTGCGTCTGTCAAACCGTCGAGATCTCTTGTCATGACTTCGAAGACGTGGATGCTGGGCTCGCTCGTCATTGGGGGGTCCTCTGTTAGCATGGGCGTGTGAACCACGTCCATGAACAAAGCGGCTGCTGAGGTTGGTCTCGGCACGGGGGCCCTAGTTCTTGTAGGACTTCTTGAACGAGTATGGGCCGTTTGGCAGCTTCCTGTCTTCCCTGTACCACTTGAGGCACTTCCAGACGCTCACAGCCGCGGAGACGTCTTCCTTGATCTTCTCTAGCTCGGGGTGAGTGGGGTTCTTCTGCTCGACCCAGCATCCCGTGCAGTACTTTTTGCCATCGCTAACGAGGTAGTTCATGGCGGTACAGGGGACATTGCAGACTGTGCAGTTCCCTAGTCCGTCAAAGCGAGGCACATACTTCCCACGAAGGGGACCCATATGAGTTTCACGATACGTGGGTTCCTGTCATGCTGGGAAGTTTAGGAGCGAGTGGGTGTCTACGCCGGTTTTGTCGCTACCACCGAGGCCATCGAGCTCGATGAGGAACATCGCTCCCTCAACAGAGGCGCCGAGGCCCCTGCACAGGCCCACAGTAGCAGCTACGGTCCCACCGGTCGCCAGGAGGTCATCGAGGATCACGACTCTATCGCCCTCGGAGACAGCGTCCGTGTGAATTTCCAGGGTGTTTGTGCCATACTCCAGGTCGTACTCTGCACTTGCGACCTGGTGGGGCAGCTTGCCTGGTTTTCTCACAGGGATGAAGCCGATACCGAGCCTTTCCGCCACCATGGATCCGAATATGAAGCCCCTGCTCTCGGGGCCAGCGATGTGTGTTGGTCGCCAACCTAGGGCATCCATGTCCGTTACCATCCTACCCACCAGTGCGGTGAGTAGCTCGCCATCTGCGAGGACTGGTGTGATGTCACGGAACATGATGCCCTCGATGGGGAAATCGGGGACGGTTCTTATGGCGCCGTAGAGGCTGTCTATGATGTCGTCTTCCATGCTGTCCGCTCCTCAGTTTAGGGCCCGGGCCTTGGCCCGGAGCCCATTTGCAGCCGCTATACTCAGAGGCTGAGTATGTCGTTGATCAGCCACTCGAAGCCTGTCTGGGCTCCTGGGCCGATGTAGTACAGTATCAGTAGGATCGTCAGAACGCCCATCACTGGACTGATCTCATCGAACTTCTGCTGTCCTGCTTTGATTGCGGTGTAGAGGATCACTCCCCATGCGATACCCACTGCGATCGAGTACGTGAATGGCATGAGAACCATTGTCGCGAACGCAGGTAGGGCGACGTCGTTGTTGCCCCAATCAATATCTGCTGCTTGGCGCATCATCATTGCACCAACTACGACTAGGGCTGATGCCATTGCGTACTGTGGTATGGAAGCGAAGATGTCCGCGAAGAACAGACCCGATAGCATCAGTACACCGACGGTAGCAGCGACTAATCCGGTCTTACCCCCCTCTTCGATTCCTGCTGCGGACTCGATGTAGGTGGTAGTGGTGCTGGTTCCGACCAGTGCACCTACGACAGTTGCGGCCGCGTCGGACATGAATGCCTCATCTGAGTTCATCAGCTCATCGTTCTCATCCACGTATCCTGCTTGGCGACCCACTGAGTATAGTGTGCCTGCGGTGTCGAAGATGTCGACGAACAGGAAAGTAATCATGATCAGGAGGAACCCTCCAAGGCCGTACTCCAGGTTATTGGCGTAAGCGCCATCTGCGGTCATAGCATCGACTACGCCTGTCTCCAAGGATAGCGCGCCTATGGCCGCACCGAGCGTCTCAGTAGGCATGCCTACGAATTCGAATATCTTGGTAGGCCACTCGGCGGTCCCTTCACCGGGGACCCCAGCTACGAAGTTGCCGTTGACCACACAGTCGTTTGCGGCTGCGTCTATGCAGAAAGCAATGACTGGATACCCCTCGTTGTAGGGGTCGTTCACAGAGAGTGCCCATCCTGCTACTGAGGCACCCAGAACACCAAAGATGATTGCTCCCTTAATTCCTCTCGCCATCATTACGGCTATGGATATCAGACCAATCATGGCCCAAAGCTCACCAGACTCGTGTGTGAAGTTCGCTGTGTCCCCGAGGGTGACCAGTGTAGCGTTGTCATGGGCTATCCAACCCATCTCACGAAGTCCGATGATCGCTAGGAACATCCCTATTCCTGCACCGGTGGCTATCTTCAGGTCGGTTGGGATCGCGTTGATCATTGCCGTCCTGACACCCACTTGAGGTAGTGAAAGGATCAAGAATATGACTCCCTGCACCAAAACTGCTGCAAGCGCGATATCCCATGGTACTGCCATCGCCCACGGTGCCGCGACCGTGAACGCGAAGAAGGCGTTCAGGCCCATTCCTGGTGCTAATGCGAAGGGTAGTTTCGCCCATAGCCCCATAGCCATACATCCAATGAAAGCCGCAATCGATGTGGCGAACAGGGCATCATCAAACGGGATGCCTGTCGCCGACAGCATTGACGGATTCACTAGTAGGATGTAAGCCATTGTCAGGAAGGTAGCGCCACCGGCTCTAAGCTCAGTTGCGACGTCGCTCCCTGCTTCCGTTACTCCAAACATTTTGTCTAGTTGTTCCATTTTTTTTCCACCTTTTTTATTTCTATTTGGCATAGTTCAAGGACTATGCTAATTGCTTCAACTAGCGGTGGGCCTATGAACAAATCGGAAGCAAAAATCCTACTAAATTACTAGGGATTTGCCGTTTTCAGGTATGTGGACTTGCATTTCGGAGCCTAGTTCCTCGGCTAGCGCCATAGCTGGCTCGGCATCCGCATGGAACAATATAACGTGCTTGGGGGAGCATTTTCTAGCAAAATCGGCAAGCTCCGCGTGCCCAGCGTGATTGGAGAGTGAGAACTGGGTGACCTCCAGCTCGACGGGTGTGTTCTTTCCCCAGATGGGGAGTCTCCTGTGCTCTAGGAGCATCCTCCCCCCTGATCCCTCAGCTTGATACCCAGTCAGCAGTATAGCGTTGGCAGGATCGTGTCTCAGTCTGTTGATGTACCATATCACTGGGCCTCCATCGAGCATCCCACTGGTAGTCACTATCACGTCTGCATCGAGCGCCTTCTTCCTGTCTGACTTGCTCCTGACCCTTCTGCACCAGTTCCATGCCTTCCTCATCTTCCTGGGCTCACGCAACAAGTCGGGATTCTCAAGCCACACCTGCGAGACCCTGGTTCCCATTCCATCGTAGTGGACCTCGAGCTCTGGAGCTGCCTCATGGAGGATCCTGATCACATCCTGGCCCCTGCCTGAGGCGAATGCCGGTACGACGGCTACCCCTCCCCTGGCCACGACATCTAGCACCCTGTCCACGAACCTCTGCTCCTCCTCCTTCCTGTCAGGGTGGTACTTGCCCCCGTATGTGCCTTCGAGGCAGAGGATGTCGCACTCCACTGGTTTGGCACCTGAAACGTTAGGGCTGTCCCTGGTATCCATGTCACCCGTCCACAGTATTTTCCCGGATGGTGTGCTGATCTCAGTCATCACAGCACCAGGGATGTGGCCGGCGATGTGGAACTTGAGGTCCCAGTTTCCGATAGAGAACTGCTCTCCCATGTCATGCTCCTGCCAAGCCCCCAAAGCAGCGTCTAGATCCCTCTTGTCCCAGGCGAGGGGGTAACCCTCGATGTTGGAGACCTTGTATGTGTCCCTCCACATTATCTCAGAGAGGTTGGATGTCAGGCGACTGCCGTGGAGGGTTGTGCCATGGTGGCCCACTAGCCATGGTGCCATGCCAATGTGGTCTATGTGGCTGTGAGTTATCACTGCGTGGTCCATCAGTGGTGCCTCGGACGGGTACTTGGGTGGCTTGGTCGGGGCGAGTCCGTAGTCCATCAGAACCTTCGTGCCTGTGTGGTCCTCGATGACGCATCCCACGTTGCCGACCTCTCCTGCACCTCCAAGGAAGTGGAATCTGACACCCTTCTCAACGGGATCTTCCGGGTATGTCGTGGTCCTCCCAGCACGGTAGAGCATGGTCCGCTGTCTGTGGTGCTGTTCATGATGTATCCGGACGGGCACCCCCTGGTTTCCACTGGAGCATCACATTTCGAGTATCTTCCGATGGAACCGTAACAACGAATATTTACCTCCAATACTATAACTAGATAGGTATGCTAAAATCGCCGTAATTAGATGTTTATTCCCCTAAAATCAAAGATTGCTACTTCCAATGGAAATAGAGGGGTGGGGCTCTTACTATCCTCCTGAATTAATCACTGCCGAAGCATAAACCAGGAAAAACAAGATAGATCCTAATCCGAGTACATAAATAATGATGCTAATATCTCTCTCTAGGGTTTTCGGCTTCGGGATCAGTTTTGGTTTTGCAAACAGCTCCTCTTTGATAATCTCGGGCTCCATGGGGCCTAGTGGGGATGTAGACAGCTCTTTTTCCCTGTAGGGGTCTTTACTAGGTACCACAACGTTTCCAACGTATGATTACCTATATCTCATCTCACGGCGCCGATCTATGATGTTCGATAACTTTCAGATGGTTGACCTCTTCCGACTCACATGGCGAAGAGGGAGGATCACGTCATGGTGGTTGACGAAGAGCGGTGCTTCGGCTGTGCCGCGTGCATAGCCGTCTGCCCGCTGGACGCCCTGGAGCTCGAGGGAATTCTGGCCATAGTCACAGAGGAGAAGTGCACCCACTGCGACCTCTGCATACCAGTCTGCCCCGTGAACGCGTTGGAGATCAAGGGGGAAGCGCTCCTTGCCTGAGAGTATCGTTTTCATGGACTGCTCCCTCTCGTCCATTATCTGCGCCCACATGGCCCTGGACCAGACCGGGGACATAGAGGTGCACATGGTAACGGACCTGTTCGAGGTCGGGATGTATGGGGAGGCTCCGGGAATCATATCAGAGTCCGGGTGGCCCATCGGTAGCGAGCACTGGTTCTCCAGAACTGGGTTCAATCGCCCCAGCGGCGGCGACACCGCGATCCGAACCAGCTGGATGAAGAAGTCCATGGCTATCTCGCTAGCAAAAAGAGGGGCCCGTTTTCACACTGGCACGCGTACCACGGAAGTGGATAGTGGCCTAAAGGAGGTGACGATGTCCTACCCAGGCGGGAAGACGCAGACCAAGATTCAGTTCGACCATATAGTCACAACCGATCCGGAAACGGATAGGGTTTGGAGAGGGGCAATCACATCAGAGCCCCCTCCGAGCGAGGCCATATCAGGGAGACGACCGGACGGAACATACGAGATGTGGTGGATGGGTAACCAGGCTCCACAGAGCCCCCTCCAGCTAATGGAATGGGCGGGTGAGGACCCAAGAACGGCCCTAGTCGATGCAGTGGCCCGCGCCGCCTCTAAGCTTGCTAACATAGAGATGTAGGAACTTTACACCTTAATCCTTAGATGCTAATCCTATGGGGGAGTGCCATGAGCAGAACGGACTCACCCACCACCCAGTACGTCTGCTCAGATGTTGGGGGGACGAGGCACGCTATCCTGATTGACCCGGCCGACCAGACTCCTGACATTGCAGCCAAGAGATGCCTAGCGGCGGTGGCTGCTGGGAGTTCCATGGTTCTGGTGGGGGGCTCCTCGGGCACTGATATGGACAATGTCCACGAGACCGTGGTGGCAATACAGGAGGCGTTGGAGCTGGTGACTTGGGCATCCACTCAGGACGCGGGGCACGACGCGGAGCCCCAGAAGATACCGGTCATCCTGTTCCCTCAGGGGGCAGCCGCCCTCTCACCGGCAGCTGACGCGATCACATTCATGATGCTCATGAACAGCACCAACGCACGGTTCCTTGTAGAGGAGCAGGTGGCCGGGGCCCCTTTCGTCGTCAAGGCCGGGTTAGAGCCAATACCCATGGGATACCTGATTTGCGCTCCAGGAGGCAAGGCAGGGGAAGTAGGCCAAGCCAACCTGATACAACAAACCGAGACAGATAGGGTAGCGGCCTATGCAATGGCGGCACAAGCGTACGGATTCAGGATGTTCTACTTGGAGGCCGGTAGCGGTGCCAAGACTCCGGTAAGCCCGGAGCTGATCCGAACAGCCAGAGAATCATGTGACTTGACCCTCGTTGTAGGAGGGGGAATCAGAGACGGTGAGACCGCTAGGGCAGCCGCCGAGGCCGGAGCGGACTGGGTGATAACCGGGAACCTTGCCGAGGATTACGACGACGTTACAGAGTTGCAGAAGGTCCTCTCAGAGTTCATCGAAGGGATGAATCGGAGTGAGGTCTAGTTGGCGCTCGAGACCACGAGAGAAGCGAAGGCATGCCTCCCGACCCTCATTGTCGCCACCGCTATCCTGTTGCTGTCGGCCTCAGACGCCATTGCTGATCACTCCCCCACGCACAGTCGGTGGTCGATCGAGATAGGGGAGGACGGGTCAGACATCGAGAGCGTTTTCCTTACCAGACAGGGCTCAGCACTGTTCCCCATACTCATAGTGAATGAGAACCTGGTGAGCATAACGATCTCATTGAACTACACCATACCATTTGACGCCACGATCACCGCACCCGACAGTGTCACTGTCAGCGGGAGCTCCGATATTGAGCTTGAAGCGATTCTGAGGGGCGTGGACGTTATGGGTTATGAGGGAGGGGACACCGATATATTCGAAGTCATAGGGACCGTGACATCTCGACAGGGGCTGCCAATCAGTGTGCCGGGGGATTCCGACTCAGCCTCTACGGATGCCATCATACCTCAAGTAAACAAGATGGAAATCGTGCTTGAGGACCTCAAGGGGCCCGTTCTTGGAGGGGACGAGGCTTCCATCACGGCAATAGTAACGAACGAGGGAAACGTCGAAGACAGTGTCTCAGAGGTAGAGGTGACCACAAGCTGTTCGGAATTGACCATTGGTAACCAGGCCAGTCAGTTGGGCAGCAGGACGCTCAAGCCCAATGGGGTGACCTCGGTAGAGATAGACGTCATCGCTCCAATGGGCCACCCCACAAAAAATTGCGATATTGCCATAGAAGCAGCATACCGAGGCGAAGATAGCACACAGCGAATCCGTGACAGCACCACGGTAAGCGTCCAGGTGGCGCCACAGGTGGAGGAAAGCACAGAGACTCAGGAACTAGTAGAAAGCCTACCTGCTCCCTCAGTGTTGTTTGGGATAACTGCACTATTTGCCTCTGCTTACTACCGGGACCCCAATGCAGCGAATAGATAGCCCCGAAAGATTATCCCTGAGGGGCTGTTAACACAATCATGCTTGAGATTCCGACTACTGGGATTCAGAGGCCAAGAGAAGAACCCAGATCAAGCCCGCTGGAAATAGCATTGGGAGCACTCTTCCTGCTCCTCGTGCTTCCGGTAATATCCATCTCCCTGAGGGAGCTGACCGATATCGCTGACTCCTTGGAGTATGGCGCCGACATGATCGACATGCTCAACTCGATGATTTACTCCCTCACAACCGTATCAATACTACTCGTACTCGGTCTTTACTATCTTGGGGCAATAAGGACTAGAGTCGCTAAAGTGGCCTCGGGGATCACACTGATATCCATCTCAATGGTCAACATCCTCTGCAGAGTCGGTGACTTCAGCAGGGAGCTTCAGCGAAACAGGGAGTGGGGATGGGACGGTTCGATGTTCGAGTATCTGAGTTGGTCTAGCACCCATGAGAGGATTGAACTCGCACTTTTAGGCGCGATAGTAGGGCTCCTGATAATGAAGAGATAAGGCAGAACCGTAATAATACACCTAAGCGACGTCTTGTCATGCCCAAATACATGTTTTCGGGAAGCTACACAAAAAAAGGCGTTGCTGGACTCCTCAATGAGGGGGGCTCAGCACGTAGGGACGAAGCCGAGAGGATCGCCAAGTCCCTAGGAGGGTCCCTCGAGGCCTA
>MDSV01222282.1_pt1 | contig 11344 bp, 5 predicted proteins | sample 810851 | NCBI WGS metagenome assembly MDSV01 (sample SAMN05326640, study PRJNA326480) | marine metagenome | isolation source: seawater | place: Atlantic Ocean: North East | collected 2012 | reverse complement strand
TGGAGACAATACTATTGAGAATGGAGACAATACTATTGAGAATGGAGACAATACTATTGAGAATGGAGACAATACTATTGAAAATAATGATAAAAAATTATAAAAATAACTAGTTAAAAAAAAAAATAATTATAAATATTATTATAAAGATGTTGAAATTTTATTAACAATATTATTTAGTATTTCGTCTTTACCATATAATATTTCTTCAATACACATAATTAATGAAGATGAGTTATTAAATTTATCAGCATTAAATTTTTTTTCAATTTCTAATAGTAATAAATAAATAATATTAATTTCATCTAAATTCCATAGATTTTTTAATTTAATGGAATAAATATCGGTAGTATGTGATAATGGAATATTATCATCTACATTTATAATTTTATTTTGTGTATTTTTATTTGTTTTTTTTTAGTATTAACATCATTATTATTTGATTTTTCATCATTATTATTTGATTTTTCATCATTATTATTTAATTTTTCATTATCATCTATAATTTTATTTTCTAGTGTTTTATCTATAGTTTCAATATAATAATTAATTGAATGAGAAATTAAATTAGAATCATTATTATTATAGCATTTTAATAATTGATTTAGTCCTGATTTAGATTTATTAAGTAAATAAATAAATTGTGGAGTATTAATATTATACCATTGATTTAATTTAAAAATAGGATTATATAAGTTATGTATATGTTGTCTACTATCTCCAGATGACCAACGTTTAGCAGATTGTAAAAAATCGGGTTCTTGAAAAACTATTTTATTATTTGTAAAACTAAGTTTTGTGCCGGAAGGTTTATAATTTAATAAACACAATCTGACTAAACAAGAAAATGGATCTAATACTTGTGAATCATTCTTTTTTTCATTACATCTAAAAGATGTAATAATATTAGATAAATCTATAATATTACTAATATATCCAGACATATATTAATTATTTAGTTAAATTTTTAAATATTATATAGTAATTATTAAATATTAAATATTTAAAATTTATATTAAAATTCATATTAAAATCTATATTAAAATTTAATAATAATTAATCCATTTCTTCTTCATCACCCATAAGTCCATCATCAAACGTATCATTAACATCATTAAAATCCGTATTATCAAAAGATATAGAATCAGTATCAATATATTTGTCTGGATTTAATCGTGAAATAACAGATGAATAACTATTAAGATTATTAATAGTATCTGATAATATAGAAATGAATAGATTTAAATATTTTTTATTAGTATTGGAAAATTCAGATAAATCAAAAATAGTAGAATCTGATTTACTTTGTTCTATTTTATTTTCTGATATATAAAATTTGTTTTTAAAATCTGAGTTAACATTAAAATTATGAGCTGTATTTAATTTATTTATACAATTATCAATAATTTTATATAATTTTAGTAATAATACATGTTTAGTAATAATCATATTCACTGAATAAATATTACTAAGATTATAATTAAATTCTTCTAAAATTTCTGTAAATACTATTTGAATATAGTCAAAATCTTCTGTTTCAAATTCAGATAAATTAAATTTATAGTTGTATTTTTCTATTATTTCAACTAAAGTATTATATTCATATAATGAATATTGACTTTTAATTTGTTTATATTTACTATTTTTAAGATCATATAGAATATTTTTATTAGATATATTAGTAATATAAGATAAAGATTTCTTCATATTATTAATTAAATTAATTATATCCTTAATATTTAAATCGTGTTCTATTTTAATATCAAAATCATTTAATTTATTAGCATATTCTTTAATTTTTATTATTAAATTATCATTTATACTCCTATAATTAGTAGTATTAATAGTATTAATAATACTAAATAATTCAGTATCCTTAGAGTTATAAATATTTTCTATAATATTATTAAAATCATATGTATTAGGTAAACTAGCTGTTTGTGTAAATATAATAAATTCACTTTTATATATATTTAAAAAGTTTATAATATTAGTAATTGGATCATTATAGAATCTCATAATTATATTTTTAAATACATCCAATTCATCATCATTTAAATTTGGTTCTTTTGTAGGATAAAATAGTTTAATTAATGTATAGAATAAATCAATATAACTATTATCTATTTGATATATTGTATTATAAATTAAACTTATGAATGAATCATCTAAAATATTCTTGTTAACAAATTCAGAATTATTTATTATTTTATAATTTGAATTAAATGTATTTTTATAAAGTTCTACAATAGTATCATTAGATAATTCATTTATTGTATTGAGTATATTTTTTTTTGTATTTGTAGTATATAAACAAATATCATTATCAAAAATACGTTTTTTTCCAAAATGTTGAGAATCAGATTCATATACATATAAATATAAATACTTTATACAGTTGTAAATATATATTTCTTTAGAATTATAAATAGTAGGTGGTGTAATATCATAACTAGGAGTAAAAACTGATATATTATTTTTATAATTTAAAAGAGTTTTATTAACTAAATCTAAACGATTATCTATTATATTACTTTCAATATTTTCGGTAGAATTAAATGTTAATTTATCAATAATTTGTGTATTAAGAATATCACATAATTCTACAAAAATATCTTTAGTTAAATACATAGACAAATCTAAATTTAATTTTGAAATAGTTGTATTATTTAATTTATTGTCTTTTAATAATTTACATAATTCTATATCAGATTTGCCTTTATCAATATATGGAATATTTTTCAAAAATTCTAAAACATTTTTAGAGTTATTTAACTGTGATAATTTTTCATTAAACAGTTTTTCATTCTTTGTTTGAAGTGTTTTCCAATTTTCAAAGGGATTCCAATTATTTTTTTCTGGATTAATATGATTTAGTAATATATCATTAATTATTGGATTACTATTTAATTTAAATATATCATCTAATGTTGTATCTTTATTTAATACGGTTGGTAATTTAATTGGTAATAAATAATCTTGTAATAATTTATTTTTTAAAATATTAAATAAGTCGGTAGAATTAGTATAAATAAATTCAATAAGTTTTTTTTCAAATCTAATATAGTTATTATATATATTTTTGAAATCAAAAGTAGTTGTATAGTTAGTAATTTGAATTAATGTATATATAATAATATTAATATATGTAGTATTAAAATATTTAGATAATAATAAACCATATGATGTTTTAATTAATAAATGATCTTTATTTAATGGCTTATCAATACCAAGTAAATCTTTATTTTTATTTAAAATATCAATAATATTTTTAATCTTATTATTAATAATTATAGACTCTTTTTCTAATTGTTTTTCATCTAATTTGAAAAAACTTTGAGCACTCTTAGCTTTATCTTTCTTTTGTAGTTGCGCTTTTTGTAATGATTTTTCATATTTTCTATTAAGTAAAATTAAAAATGTATTATAATTTCCTTGAACTGAATCTATAATGTCATCTAATACTGATGTATTAACATAATGTAGTCTATTAAGAATTTCTAATTTTATTGTATTATCTAATTTAAATTGATTCAATATATAGGAACATATATTTTGTTCTATACTTAAATCATTATTATAAGATTTACTAATTGCTATAATTGCTTTATTAGTAATAAAACTAACTTCTTCCTCAAATAATGAAATATTGTTACTTCTAAACATATTATCACCCATAAAATCATCAAATTCTTCCATATCAAATTTATCACCAGAATAATAACAAATATAATGAGAATTATATAATATACCATATTTATCAACTTGATCTATAACACTATCTAATGCTTTATATTTTGGATAAATTGGTATGTATGTATATTTACATAAATAATAACCTAAATATAATCGGATATTATTTTGGAAGTTTTTAATTAAACTTACAACATTGTTACTTTCTAAATAAAATAATTTTTTTATATCAGTAATTTTACATAGTTCTTCTAGATATTTATATAAATTAGCTAAATTAGTTTTATTTTCTCTAATAATATTTATAATATTATGATTTAAATTAATTATATCACTATTTAGCATAAAGTGTTCAACAGTTCTTAAAATATAATAATCAATAATTTTATGAACACCAGGTTTTTCAAATACAACACAATATTTTTTTATAAATTTATTTATTTTATCAACTTGAATAGATTTATTTTCTTCTTTATTTATTTCATAAATTTCTTTAAAATGTGGAGGATAAATATTAGTATTTAAAATAGAATTTTTCATATTTTTAATTAAACTATAGTAATCAATATATTCAGTTTTTAGTGGTTGATTATTTATTTTCATATATAATGCTAATATTATACAACTTTCTATTTTTTTAATAAAATATCCCTTATCCTCATTATCTTCGCTTGATAAAATATTTCTAATATTGAAATTTCTTTTTGGTCCAAAATAAGTTTTAATTAAATTTAATTGTTTTTTATCATTCTTAATAATAATATCATATATATCTTGTAAATGTAATAATTGTGTTTTTACTATTATACTATTATTAAATTCAATAATTTTAGAATTATTTTGTTCATTATTGGGTAAATTTTCAAAAATATTAAAGTATTTATAACTAGATTTATTTGAATTATTTAAATTACTTAATATTGATAGTAAATTACTAAATATTTTATTTTTATTAGTAGATGTTGTATTTATTCCTATAAAGTCAGAACATATAATATATTTTTCAGTATTACAAGGTCTACTATTATAAGGCTTAACTATATGAATATCTTTATAGAAACTACTTAATAAATTAATTAAATTTATACTATTAATGTAAACTATATCATACATTTTCAATATAAATGTGCCTCCTAATTTTTGTGTAAATAGTGCTGTAATGATTTCTCCTAAAAATAATGGTAGATGATTATATTCTTCTAATAAGTAATCAATATCAGTATCTTTTTTAATACCACCATCAGCTGTAATTAAATCAGCATATAAATTATTAGTTTCAATATGTTTAATAAATGTAGTAATATCATTAGATTTAGTTAAATCTCCATTAAAATCCTTATCTTCTGGTTTTGTTAATCTAAGTTTACCATTAGGATTACCAAATATAGAATTCTTATATGTATTAAAAAAATCTCCTTGATTAATAGTATTAGCATCATCTAATAAGGTGCAAATAATAAAATCATTCCAATCGGAAGATCTTAGATTTTGAACACATTTAACAAAATTTCCAGGTGATTCTGCTAATGAAATTAGTTTAAAATCAGGTTTATCAATAATTTTATTATCTAGTAAAATTTCCCAAAGTTTATAATATGCTCTGTTATATTTATCACCATCAACAATAACATTAGTTAATAGTTCATATTCATTAACATAATGATGTATATAATTCCATAAGTCTTTTCCTCTAGATTCACTTATTTTATCTGATATAGTTTTTATATCCTTAATATAATCAGTATTAAAAATACTATTTGATATTTCATTTAATAAAGCTTCTTCAGATAAATTACCGATTTTGATAGAGGAAATATTATAATTTAATAAATAATTTATTAAAGTAGTTTGATCATAGTTATTAATAGGATATACTATTTTTTCAATATTTTTAAAATATATTTGTGATTTTACATAAGATGATGATTTAGATAATAAGAAGTTCTTAAAATTATTATCTTTTTCATAAATATTTATTAAGTTAGATATATGAGTATTATGTTGTTCTATATTAAAATCATTTAAATCTTTATAAAATTTATTTAAATCTTCTATATTATTTTTTTCAATATTATTACTACTACATTTCATGACTATTTCTTTTTCTAAAACATCTAAATCTTTACTTTCTTCAGTTAATGAATCATTATTATATTTAAAAGCAATATTATTAATAAGAACAATATTTTCATTTTCTATTGTTTTATAAGGAATTTGGAAATATCTTTTATTTTTATGATATAATAAAAGAAATTTAGTAAATACTATATTAATATCATATGTATTTAATACTAAGTTATAGATATATAATTTATTATTCTGAATAAAGTCTTTAATAGTAGATACATCTTCCGGTTTAGTATTTTTGATATTTTTTTTATCATTATCAGTTATATTTTTTTTATCATGTATATAAATATTACTTTTAAACTGATAGGTAGCGCTACTATTTTGTTGTAAATTATATATTAAATCATCATATTCAATTAAATAATTATTAAGTGAGTAATTTAAATCAACAAATTTATCATTATCATTATCATAATCTTCTTGTGTATTATAAATTTTTACAATACGATAATTACAATCTGTAGATGAAGTATCTAATTCTGTATCAATAAGTTTAAAGTTATTTGGAGTATTATCATTTAGATATGTGTTATTATATACATTTAAATAATACAATAATCCGTTATCATATGTATTATTATGTAATATATCATAAACTGAATCATCATTATTATAAATAATATTATCTATATTATAAAGTTTTGATATAGACTTTACTACATCAGGTATATCATCATTATTAATAGTTGATTTATAATATTTGAAAGTATTAATTAAATAAGTGAGTAAAGATGTATTATTGTTTATATATTTATTAATATTATTACTTAATATACTTTGTAAATAAATAATATAACAATGAGGGACTTTATTTAAATCATATCCAAAAATATTATAAATATATTTTAAGATTCTGATAGAATAAATTTTATCTTCGAATTTATCGAGATTTTTAATAATTTTTAAATAATCAAATATATAATTATCATCATTATTATATTGATTACTTAATTCATCTTTATCAACTATTAAAAAATCTATTATAGTATTATTATTTTCTAGATTAATAGTATTTAAATCTTGAGAGAAGTTATTAATAATAGTATCAATATTAATATATGTAGTATTCATAATTTCATTTAAATATGAAATAGTATTTCCTAAACTTATATTATAATTAGTATGTAGTAGTTTCAATGGATTTAAAATTAAAAATTGTTTAATATTTATATTTTCATTTATTAGTATATTACGAACTTCATGAAATGTTTCATTGAGTTCTTTATTTATTTCTTTAACACCTTTAGGTTCTGATCTACTTAATGTGCCATCACTTATAATTTCATAAAGTTTTTCTTCGTTTGTTTTAGTTCTAATAACTTTATTAGAAGACAAACTAGAAGTAACATTATTAGGATCATTAAAATTATATATATGTTCATTAGTAGATAAAACAGGAGTTTCAATAGCAGTTAAATTACCTAAAACATTTACATGCTCAATTTTATAATTAATATCATTTTCATCTTGAAAATAATTATCAGATGTTTTAATGTTTATTTCTGACTCATTATATAAATAGGTATTTTCATCTATTTGTTTAATTAATGTATCTTCTGTATTATAATAATCAAAATTTTTAATTTTAACAATATTTTGATTTAATGTTTTAGTTTCATTAATAATAGGAATAATCCATTTTTTATTAAAATTATTATTATTATAATCGTCAATAATATTATATTGATTATATGGTTGATAAGATAAATTAAATACTTTATCACCTGAACTTGTTTCTATAAATATATTTTCTATTTTATTTAATATATTATTGATTTTGTAATCTAATTTATTTGTTTTATAAAATTTATTTGATAAAGTATTTATAAGTAATTTAGATACAGAATTTTTTAAAAGTGTTGTGTTAATTATATAATCATTAATAAATATTTTTTTTATAATTAAATCTTCTTCCATTTACTTTATAAGATAAAAAAAAAATATTTATTAATGATTAATTATAATTTTAATTACTTAATTAAATTAATTAGTATAATTACACTTAATTCTTACATTACTCCATAAAATTACTTATATATGTTTTTTCAATTATATTTTTTAGTTTTGTAAATATATCTATAAGATTCACATTTACATTATCTAAATTATTTAGTCCAATAGTAATAATCATTTCTGTTTTTAATGGATGAACCATTTTATATCCTACATATTTAATCATTGTATTATCATATAAATAATATATATAGGAACTTAATATATTACCAATACCATGATTACTATTATTAAATAATATATCTATTCCATTTTCGATTTTTATACTTTCATCTATACTAATATTATCATTTTTTAAGGGATAATTAGATAAATTATTAAGTAAAAATAATATATTTTCACAATTATCTAAAAGTTCTTTTTTAAGAAGTTTAAAAGATTTAGATAAAATTTTCTCAGGATTATAGAAACCATTAGATTCAATATAAAAATCAAATTCTCTATTAAATAATTCATATTCTTCTTTACCTTTAAAATATCTTTGATTATCACATTTATTAAATGTATTTAATATTTTATCTTTTTCTGATATATATTCTGTAAGTTTATTAAAATTTTTTAATTTACTTTGCTCATTTAAAAATGTATTTTTTTTGTCTATTAATTCTGTATTTAATTTAAACTCTGTAATAGTATCAACATTGTATCTATCTTCTATAAAATCTTTTATATTACTATATTCCTCACCCATTACTTCTTCTAAATTAGATTCAATTAATTTAATACTATGATTATTAAATTTATCGTTTAGAATTTTTTTAATTAAATCTTCATCTAATATAAATGAATATGAAGAAGGACATACAGGAGAAAATCTAGAATGTTTAGTTCCATTACCAATATTTAAATACATTCTACATTTTAATTTTTCATTTTTTTTTAATTTTGATATAAGAACGCCTTGACTATTTCCTTCATATGTAAATAATGGAAAAATTAGTCTAACTAAATTATCATAATTTAAATCAATAGTTTTTAATTGATTATAGTCTTCATATAATTTAAAAATTGAACTATAAGAATCTAATTTACTTTTAACTAAATCTAATTCAACTGTTTCATCAATATTCATAAATCTAAATTTAATTTGTTCACTAGTTATATTTAACACATCTTCTGAAGTATTTTCTATATCATAATAAAATTGAATTTTACTAATTAAATCTAAATTATCATTAATTTTTAAATTAGTTTTTAAAAGTGCTAATGCTTCTGTTTCATTAGAATCCTCTAATAAACTTTTAATATTATCAAATACACTATGATGTCCTAGCATAATTTTATATACCATAAGAGCGTATTTAACACCTGTAATATTAATAGGTAGTAAACCAATACGATGTCCGATAAAATCATTATTCATATTAGAATTATTTTGTTCAAAAATAATATAATTTTTGGCTTGTGGTGTAGGTGAATAATCAAATGCTACTGTATTTATTTTTCCTATAGAATATCTTCGTATTCCATTTACTAAAGAAGTATCTAAATATTTTGATTCATTAATTAGTTTTTTTAATTCTGATCGCCAGGGATTACTTTTATTAAAAGTTGATAAATCGGATTTTAATAAGAAATTCATTATACTTATATATAATATTTAAATCAATTTTAAATAATTTTAAATAATTATATTTAATTAAGTTTTTATAATATAATTTAATAAACTATTCATTAGTTATCATAGAATTATGGAAATTCTTATATTTTTTTAATATATTTAAATCTTTTTTCTCTATTTTTTTTTGTTTTTGTAATTGTTTTATTTCTTCTAATTTTAAATAATTATTATATTTTTCCAAATCCTCATTTGACATTTTATATGATATTCCTGATCTATGTTTTTCTAAATCATCAATACTATTAAATGATGATACATCAATACTACTTAAGTCTTCTGGATTACTATAAGCTTTTTTACAGTCTGTATAATGCATTTTTTTATTAAAAGTAAATCCTGATGTATAATCTTCTAATTCATCATCACCATCTAATTCGGAAAAATTATTATTTGATTGAAAAATTGTTTCAGGTTCTTTGTAAACTATTACAGTATTTTCTTTATTTTTTTTTATTTTTGTATTAAAAATTTTATTAAATACATTAATATTAAATGTATCTGAAAATATATATGAATCTGATTCAGTTTTATTTTCTACTGTTCCATTTTTTAAAAAATCAGCATAACCATTTGTTTTTTGTGTAAAATTATCATTAAATATATTGTTAAACTGATTAAGATTAAAGTGTGAATCTTGCATTAATATATTTTTACTATTACCTTCATTTTTTGTAAAATCCTCAAATTCATTTTTTAAATCATATATTTGTTTATCTGGTAAATTTTCTTTATATTTTTTTAATAAATATAAATAAGATTGTGTTATATCCTTAAAAACTTCTGAATCACCACCCTTATCTGGATGATATTTCATAGCCATAGATTTATATTGAGCTTTTAAAGATTCTGGTGTATAATTTCTATCTATTTCTAAAATCTTATAAGGATTAAAGTAAATGTCATTATGAATTTTCATAATTTCATCTAAAAAATCATCTTTATTATATTCCATGTTTTTATTTTCACTGTTTTTAGTTTCATTTTTAATTGATGTTTCTAATGAGTGTGTATTATTCTCTAATATATTTTTATTTACATCTCTATCATTTAAATAATTTTCAAATCTATTATTTACTTCATTTTTAAAATCTTTTTTACAGTATGAATAATTCATTATACTTAATAAAATATAATCTTTTTTAAAAATAAACAAATTATATATCATTTATAAAATCATCATCAATTATAACTCCTGTAGTAGACTTATTATTTTCTTCTTCATCCGAATCACTAAAATTATAATAACTATTTTTAGTTTTTTGTTTTTCTGGAATTTCATATGTTAGTTCATCATTATCTTCAAATGAAAATATATCTTCTTCTACTGATCTTTCTTCACCCATTATACTAAAATTTAAATTCATATTTTTTTCTAATATTTTTAATACATTATTATTATAAACATGTATAATATCTACTTTATCTTTTTCATAAGTTCTCATACTATATATTACTATACTTCCTATATTTAACCATTGACGTTTTCTCATACTTCCTCTAATTATCCCGATTCTAGTTTCTTTATCATTACACAGTAATGATACACGACAATTTCCTAATAATTTTTCAACTTTACCATAATCTTGATCAGTGCCACTCTTAAGTATTAGATGTTCATGTGTAATTTCATCACTATTCGATGTATTTTTCATTTTTTTATGCTTACTACCACCTTTTACATTTTTAGGCATTTTAAAATATAATTAATAATTATAAATATTATTTTAAATAAATTATATTAATAGTTTATAATAAAATTAAAATAATCATCATCCATATTTTCTTCTTTAATATTATCTTCTTTAATATTTTTTTCTTTAATATTATCTTCTTTAATATTTTTTTCTTTAATATTATCTTCTTTAATATTTTTTTCTTTAATATTAT
>MDSV01204208.1_pt1 | contig 11344 bp, 9 predicted proteins | sample 810851 | NCBI WGS metagenome assembly MDSV01 (sample SAMN05326640, study PRJNA326480) | marine metagenome | isolation source: seawater | place: Atlantic Ocean: North East | collected 2012 | reverse complement strand
TTTTTCTTTTTATTATTAATTTATTGAGTGCATTTAAATATGCGTCAGCAGAAGCAACCAATGTATCTGTGTTAGCAGCTTGCCCTACTGTTGTTTTTCCATTTTCCTCAATTCTCACACTCACTGTCGCTTGTGCATCCGTTCCTTCTGTTACTGCGTGAACGTTATAAAGTTGTAAATTTACCTCATGTGGGTAAAGTTTTTTAATACATTTAAATATTGCGTCCACAGGCCCGTCACCTGACTCTGTCGCCTCTTTAACATCCCCCATCACCTCAAGTTTCATTATTGCTTTTTGAGGCTCACCAGTTCCAGCAAATACTTTTAAAGACTTTAATCTAATAACATTGTCCTCTTTAATTAAACTGTCATCAACCAGTGCAGCAATATCTTCATCGTAAACATGTTTTTTTTTATCAGCTAAAATTTTAAATTTACCAAATGCCACATCAATAATATCATCTGTAACATCGACATAACCCATGTCTGTTAATTTATCTCTAAAAGCATGTCTTCCAGAGTGCTTACCCATCACTAATGAAGTTTTTTTTACTCCAACACTCTCTGGGGTCATTATTTCATATGTATTTCTATTTTTTAACATTCCATCTTGATGAATTCCAGACTCATGTGCAAAGGCATTTTTTCCAACTACTGCTTTATTAAATTGCACAGGAAATCCTGTTGCATTCGAAACTATTTTGGAGGCTTTGCTTAGAAGTTTTGTATTTATACCCGTAGTATAAGGCATTAAATCATTTCTAGTTCTCATCGCCATAACAACTTCTTCTAAAGCTGCATTTCCCGCTCTTTCTCCAATTCCATTAATAGTACATTCTATTTGTCTTGCGCCTGCCATCACACCAGCTAAAGAGTTTGCAACGGCTAAACCAAGATCATTGTGACAATGTGTTGAAAGAATAGCTTTATCTATATTAGGAACTTTATTTATTAAAGTTTCTATTATTTTTTTAAATTCTGATGGGACTGAGTAACCTACAGTATCAGGAATATTAATAGTTTTAGCACCACAATTAATAGCAAGTTCAACCGACTTGCACATAAAATCTAAATCTGTTCTCGTTCCATCTTCACATGACCATTCAACATCATCAGTAAATTTACTAGCATAAGTAACGCTCTCTTTGATCAAACCTAAAACATCTTCGGGAGATTTATTAAGCTTATGTTTCATATGCAATGGGCTAGTGGAAATAAAAGTATGAATTCTAAATCTTTTAGCGTGCTTTAAAGAATCTTTACAAGCATCAATATCTTTTTTTGTAGCACGTGATAGACCAGCAGGAATTGATTTTTTGAGAACTTTGCTTATCTCTGTTACTGCTTCGAAGTCGCCTGGTGAAGCAATTGGAAATCCTGCTTCGATAATGTCAATTCCAAGTTCGTCAAAACATCTGGCTATTTGAATTTTTTCTTCTAAACTCATCGTTGCGCCTGGCGATTGCTCTCCATCACGCATCGTTGTATCAAAAATTATAATTCTTTTTTTGTCACTCATAAACTGCAATGCATATTACAATTAAAACGAGAATATGCAAATACTTATAGATGAATTGCTTATTTTTTAGTTCAGATTGGGCTAATTTTTGTCTTTGTCGACTAATTTATTTTTTCCAATCCATGGCATCATGGCTCTGAGGTTTTTACCAACTTTTTCAATTGGATGATCGGCTAAATCTTTTCTCATTTTAAGAAAATTTTTCTGACCTGACTTATGTTCATCCATCCATTGTTTTGTAAATTTACCTGATTGGATGTCTTTAAGAACTTCCTTCATTTTTTCCTTAGTCTTTGCATCAACTATTCTTTTACCGGAAACATACTCGCCATATTCAGCTGTATTAGAAATAGAGTAATTCATATTAGCTATTCCTCCTTCATATATTAAATCTACAATTAATTTTACTTCATGAAGTGTTTCAAAATAAGCCATTTCGGGTGGATAGCCTGCTTCTGTCAAAGTTTCAAAACCATTTTTTATCAATTCAACTAGCCCACCGCATAAGACTGTTTGTTCTCCAAATAAATCTGTTTCGCATTCATCTTTAAAAGTTGTTTCAATTATTCCAGCTTTGCCACCACCAACGGCAGAAGCATATGATAAGGCTAAATCTTTTGCTTTTCCTGAACTATCTTTATGAACTGCCATTAAACAAGGTACACCACCACCTTTTTGGTATTCACTTCTAACTGTATGACCTGGTCCCTTTGGGGCAACCATAAAAACATCTAAATCTTTTCTCGCAGTAATCAAATCAAAATGAATATTTAAACCATGAGCAAAAGCTAAGCTTGTTCCTTCTCTCATTCTTTGTTCAATATGATTTTTATAAATTTCTGATTGTAGTTCATCTGGGGTTAACATCATGAGAACATCTGCCCATGCAGCAGCGTCTGAAAGTGACATTACCTTTAATCCTGCGCTCTCAGCTTTTTTTATACTTGATGAACCTTCACGTAGTGCGACGACAACTTCTTTTACGCCACTGTCTTTTAGATTAAGTGCATGTGCGTGACCTTGGCTACCGTAGCCAAAAATTGCAACTTTTTTGTTTTTAATCAAGTCTTTGTTTGTGTCTTTATCGTAGTATGTTTTCATAAAATCTAATTAAATATTTTTGAACCTTTTGTCATTGCAACAGATCCTGTTCTAGAGGTGCTTATAAGGCCTAATCTTTTTAAATCAAGAGCTAATTTATCAATATCTGCTCTAAGCGCTGTTACTTGAATTACAAAAGATTTATTTGTTCTATCTAAAACAACAGGATTGAATTTCTTACAAACTTTTTTTATTTTTTCTTGTTTTTTTGAATTCGCTAACATTTTAAATAGTGCTAGTTCTCTGAATAAAATGTCCTTTTCTCCTCGTTTGAAATCGGCCACTTTGTGAACTGGTACTAGCTTTTTAAGTTGTAAGTTTATTTGCTCTATCACTTGTGGTGTTCCCTCGGTTACAATTGTAATTCTTGATATATGTTTCTTTTTATCAACCTCGGCTACAGCCAATGACTCAATATTATAACCTCTGCCTGAAAACAAACCTACCACTCTTGCAAGTACACCTGCTTCATTGTCTACCCAAACGACTATAATGTGTCTTTCAGTTTTCCCTATTTTTCCAGGAATGCTATATGCTGATTTTGATTTTCCCATTATACTAATATTTTTCCTTCATCAGAAATTTCTTCCTCCTCCTCTGGTCCTAAAATCATTTGATTATGTGGTTTGCCAGATGGTATCATGGGAAAGCAATTTTCAGCTTTATCAACTAAACAATCAAAAATAACTGGTTTGTCAATATTAACCATTTGTTTAATTTTTTCGTCTAACTCGTCAGGTGTCTTTGCTCTCATTCCTACGCACCCATATGACTCAGCAAGTTTAACAAAATCTGGTAGTGCAGCGGTATAGCTCTCAGAATAATTTTTTTCATGCAAAAGCTCTTGCCATTGTCTTACCATTCCCATGTACTCGTTATTTAAAATGAATATTTTTATAGGTAATTTATATTGAACAGCAGTAGACATTTCTTGCATTGTCATTAAAACAGAGGCTTCACCAGCTATATCTATAACTAGTTTTCCTGGATTTGCTATTTGAACTCCTATTGCTGCAGGTAAGCCATAGCCCATGGTACCAAGGCCTCCCGATGTCATCCACCTATTAGGTTTGTTAAATTTATAATGTTGAGCGGCCCACATTTGATGTTGACCAACCTCTGTTGTGATAAAGGTGTCTTTGTCCTTTGTTAATTCATATAGTCTTTGAACCGCATGTTGTGGCTTAATTATTTTATCACTATTAATAAAGTTTAAAGATTTTTTCTCTCGCCACTTCTCTATTTTTTCCCACCATTTCGAGGTTTTCTGTTTATTTGAGTTTAAAAAATTTTTATTTTTTTCTTTAAATCTTTTTATTAAAGATTTTAAAAAATCTGATACATCGCTAACAATTGCTAAATCGACTTTGATATTTTTACCGATAGATGATGGGTCTATATCTACGTGTATTTTTTTTGAACCAGGTGAAAACTCATCTACCTTTCCAGTTATTCTATCGTCAAATCTTGCGCCAATGTTTATCATTAAATCACAGTCATGCATTGCATTATTAGCTTCAAATGTTCCATGCATTCCTAGCATGCCTAAGAATTGTGGATCATCTCCAGGGTAGGCTCCCAAGCCTTGTAGAGTTGAAGTGATTGGAAAACCAGTTAAAGAAATTAATTCTCTTAAATGTTTACTGGCCTGTGGTCCAGAGTTTATTACTCCACCTCCAGTATAAAAAATTGGCTTTGAGGATTTTTTTATTAAATCAATAAATTTATCTAATTCATTATTGGAAATTTTATTTTTAGATTTACCATTAAGTTTTGTCTTAAGACTGTTTTTATTAAATTTATATTTACCTTTTTTAAATTGAATGTCTTTTGGAATATCAACTAATACTGGGCCTGGTCTACCTGTTGTAGCAACTTCAAAAGCTAAATGTAAAACTCTTGCGAGATCGTTAACATCTTTAACTAGCCAGTTATGTTTTGTACACGGACGCGTAATACCAGTAGTGTCACATTCTTGAAAAGCATCTGTACCAATTAAGTGTGTAGGAACTTGCCCAGAGATACATACTAATGGAACTGAGTCCATATATGCATCTGTTAAAGCTGTCACAGCGTTTGTAGCACCTGGACCTGATGTTACAAGTAAGATACCAGGTTTTCCACTTGATCTTGCATAACCTTCTGCAGCATGTCCCGCTCCCTGTTCATGTCTCGCCAAAATATGTTTTATGGATTTATGATTTTTTAGTTCGTCGTATATTGGAAGAACAGCTCCTCCAGGGTAACCAAAAATATATTCAACTTTTTGATCCTCTAGAGCTTTAAAAACGATTTCTGCACCTGTAAATAATTTTGGCATAAATACAATCTACCGGAGAATCAACTTTGGTCAAGTTTTAGCTAACGAGATTTAAAATTTTTTTTAGAAGAATAGAAGAATTACTTGAATATATCATATGCCAGTCACTCATATGAGCTCTAGACCAAGTTTTTTGTCTTTTAGCATATTGTCTTGTTTTAATATTTATGAGTTCTATAAGACTTTTTTGGTCAAAATCTCCATTCAAAAAACTTTGAATTTCTTGAACTCCAATTATTTTGTTTGGAGAAAGTGTATTTTTTAGCCGTTTTTTTTTAAAACTTATTACCTCATTAATACATTTTTTTTTAATCATAGAATTAGTTCTGAGTTCAATTTTTTTTAACAATTGACTTTTTGGGATATTGATAAAAAATTTTTTTATTTCGTAATTAACAAATAAAGATTTTGTTTTTTTTGCCCAATCATAAATTGACTTTTTTGTGTATTTTTTAACTTCATACGCTCTAAGTGATCTTTGAGTATCAGTTGAGAAAATTTTTGTTTTTGAGATGGGATCCAATTTGATTAATTTTTCATAAAATTGTTTCTGACCTATTCTTTTATGTAAATTTCTTATCTTGTCCCTATTAGAAGATTTTATTCTAGGAATTTTGCTAATACCTTCAGTTATTGCTTTAAAATAAAGTCCAGTGCCGCCAACTAGTATGGGTACCTTGCCTTTAGTTATAATGTTATTTACTTTTTTTTTAACAAGTTTTAACCATTTTCCTGTAGAAAAAACAGCGCCAGAAGACTGAAAGCCATACAAGTGGTGTTTTGCTAACCTTAATTCATTTTTACTAGGTCTTGAGGACAAAATTTTGAAATCTTTATATACCTGCATGCTATCCGCATTAATAATTTCGCCATTAATTTTTTTAGCTAAGTGAATTGCTAATTTTGTTTTGCCTGATGCAGTTGGACCAGCTAATAAAATAATTGTTTTTTTCAAACTATTTAAGTTTTACACCAAGATATCTGCGTTGATTATTATTGTTTATAATAGTTAAATAAAGAGGTTGTCCTTGATCTTTAATCTTTTTAATCTGATTGTCCAAATTGTCGATTTTTTGTATGGGTTTCTTTTGAATCTCAATTATTACATCATTAACATTTATTAAACCGGCTACAGGACTTCTCTTAGATATTTCTACTATGACTGCTCCTTTTAAATTTTTGTTTAAACTTCTTTTCTTGATGTCATCAGAGTTTAAATCTCTCACGGTAACTTTTAATGTATCAATATCCAGTTCTTTTGTTTTTTTTGGTAGTTCTGCTTTTTTTTCTTTAAATTCTGATGAAGATTCTAGCCTACCTAAAGTAAGTCTTTTTGTAATAAGTTTTTTATTTCTCCAAACTTTAAGTGAAACACTTTTTCCAACTTCTGTTCCTGCTACAACTTTTGGAAGTTTTCTCATTGTATCAATTTTTTTTCCATCAAATTCTAAAATTATATCTCCTGCTTTTATTCCAGCTTTATCTGCAGGGCTTTTTTCTCCAACACTAGCAACTAAAGCACCAGATGGTTTTTTTAAATTCTCTACCTCTGCTATTTCTTTTGTTACCTCTTGAATTCTAACTCCAAGCCACCCTCTTCTTGTTTCCCCGTATTTTATTAATTGATCAATTATATTTGAAGCTGCGTTAGCCGGGATGGCAAAACCGATACCAATTGATCCTGCTTGACCGGGTGCAATTATAGCGGTATTGATTCCGATAACTTCTCCATTTAAATTAAAAAGCGGACCGCCAGAATTTCCTTGATTGATAGATGCATCTGTTTGAATAAAGTCGTCATATCTAGTTAAATTAATATCTCTATTTCGTGCTGAAATAATTCCTGAAGTTACAGTTCCTCCTAAACCGAAAGGATTTCCAATAGCCACGACCCAATCGCCAACTCTTGCTTTGTCTGAGTCTCCAAACTCTACAGTTTTAAAATCATTAGTTGAATTTTTAATTTTTAAGACTGCTACATCTGCATAAGGATCTGAGCCTAGCACTTTTGCTTTATATTCTTTATCACCAACTCTAACAATGATATCTTCTGCATTCGCAATAACATGATTATTTGTTACCACTAAACCATCTTTTTTTATTATAAAGCCCGATCCTAAAGACGAAGCTTTTCTCTCAGTTGGACGTTGGAATTCTTTGAACATATCCTCAAAAGGTGATCCTGGTGGAAATTGAAAAGGAAATTGATTTGTTGTTGTTCGAACAGTTTGCGTAGTAGAAATATTTACTACTGAAGGCATTAGTTTTTCGGCTAAATCAGCAAAGGAATCTGGTCTAGTATTAGCGCTTATATTGCTAGAATAAGTTGAAATTAATAAAATTGTAATAAGTTTTTTTAATATTCTCATTTAATGTCTCATATACCAAATTATAACAAATCCTATTAATAAGAAAAGTATACCTGAATACCTAAGCTTATTTTCAGACATGTTTTCTATTACTTTTAACATATTTTTTATTCTTGACGGAAACATGGCAAGTAAAAGTCCTTCTATGAAAAAAAGTAATCCTATGGCCGTAATAAGATCACTCATATTTTTGATTAGTTTTTTCTAGTCAGACCTGATTTTCCGAAGAACTTAAAAAAATCACTGTCTGGTGAAAGTATTAAAGAAGTATCTCCACCTATAAGAGCTTTTTCATAAGATTGCATTGCCCTATAGAAACTAAAAAATTGTGGGTCTTTACCGAATGCATCAGCAAATATTTTATTTCTTTGACCGTCTCCTTCACCTTTCATAATTTCTGATTTTTTCTTAGCGTTTGCAAGAATTACTGTAACTTCTTTATCCGCTGTAGATTTTATTCGCGTTGCAATTTCAGCTCCTTGGGCTCTGAATTCTTTTGCTTCTCTTTGTCTCTCGGTTTGCATTCGAGCATAAATAGCTTCACTGTTTGCTTGTGGAAGGTCAGCTCTTTTAATTCTAACATCAACTATTTCTATACCAAAATTTTGAGCTTCGGTGTTTACATCATTTTGAATTATTGACATTTGTTTTGCTCTATCTTTAGATAAAAGTGTAGCAAGTTCTTGCTTACCTAGAACTCCTCTTATTCTTGAGTTAATAATAGTTGCTAGTCTTTGTCTAGCAACTCTCTCATTGCCTACTGATATATAAAATTTTAAAGGATCAACTATTTTAAATCTTGCGATCGCATCAACTATTAATCTTTTTTGATCAGCCGCAATTACTTCTTCTGGTGGATTGTCCAAATTTAAAACTCTTTTATCTAAGTATGCAACGTTCTGGATAAATGGCAGTTTAAAATTTAAACCTGATTTATTTACTATTTTTTTTGGATCACCAAATTGTAATACTATAGCTTGATTAATTTCTTGAACAATAAAAATCGATTGAAAGGCAGTTATACCTAGAACAACAATTATGGGAATAAAAAATTTAGATACTTTCATTAACTACCGCTCTTCTTTTTAATTTCTGGTAAAGGTAAATATGGAACTACTCCTGAGCCAGACTCTTTGTCAATTATAACTTTGTCTATGTCTGCTAAAACTTTTTCCATTGTCTCTAGAAACATTCTTTCTTGGGTAACTTGTTTAGCATTTTTATACTCTCCGTAAATTGATAAAAATCTTGAAGCCTCACCCTCTGCTGTGGCGACTACCTCTTTTTTATATGCTTCAGCTTCTTGCAATATTTTTTCGGCATCCCCTCGAGCTCTTGGAATTACATCATTAGCATAAGCTTCGGCCTCGTTCTTAGATCTCTCTTTATCAGCTCTAGCAGCTTGTACGTCTCTAAATGCATCTATAACTTGACTTGGAGGATCTGCTTTCTGAGTTTGAACTTGAGTAATTTGAATACCAGAACCATATTCATCTAAAATTGCTTGAGTAATTTCCGCAACTTCTATTTCAATATTTGATCTTCCTTCAGTTAATATTGATTGAATTTCACTTTTAGCGATGACTTCTCTCATCGCAGTTTCTGAGGTTGCTTTAACTGTTTCGACTGGACTTTGTATGTTAAATAAAAATTTTCCCGCATCTTTAATTACCCAGAATACTGAATAGTTGATATCGACTATGTTTTCATCTCCCGTAAGCATTAAACTTTCTTCTGGAACTTCACCTATACCTGATGATCTTCCGCTATCGCTCTCTCCCCTAAAACCTACATCTATCCTATTAACTTTTGTAACTTTTGGTTTTAGAACTCTTTCGACTGGAAACGGAAAATGGTAATTTAATCCTGGTTGAGTTGTATTAACGTATTTTCCAAACCTTAACACTACACCTTGCTCATCTGGAAGCACTCTATACAAACCACTTAAAACCCAAATAACTAATAAAATTAATAATCCCAAAATTATTGGTTTTCCTCCACCAGATTTTCCTCCTGGCATAAATCTATTTATTTTATTTTGAATATTTCTGATAAGCTCATCAATATTTGGCGGCTCTCTTCTTGATCCTGAGCCGTTTCCACCACCGCCTGTAGGTCCTGAAGATCCCCAAGGTGATTGATTTTTGAATATACTTCCTATTAAGCTCATGTCACTTTATATAGTGACTTTTATTGTAAAAACAAGTTAAGTAATAGCGATATTATGACCGAATTACAGGAACTTTATGAGTAAAAAACCACCTCCTAAGCAGTTTGTTAAAACTCCAATTAATGGAACAAAGTTCACACTATTAGTATCAAGCGCAAAAGGTGGAGTTGGAAAGTCCACGGTAGCAGTAAATCTTGCTTTTGCTTTACAAAACTTAGGATTAAAAATTGGAATACTTGACGCTGATGTTTACGGCCCGTCATTACCTAAGTTAATTAATTTAAATCAAAAACCAAAAAGTGAGGACGGCAAAGCAATGATTCCAGTCGAAAAATTTAATGCACAATGTATGTCGATGGGCTTTTTGGTTGATGAGCAAACTCCAATGATATGGCGTGGACCGATGGTTATCAGCGCCATTAAAACTATGACACAAAAAGTATTATGGAAAGATAGAGATATTATTATTATAGATATGCCGCCAGGAACTGGCGACACTCAATTAACATTTGCTCAAGAAGTAAAAGTCGACGGGGCTATTATTATTTCAACTCCACAAGATTTAGCGTTACTTGATGTAAAAAGAGGAATACAAATGTTTGATAAAACAGGTGTAAAAATATTAGGGTTAATAGATAATATGAGTTTTTTTAAAGGAGATGATGGTAAAGAGTATAAAATTTTTGGGGAAGGTGGAGTAGAAAAAACAGCAAAAGAATTTAACAAAGAATTTTTAGGTCACATTCCTTTAAATCAAGATTTAAGAAATTCAGCAGACATTGGTGATCCTCTAACACATTCTCAGCCGGATCACGAAGTATCAAAGATATTTAAAAGTATAGCTGAAAAAATTAAACTATCTTTTCTTTAAATTCAAAAGCGCTCATAAGTTCATTCCACTCTCTTTTGGAAAGACCAGAATCCTCATAAGTAATTTTTTCACCTTTAGCCATTTTTTGAATAACATTTTTACCTTTTGCAGAAACGTGAACTGCGCCCACTCTATAATCTAAGAAAGCCGAATGAGTTATTGGCACCCATTTTTTAACAGTCTCTAACATAGTTTCTGCATAAACTCTTATTTCATACTGAGCATGACTATCTGCTCTTAGAAATAAAAAATTTAACAGATTTAACAAATCTGTTTTCCAATACCATTGAGTATACGAGTTTAAAGTTAAGTTCATTCTTGCAAGTTCTCTTGCTAAACCTGCTTTACCTTCATCTATTGTAGTCCCATCAAATCTTTCATTAAGCATTTTTTCATAGTTGTCATAAGTTCTTGTCGCATCATCTTTTAAAATTTTTAACACTTCATCTGCTTGCTCACCCGTAATTAAGTCCCCTCTACCTTGTCTATTTGAAGTAGATTGAGCAGATAATTGTTCTTTTGTTGGTATGTAAAATTCTTTATCTAAAATAGAATATCTTGCTGAGTATTCATTTACGTTAGCGGTTCTATGTCTTATCCATTGTCTAGCAATAAAAATTGGGAGTTTAACATGGTATTTAATTTCACACATTTCAAAAGGCGTTGAGTGCCAATGCCTCATTAAATACTTTATTAAACCTTCGTCTGTTGAAACTTTTTTCGTTCCTTTGCCGTATGAAACTCTAGCTGATTGAACTATAGAAGTATCATCGCCCATATAATCAACTACTCTTACAAAGCCATGATCTAGAACAGGTAAAGCTTCATACAAGATTTTCTCTAATTCTGGTGAAGTTACTCTTTTAGTCTCATGTTTTTGAGATTGTTGATCAGCTATTTCTTGTTTTTGCTCTTTTGTTAGTTTCATTTTGAATAAAGTAATTGAATCTCTAAAAAAGAGTTTTATATTATAAATGTTGGTTTTCCAACTATG
>MDSV01090575.1_pt1 | contig 11344 bp, 10 predicted proteins | sample 810851 | NCBI WGS metagenome assembly MDSV01 (sample SAMN05326640, study PRJNA326480) | marine metagenome | isolation source: seawater | place: Atlantic Ocean: North East | collected 2012 | reverse complement strand
ATTCGTTACACCTGGTCAACCTCTTACCGTGTTTGGTGGAGTTAGATTTACTTGGTAAAAAATGTTGAAATGGTTATTTTAAAAACTACCAAAATTATATGAAAAAAAAATCTGTTATATTTTCAATCCCATTTATAGCCGTTCCTCTTGCATATTTTTCATCAGCCATGTCTGACGATAATTTCGATCTTGATGATATCAAGCTTTATGACATTGTTAAGGTGGAGCAATGCCTGGATCAAGCTTACGACACAGTCCCAGGTCATGCTAGAAAACTTGAATTCAAGATTGAGGGAGATGATCCTATTTACGAGTTTGATATTGAATCAACCAACGATGGCTCCACGTATAACGTAGAATGTAATGCAGAAGAAGGTTATATAATAGAGGTTGAGAGAGAAGTAGACGAGAATGACCCAGTCTTTAAAAGTGGTGCGAAAATATCTTTACAACAAGCAAAGGAAATTGCATTAAAAATTCATCCTGGAAGAGTAGTTAGTGGGGAGAGAGAAGTAGGCATGAACGGTTCCCTTACATACGAATTCGATATCCAAACAAAAACTGGTTATGAAATAAAGGTCGACGTAGATGCAATAACAGGTAAAATTGAAGAAGCAAACTTCGAGTTATACGAAATTGGAATAGAAAAAGAATAAACTTTTTCAAAATGCTAACCTAAAAAGAGTATCTATATTACTCTAGATTTCTAATAAACCTATGATCGGAAATAATTAAGAGTTATTTTACTTTCTTAATTATCTTTCTAACGGAACTAAATCAAATAAATGTTGATTCATCCAAAGATGAACAACTATACATGCTGCGTATCCGAGTAGAATAGCCCAAGCCCATTTTAGATGAGCAAAAAAAGTATATACCCCTCTTGCTTGACCCATCAATGCGACGCCGGCCGCAGAGCCGATTGATAATAAAGATCCACCTACTCCTGCTGTTAGGGTAATTAACAACCATTGTCCCATATCCATTGAAGGATGAGCTGTTAATACGGCATAAACAATTGGAATATTATCTATAATTGCAGATAAAATACCAACTAAAATATTTGCATAGGTTGCTCCTAGTGTGACATACATATCATCTGATATAAGTTTTAAATAACCTAGTGAGGCAAGTCCGCCTACAGCGACAAGAATGCCATAGAAAAATAGTAGAGTATCCCATTCAGCTCTACCTGTAATAACGAAAATATCAAACTTATTCTTTTCAGGAGACCTTGTTTTTAGAAAATAGCCATACGTTCCAAGCATTCCTAATCCAAACATCATTCCAAGAATTGGTGGCATGTGAAGAACGTTATGTCCTGTTACAGTTAAAGTAATAGTTAAAATTCCCAAGAAAGCTATAACCTTACCTCCGGGAAGAATTTCTACTTTTTTCCCATCTCCTTTTGGAACTTCGTTAGGAATTGCAAAATACATTATAGTTGCTGGAACTACATAGTTGACAACTGAAGGCACAAAAATGTTAAAGAAATCAAAGAATGACACAAATCCTCGCTGCCATACCATCAATGTTGTGATATCTCCAAATGGAGAGAAAGCTCCACCAGCGTTTGCAGCAACGACAATATTTATAAGTCCTGGAACAACAAATTTTTTGTTACCTCTTCCTGCAACCATAACGACTGTTCCAAGAATAAGTGCGGTAGTTAAATTATCAGCTATTGGGGAGAGAAAAAACGCGATTACACCTGAAATCAAAAATATTTTTTTATAACTAAAATTATTATTTGATAACCAAGAACATAAAGCATCAAACATTCTTCTTTCTGTTAGAGAATTAACGTAAGCCATAGCAACAAACAAGAAAAAGAATAATTCTGCAAATTCTAAGACTACATGTCTAAACTGAGTTTCAGCCCATTTGGGAGAAATAGAGGGATCTTGTGAGGCAACATACGCAATTATAACCCAAATGATAGTAGCAGCTAAAATTACAGGTTTGGACTTCCGAAAGTGCGTAAACTCCTCTGCCATAACAAATCCGTAAGCAATTATAAAAATTAATATACAAAAAATACCAACTGGACTAAAAATCATATTAAGTGATGTTGGTCCTCCAGAAACGTCGGCAGCTAAAATAAGGCCTGGGTAAAAATTAAATGAAAGAAATGTGATTAAAAAAATGTTAAGTTTAGATATAAAGTTCATATGATCCCTTTTTTGATGCATTTTGAGGTCAAATATATAATTCCTAGAAAACAATGACAAGTAAAAGAAAACAAATAATTAAAAAGCCTATTTCAATATTTTTTTCTAAAAAGCAGATTCCAAAGAAACACACTAATATTTTATTTGAAGAATACTCCTCATATTCAATTTTCAATTCGAAAGAAAAAATTTTTGTTGATTTAACAAAAATATCAAATCTCGATATTTTACAAAAAAATTTTAAATTATTATTAATTGGTATGGCAATTAATAATTACTGTAAGTCTGGAAAATATTTTGTGGACTATTTTGGTTGTAGTAAAACAGATATCAGAAATTTTTATTTAGGTTGGTCATTAGGTAGTTACACATTCGAAAAATATAAGTCTAAAAAGGAGAAACCCAGTACTGCTAAAATTTTCTGTAAATTTGAAAAAGAAATTAAGTTAGTTAGTGAATCATATTTTTTTATTAGAGATTTAATTAACACACCTGCTAATATTTTAGGACCTAAAGAGATTTTTAAAACTACTAAAAATTTTCTAAATAAATTTAAAGTTGCTAATATAACAACTGGCCAAGAATTAGAAAAAAAGTTCCCTCTTATTTCATCTGTAGGAAAAGGGGCGGATGAAAACAAACAACCAATTTTCTGTGAATTTAAATTAAAAAAAAATAAAAATTCAAAAAAAAAAATTTTTATAATTGGAAAAGGAGTTTCTTTCGATACTGGTGGATTAAATATAAAAACTGGATCTGGCATGTCATTGATGAAAAAGGATATGGGAGGAGCCGCAAATGCTATAGGTCTTGCTAAATTAGTAAGTGACTTTGATTTAGATGTAGATTTAAGATTATTGTTGTGTTTGGTAGAGAATTCTATTTCAAAAAGATCAATGAGACCTTCTGATATCATCAAAAGTAGGTCGGGGAGTTATGTTGAAATTGGTGATACTGATGCAGAAGGTAGATTAATACTTGCTGATGCTATAAGTTATGCATGTGAAAACAAGCCAGATTTGATTGTTGATATGGCGACTCTTACAGGCGCTTCAAGAGTTGCAATGGGAATTGAAGTACCAAGTTTTTTTAGTAATGATGAAAATCTTGCCATGAAATTAATTGAATTATCGAAAGAGATTGGTGATCCACTTTGGCAATTACCATTATGGGAAAACTATACAAGTCAACTTTCCTCGTCTCATGCTGATTTTAAAAATATAGGCAATAGTATGTTTGGTGGAGCTATTACTGCAGCCTTATTTTTACAAAAATTTGTTAAAAATACTCCATGGATACATATTGATTTAATGGCATGGACTCGATCAAATAAATTTAGTTCGTATGAGGGGGGCGAGGCTATGGGTATTAGAGCGCTTTTGGAGTTAATTAAAAAAATCTAAAAATATGCAGAGTTAAGCAATCTTTTTGTATATTCATTTTTTGGGTTAGAGAAAATTTTCTTTTTCTCATTAAATTCAATTATTTTACCGGATTTCATTACCATAATCTTATCAGATAAAGCTTTAACTATTTTTAAGTCATGACTTATGAATATGTAGGTTAATCTATTTTTTTCTTGAAGTTTTAATAATAGATCAACTATTTGTGATTGAACAGTCATATCAAGCGCACTGGTTGGTTCATCAAGAATAATTAATTCTGGATTCAATATAAGGGCTCGAGCAATTGCAATTCTCTGACGTTGACCACCTGAAAACTCATGAGGATATCTTGAGAGCATGGATGAATCAAGACCAACATCGTTAATTATTTGTTTTGTCAAATTTATCATCTCTTTTTTTGTTTTCTCCTTATAGTGCACTTGAAGACCTTCGCTTACAATATCCTGAATAGTCAGCCTTGGGCTTAAAGATGCGAATGGATCTTGAAATATTATTTGAATATTTTTTCTGTAAGATCTGAAATTCTTTTCACTTAGATTCGAAATATCTTTTTTTTTAAAAAAAAAATTTCCATCAGAAGATATAAGTTTTATAAGCGCTTGAGCCACAGAGCTCTTGCCTGAACCACTCTCTCCTACAATACCTAAAGTTTCTCCTTTTGCTATGCCAAAGTTAAGATTTTTCACAGCCTGAAAATCATCATCCTTTCTTCTAAAAAAAGCTCTGCTACTATTTTTGTAAAAAACACTAAGATTTTTTACAGACAAAATAATTTCACTTTTTATATTTTTTATTTTTTTTTCTCTGGGCTCAGAATTGATAAGTTTTTTTGTATAAATGTGTTGAGGCTTGCTGAAAACTTTCGAAGTTTTATTTTGTTCGACAATTTTTCCTTTTTCCATTACACAAACTCTATCAGCAATCTTTCTAACTATTCCAAGGTCATGTGTTATAAGTAAAAGAGACATTTTGTATTTTTTTCTTAGATTGTCTAAAAGATCTAGAATCTGTTTTTGTATGGTAACATCAAGAGCTGTAGTTGGTTCATCTGCAATTAGTAAGTCTGGATTATTAGCTATTGCCATAGCAATCATTACTCTTTGTCTTTGACCTCCTGATAATTGATGTGGATAGTGGGATAATCTTTTTTCCGGATCATCGATTCCAACTTCTTTAAGAAGATTTATACATTTTAATTTATTGGATTTAAGGTTTATACCAAAACATTCGGATATCTGTTTTTCTATTGTATGTAGAGGATTAAGAGAGGTCATAGGTTCCTGGAAAATCATCGAAATTTTTTTACCTCGAATTTCTTGCAAATTGGACTCGTCTAAATTTAGAAGATTTTTTTTTTCAAATATTGCGCTACCAGAGATTTTTAGTTGTGAATTTGACCGTATTAATCTCATAATCGTGAGAGCAGTTACAGATTTCCCAGACCCACTTTCACCAACAATTGCAAAGCATTCGCCTCTAACAATCTTAAAATTACTTTTTTTTACGGCATTAATGCTTTGATTATTGAATTCAAAAGTAACACTTAAATCTTTAACCTCTAATAAAGTTTTCATTCTTAAATTACCTTCCTTGGGTCAAATGCATCTCTCACAGCCTCACCAATAAATACTAATAAACTTAATTGAAGAGAAAGTGTTATAAAAGCTGAAAGACCAAGCCATGGAGCTTGTAAATTAGCCTTACCTTGAGCAACCATTTCACCTAGCGAAGGAGATCCAGGAGGCAACCCAAACCCTAAAAAATCAAGAGATGTAAGTGTGGCTATTGAACCTGATAAAATAAATGGCATCAATGTTAATGTGGCTACCATCGCATTTGGAAGCACATGCTTTACCATAAGCTTAGCGTTACTAACTCCTAGGGCCTTGGCTGCCTTAACATATTCAAAATTTCTAGCACGAAGAAATTCAGCTCTGACCACCCCCTCTAAAGACATCCAACTGAATAAAAGCATTATAAATAAAAGAATCCAAAAACTTGGTTCAATAAAACTGGATATAATAATAAGCAAATACAACACTGGCAAGCCTGACCATATTTCTATAAACCTTTGACCAAATAAATCAATCTTTCCTCCGTAAAAACCTTGGACACTTCCAGCAAATATTCCAATCACACTAGATAAAATTGTTAAAGTTAATCCAAAAAAAACAGAAATTCTAAACCCATAAATTAGCCTAGCTAATACGTCTCTTCCTTGATCATCGGTTCCTAATAAATTCTCTAAAGATGGAGGAGATGGAGAAGGAACTTTTAAATCATAATTAATTGTGTCAAAAGAATATTCAATGAGTGGCATAACAAAAAACCCATTATTATTTATTAATTTTTTAACAAAAGGATCTTTGTAGTCAGCTTCTGTTTCAAATTCACCACCAAAATATGTTTCTGGAATTTTTTCAAAAACTGGGAAAGTAATTTTTTTATCATAGTAAACAAAAATTGGTTTATCACTCGCGATGAACTCAGCAAAAATAGATATAAAAAATAAGAAGCTGAAAACTATGGCTGAATAGTAACCTCTTTTGTTAGCTCTGAAATTATTTAGTCTGCGAAATGTTAATGGAGATAGCTTCATTAATTCCCCCTACTTTCAAAATCAATTCTAGGGTCAATCAAAACGTATGTCAGATCACTAACAAGCCTAAGAAGTAAACCAATTAAAGTAAAAATGTACAAACTTCCAAAAACCACAGGATAGTCTCTACCAAGTGCAGCCTCAAAACCAAGAAGCCCCAGTCCATCTAGAGAAAAAATAACTTCTATGAGTAAAGAAGATGTGAAGAGAATATTTATAAATGCAGCTGGAAAACCTGAAATAACAATCAACATTGCGTTTCTAAACACATGGCCGTAAAGAACCTTTTGCTCGCTGACTCCTTTAGCTCGAGCCGTTAAAACATATTGTTTATTAATTTCATCAAGAAAAGAGTTTTTAGTTAACATAGTAAGGCTTGCAAATCCACCAATTACCATTGCTAGCACTGGTAAAGCCAGATGCCAAAAATAATCAATAATTTTTTCTAGGAAAGAAAGCTCCTCCCAATTATCAGAAACCAATCCTCTCAATGGAAAAATATCTAAGTAACTTCCCCCTGCAAAAATTACTATAAGAAAAATAGCGAATAAGAAACCAGGAATTGCGTAACCAATTATAATCAAAGAAGAAGAGTAGATATCAAACTTTGACCCGTCTCTTACAGCCTTTTTTATACCTAAAGGAATAGAAATTAAATATACGAAAAGAGTTGTCCATAAACCTAGTGAAATTGAAACAGGTAATTTTTCTAAAATTAATGAAATAACACTTTTGTCTTTATAAAAACTTTCTCCAAAATCAAAGACTAAATAATTCTTTAGCATTTCAAAAAATCTTTGAGCAGGTGGCTTATCAAAGCCGTATTGTATTTCTAATTCTTTTATTAAATCTGGATCGATTCCTTGAGAACCTCTATATTTACTTTCTGAAGAGCTAAAATTTTTTCGAGACTGATTACTCGATAATTGTTCTCCTCCAGATGAAGTAAATCTCTCCGTTACAGATATTTCAGTTCCTTTAATTTGAGCTATAGCTTTTTCAACAGGCCCCCCAGGAGCGGCCTGAATAATAATAAAGTTAACAGTTAATATCCCTAAAAGGGTGGGTATTATTAGAAAAAGTCTTTTAATAATATAATTTAACATTAGCTAGCTTTTCTTCTAATCTTCCATAAGATAAATAACAAGAAAATTAATAACAGATAATAAAATGAATTGTCTTTATTATTTTTTTTATCGTATGAGGGGGAAGAAAGTTCACCCATGTTTTTTGCTTTTTTAGGATCAAACCACCAAAAATCAAAACCTAAATCGTATTTTGGGGAAACTTCAGGTCTAGAAATTTTATTCCAATAAGCCACTCTATAATGCCCTATATGAAACTGAGGGATCAAATAATAATTGAATAATAATATTCTATCCAAAATCTTAGTGTATGTTACGAGCTCTTTTCTAGACTTTGCACTAATAAGTTTGTCAATTATTTCATCTATCACTGGATTTTTTACTCCTATATAATTGGGACTTGCTTTTTGATTTGCTGAAGCCGATCCCCAGTAATTTTTTTGTTCATTACCTGGAGAAATTATTGAACCATAATTTACAACAATCATATCATAGTCAAAATCTTCAAGTCTTCTAATATACTGAGAATCATCCTGAACTGTTCTTACAGAGACATTAATACCTAATTTTTTGAGATTTCTTTTCATTGGTAAAACAATTCTTTCAAAAAGCGGAGATCGAAGTAAAATCTCAAATTCAAAAATTTCACCTGTGCTCTTATTCGTTAGCACATCATCTTTTATAACCCATCCCTCTTTTTTAAGGAGTCTTCTTGCCTTTCTAAGGTTTGTTCTTATACCATTTTCTTCACCTGTGTTGGGTGGGGTGAAAATAGTTGTGAAAACCTCATCTGGAATTTCACCTTTGTAATTATCAAGAATAATTAACTCTTCTTTACTTGGTAAACTTTGAGATGAGAGTTCAGAGTTATCAAAAAAACTTTTTGTTCTTGTGTAGGCATTATAAAATAAGTTTCTATTAGACCATTCAAAATCAAAAGCGTAAGTTAGAGCTTTTCTTACATTTCTATTTTCGAAAATTGATTTTCTAGTGTTAAATGCAAATCCTTGCATTCCACTAGGTCTATAATATTTGATTTCTTCAATTTTTACCTTTCCCTCTTTGACTGCTGCAAATTTATATGCTGTTGCCCAGTTTTTCGATGAGTTTTCTTGCTTAAAATCATAAGCTCCAGATTTAAATGCTTCTAATGCAACAGTTTCATCTCTGTAATAATCATAATGAATAGTATCGAAATTATATCGACCAATATTTACATTTAAACTTTTACCCCAATAGTCCTCATTTTTCTTTAAAGTAAGACTTCTTCCTGCTTTAACATCTGAAATTAGATATGGTCCACTTCCTAATGGGGGCGTTAGGGTCGTTTTGCTAAAGTCTTTACCTTGCCAGTCTTTTTTTGAAAAAATAGGTAGTTGATATCCAATTATTAGTGGAAGTTCAGGATTAGGTTCTCCTTTAAAAAAAAACTTCACCTCATTTTCGCTAATTTCTTCTACTTTATCTACCTGACCCCAGTAAGTTTTGTAAGTAGGATGTCCTTTTGACATGATTATTTCAAAAGAAAATTTTACATCTTCAGGTAAAATTTTACTGCCATCAGAAAATCTTGCTTCATTTCTTATTTTAAATGCTACCCAAGATCTATCAGGTGGGACTTTTACTCCCTCAGCAATTAAACCATACTGACTAAATGGCTCATCAAATGATGATTTCATTAGCGTCTCAAAAAGGTACCCTGCTTGGTAAGCTGGAACTCCTTTAAGAATGTAGGGGTTCAAATTGTCGAAAGTGCCTACAGAGAATCTATTTATTCTGCCTCCTTGGAAGGCTTTTTCATTTGCATAGTCAAATTTTTTAAAATCTTTTTTATATTTCAAATCTCCATGCATAGCTACACCATGCTTATATTCAAGACCATATAAATCATTGAAAGCTAGGGAAAAAAAAATTAGAAATATTTTAAAAAAATTATTCAAGTTCAACATTTTATTGATTCAGAAATGCAATAGTTTTTTTATGGTGATTTTTGTCAATTGATGCAATAACTTTTCCTTCTGATTCTAAATTAAGGTCCTTTCCTTCCCAGTCTGTAATGAAACCACCTTGTTCTTTGATAAGCGAAACTTGCGCAAGGTAATCCCAAGGTTTCATATTTGCTTCGATAATTAAATCAATTTTTCCTGATAATAAAAGTCCATAAGAATAACAGTCCCCTCCAAAAATAGGAAATCTCACTTTTTTGTATATATCCTTAATTATTCTTTCACAACTGCCTTCAAACATTAGAAGTGAAGTTGAAGAAATTATTAATTCATTATAGTTTTTCTTTGTAGAAAATTTATTACATTTATTTTTATTTAGTTTTACACCTTGATTCTTTCCACCATGCCACCGTTTATCTAAAATTGGTATATCAACAACACCCAGGATTGGTATATTATTTTTAAGACAACTTATCAAAGTACCAAATAGTGGTTTCCCAGCAATGAAATTATGAGTGCCGTCGAGTGGGTCTATAACCCATACATACTCACTTCCATTTAAATCTTTTCCGAACTCTTCACCAATGACCCCATGATCAGGAAATTCTTTTTTAAGATTTTCTCTAAAAATTAATTCAATTTCTTTATCAATATTTGTAACGAAAGAGCCATCAGGTTTTTCTTGAACCTTAAAAGATTTAAGGTATTTCTTCTTTAAAATATCTCTACTTATATCTGCGAACTTATTAGCAAAGTGTAATAAATTCTTATTGTTTGAAGTCATTTATTTCAACGATTCTAAATAAGAAATTAAGTTAACTCGATCATTAATTTTTGTTAGGCCTTTGTAGATCATTTTTGTTCCTTTAATATATTCTTTAGGTTGTTCTAAGAAGTTTAACAATTCTGTTCTTGTCCAATTTGCTTGAAAATTTTTTAGAGCATCAGAATATTTATAATCTGCTATTATAGCTGCTTTTCTTCCAACTACTCCCCACAAAGGTGGACCAGTTTTTATTTTTAGGTTATTACTAAAGTCATGACAGGCTAAGCATTGTTTTGAAATTTTCATACCTTTTTCTATATCTGCAGTCTTAAAAATAGACGTTATATCAATTTTTGCTTCCTTTGATGAATTTGGAATTTTCTCAAAATCATCCGGTTCTGTCTCTTTCTCCGAATTAATAACAATAAAACCTTTTTTCGAAACAGAATTATCGTGGTAAAATATTTCATCAAACACCACAAATGATTGAAACAAGATGAGAATTGATATTAAAGATAAAAAATATTTGTTCATTCTAATTAAAATTTAATAATATTATTATATATAAATAATGGCGGATAGTGATAAACAAAAATAAAAAAAGATATAAAGTAATAATTATTATTCCAGCAAGAATAAAGTCCTTAAGATTGAGAAAAAAACTTCTTAAAAATATTGCTGGTTTACCTATGATAGTAAGGGTGGCTAAAAATGCTGAAAGCTTGAAAATCGGGAGAGTGATTGTAGGAACAGATAGTTTAGAGATTTTTAATGTCTGCAGAAATGAAGGAATTGAAACTATAATTACAAAAAGAAAACATGAAAGTGGAACTGACAGAGTGCAAGAGGTTTTTGAAGTTGTCGCTAAGGATTACGACTTAATTGCGAATTTACAGGGAGACCTTCCAATTTTTAATAAGGATTTATTTTCAAAAACAATATCTCTTTTCTCCGATAGTTCTGTAGATATTGGCTCTGCAGTTTGTGAACTTGATAATAAAGAGATGGATAATCAAAATATTGTTAAAGCAAAGGTATTTCTGGACAAAAATGATATCGGTTTTGCAGAGGATTTTAAAAGAATTATTAAGAGAAAAAAAGATCATTATCATCATATTGGAATGTACATTTATAGACCTAGTATTTTAGAAAAGTTTGTAAAACTAAAACAAAGTAAGAAAGAAAAAGAAAGGAAGCTTGAACAAATGAGAGCTTTAGAGAATAAAATTAATATAAAATTAGTAAAAATATCCTACAACCCACCCAGTGTTGATACGCAAGACGATTTGAAAAAAATAAGATTGATTTTTAAAAAAAACAATCTTTAATCAATTTCAGAATGAAAAAAAAAATCGTTTCTTTTCAGGGTCT
>MDSV01025672.1_pt1 | contig 11344 bp, 10 predicted proteins | sample 810851 | NCBI WGS metagenome assembly MDSV01 (sample SAMN05326640, study PRJNA326480) | marine metagenome | isolation source: seawater | place: Atlantic Ocean: North East | collected 2012 | reverse complement strand
CATTAAAAATAGCGCAATTAATTATTTAGAAAAAGTATCATCTGAATCCGATAATGAAGTGTACATAGTAACTGCATCTCTTGATATTTGGGCTCAGCCTATATCTAAATCCCTGAATACAAAACTGATTGCTACTAAAAGCGCATTTAAAAATAGAAAATTTTACGGAATTGACGGGGAAAACTGCTCTGGACCTGAGAAAATTAGGAGAATTAAAGAAATATTAAACTTACAAGATTTTGATAAGATTTACGCTTTCGGCAACTCTAAAGGTGATAAAGAAATGCTTAGTATCGCTGATCATAAATTTTTTAAATTCTTTAATTAAAATTTATGAAATTCTTTACTGATTCTAATTTATGTACATTCACTGTATTTTTATTTGCATTAACCCTATTATTTCTAATTCCACTTCATGAAATGTGGGGAGACGAGTTACAAGCCTGGCTTATCGGGAAAAATAGTGGCACCTTTTTTGAATTAATCTCAAATTCTAGATATGAGGGATCTGGAGCTTTATGGCATCTAATGCTCTATTTTCTTGCAAAATTTTTCAAACCAGAATCAATGCAATACCTTCATTTAATGATAAGCACAGCTTCAGTTTATTTAATAATGAAGCACTCTCCATTCACCCTAACTCAAAAAATACTTTTGACATTTAGTTATTTTATTTTTTTCGAGTATTCATTGATTGCAAGAAACTATTCAATAGGAGTGTTTCTAATTTTTGTATTTTGTGTTTTATTTGATAGAAGAAAATCTAGCCCTTTGTTACTGATTTCAATACTAATTTTACTAGCTCATACAAGCATTTACGGTTTAATAATAAGCATTTGTTCTTTTTTAACTTTGATACTTGATAGAATAAGGGAGCCAAATAATTCACAGATTCAAACCAAAGCTTTTTTATCGAAATCAGATATTTTATCTTTAGTTATTTATTTAGCAGGAGTATCAGTTGCAATTTTACAAATCAAACCTCCTCCCGATGCATCCTTTATGAGCCCTTGGTTTTTCTATCTAGATTTCGAACAGGGAGCAAGAGTTTTCCAGGCCATAATTAATGCCTATCTCCCAATTCTTTCGATGGATATTAATTTCTGGGATCGTTCTGTGCTTGCTGATAATACCCTTGTAGCAGTTTTAACTCTGCCAATTATTGCAATCATTTTTTTCACATTTATTAGATATTTTAGATCAAATTTAAATTCCTTGGTTTTCTTTATTTTGTCCACTGGCAGTATTTTATTATTTATGTATGTAAAGTATGCAGGAGCTTTAAGGCACCATGGATTTCTTTTTATTGTTTTAGTTTCAGCTTTATGGATCTTTTATTCAAAAAATAAAAATCATTTTAAACCTGATATTTTTTCAGGAAGTAATAAGTTAATTAATCCTAGTAAAGTATTTACTGTTATCTTAACTCTTCATTTAATTTCTTCATTTACTGCCATAAACGGAGAAATAAAATATGAATTTTCAGCAGCAAAAAGTACTGCAATATTTTTGAAGGAAAACAACTATACAAATTATGAGTTAATTAGTTCTGCTGGAGTCGCTACAGGCGTTTCTGGTTATTTAGATGGCAAAGAACTTTTTCTTATAGAAGAAAATCGCTATGCATCTTTCAGAGTATGGAATATGGATAATTATATAGACATTGATACAGGTCCTTTTTTCTATGAAAGAATTCAGAGAATAATTGATGATAAAGATTTTTTAAATAATTCTTTGCTCATCTTAGAATTTTCTTTGCTAGAATCTTCTTTGGGAGAAGAGTTCAAGAATAGAAATAAAATTACCCAAGTTTATGAATCCGAGGACAGCATAATCGACGAGAAAATATTTGTTTACAGTCTTGAAAAAAATAATTTATGAAGAGCTGAGGGATAAATGATGAATATTCAAACCTATCAATGGATTTGTTCTTCAGTAAAAATTTCTACAATTGATAAGCAAGGACGATTGTGAGAGCCCAGAGAAGTATTATTGTTAATAAGAATTTATCATAATACAAAATATCTGTTGGCTCCTCGATGCTGTTTTGAGAAAAGTTAACTTGCAAATATCTCAAAATACCCCCTAAAACAAACACAGACGAATACATCAGAATCATATGATTTCCGCTGAAGTTTTCATTAAAAAACGTGTACATAACATAGAAGGTTATAACTAAATTTGCAAACATAGTTTGTGCTGATTCTAAAAATTTCAAACTATAATTAGATAGGCTGGGCCTTGATAAGATAGCCTCATTGAAAGCTAATTCATGCCTTCTTTTTCCTGTTGCCAAAAGTAGACTTAATGTAAATGTCAAAGATATTAGCCAAAAAGAAGAGCTCAATGAAGTTACAGCAAGGCCCGCCAAAACTCTAAGAACAAAGCCAAGTGATATAGAAAAAATATCAAATAATGGCAAATTCTTTAAATACAAAGAGTAAAGAATATTCATTATCAAATAAAGCAAGATCGGAAATAGGCCGTCAAAATTAATCAAAAATAATAATAATAATGAGCTCGCTAATAGGAATGCTGCAACAAAATTTACCAAAGAAATAGTGATAGTGCCGTTAGCCAAGGGCCTGTTTTTCTTTTTTGGATGTAGCTTATCAAATTCAATATCCATCAAATCATTAAAAATATAAACAGCGCTTGAAGTAAAGCAGAATACAAAAAATATTATGATGGATTTGTAGAGCAGGACTGCATCAAAAATATTGCCTGATACTAATAAAGGAATAAAAACGAATAGATTTTTAATCCAGTGCTTGATCCTTATAAGTCTAATAATTAAAAGCATAAGGAATCTTTAAATCCAATGTGTATTGCATGAGTGACCAGTGACATATGTCATTATAAGATATATGTCATTATAATATTAGCTTAATCAAAATAAAAACGTAACAGAGTTAAGGGCAATGGAAAGAATTTCTGCTTTAATCAATTCATATATAAATGCTTACTCTAAGTATAGAGAACTAGATAATAGACAACTTCAAGAACTTAAAGCTTTCTTTTTACATCAATACTCACAGTCACCTTCTCATGTAAAAATTACTTTAACTGCCTATTTTTATTTTTCAAATTTAGTTTCTATTATTCTTTTTAAAAAAAATCTAAAACATTTAAACATCTCAGAAAGTAAATCTTTCTTTATAAAGTTGAATGTATTTTCTATCTATCCCATAAGCAAAGTGTCTCATGCAGTAAAAAGCCTATTAGAGTTTAGAATCCTAGAGTTAATTTAAAATGCAAGTTAATTTTGACGCTATTGTTGTTGGCTCAGGTCCTGGAGGAGGTATAACTGCTAATTATTTAGCTAAATCTGGTCTTTCTGTCTTAGTCCTTGAGGCAGGGATGAATGTGGAACATGATATAACTAAAGAATATACATCTGAGGAAATGCTTCAAAAGTATAAATACGGAGGACTCACTACCACAATCGGAACCGCAAATATTAATTATGTCGAAGGCAGCTGTGTAGGCGGAGGGAGTGAAATAAACTCAGGTTTATATCATAGAACTCCCAAAAGCGTCCTTGATTATTGGAGAGACCATCTTAATTTTTCTAGCAGTAAAGATGAAATGTCTAAATTATTTTCAGAAATTGAAAAATATTTATCTATAAGTCTTATGCCTAAAGATCACATGCCAGAGGCCTCATTAAAATTAAAAATTGGTTCATCCCATCTAGGAGTTGATTGTGTTGAGGTTCCTAGATGGTATCAAGAAAATAATGGAATTATTGAGAAAACTACAATTTCAAAATCATACCTTAGAGATGCAATAGACTGCGGAGCCATTTTAAAATCTAATAGCAAAGCTGTTAAAATTTTTAAAGATAAATCAAACTGGGTTGTTGAGTCACTAAGCACTAGTTCGTTCTTATCCGCAAAAGAGCATAATCATAAGCTAAATATGAAGACTAGTATTTTTAAAGCTAAATATCTTTTTATTTGTGGCGGAGTAATGTCAAGTTGTGAACTATTAAGAAAAAGCAAAATAAACAAAAAAAGTGGTTCTCAGGTTTACTTGCATCCAACAGCCAAGATCGTCTCAATGTTTGAGAATGAACTATTTCAGTCCTCAGTAGGAGTTCCTGTGCATCAAGTTAAGCAATGGTCACCAAAAGTTTCCTTGGGGAGTTCAATAGGCAAAAAACCTCACCTAGGCTTATCTTTATTGTCGAATTTAGAAGCTTTTGAGAACCTAAGTGACTCATATGACAAGATGGCAATTTACTATGCATCAATTAGCGGTGGAGTTGGAAAAATTCAAAGATTTCCTCACAATCAGTTTTTACTAAATTACAAACTTAGCAACGAGGATTATCATTATTTACGTTTTGGACTTTTAAGATTATCACAAATTCTTTTTGCTGCTGGCGCTAAAAAGAATTTCTTAGTATCAGATGACGGTTTTTCATATAAAACTTATGAGCAACTTGAATTATTTTTAAATAATAGATCACTAAGGAATCTTGACCTAATGACAATTCATCTTATGGGAGGGAATTCTTTTAATATTGATGGCATCTGTAATGAGTTTGGCGAGGTAAAAGGCTATAAAAATCTTTACATCCAAGATGCAAGTCTTTTACCTACTTCCCTAGGTGTGAATCCCCAAGGAACAATAATGGCCCTAGTAGCAAGAAATATGGAGAAATTTACTAATGAAGCAATATGATGAGATAATTATTTTTGGAGCAAATGGATGGCTTGGTAAAAATTTGCTTGATCAGTTTGATTTAGAAATTAAAAAGGATAAACACTCTAGCTTGATAGCAGTAGTCGAACAAGAAAACCAAAAAATCGAATTAAAAGATTTTAAAAAATCCATTAGCAGAATAATTAATGCTGATATAACAAATATTAAGGAACTTGACTTCCTAAAAAAAAATAATGGAGATAGGTTAATTATTCATTGCGCAAGCGTAATTCACCCAAAAAATATAAAACAATTCTATAAAGTAAACTATTTCGGCACAAAGAATATAATTGATATGTCCAAGCATTCATCTGCTAATACAACTTTTTTATATATCTCTTCTAACTCCCCCTTTGGACTTAACAAGTCTAATCAAGCAAGTGATACATTTGATGAGCAAAGCGAATACAGGCCATATATGAAATATGGTTTTACCAAAATGTTAGCTGAAAAGGAGGTTATAAAACTAGATACGCAAAATTTTAAATTTTGTATCATTAGAGCTCCCTGGTTTTATGGAAAGTATCAGCCCGCAAGGCAGTTTGAATTTTTTAAAATGATTAAAGATGGAAAAGTTCCACTCATAGGCTCAGGCGAAAATAAGAGATCTATGATTTCTGTTCAAAGCTTAGCCAAAGCAGTTTGGCTTTCAGCTTGCAATAAAAAAGCTGAAAATAATATTTTTTGGATCGCAGATAAAAATCCTTATAAAATGAAGGACATAATAGATACTATAAGGCAGGTTATGGATAAAGACTTTCATGTCATAACTAGAGCTGGTTATATTAAACTTCCCAATTTTATATCAGAAATAGCATTCTATACTGATAAATTGCTGCAGAGCCTCGGTTTATATAACCAAAAAATACATGTATTATCAGAGATGAATAAAAATATTCATTGCAGCGTATCAAAGGCTGAAAAATTAATTGGCTTCAATCCAGAAATTAGTCTAAGAAACTCACTTTTAGAATCTATTCAAGAAGCAATAGACAAAAAGGCCATTTAAGTTTTAAGTTTTTTTAAATGTTGAAGTTATAGGCCTTTTATGAAAATTTTAGTTACGGGTGGTTCGGGGTTTATTGGTACTAATTTCATTGATTTTTTGGAGAAAAAATCTTGCAGTATACGTAATATTGATATTAATGAACCAAAAAATACTGAGCACTCAAAGTACTTTGAGCTTGTTGATATCAACAATTATGAAGCGCTGCTTCGTGCCATGATGGATTTTCAGCCCGACTATGTAGTACATTTGGCCGCCCGCACGGATCTAAACGGCGCAGATCTAAATAGTTACCTTGCAAATACTAAGGGTGTAGAAAATATTGCAAGATGTTGCAAGGAATCGCCTAGTGTTAAGAGATTAATTCTGGCTTCTACAAAGTTAATTGCCCCTACTGATGCTCAAGTTTCTGACTTGACTTCTTATAGCCCAGACACGATTTACGGAGAAAGCAAAGCTCTAGGTGAGAAAATTATAGAGTCAAATAAGTATTTCGATAATTGGATAATTGTCAGGCCTACATCGATCTGGGGCCCTTGGTCGTTGGCCAAAAATCATCCTTATGGAAAGTTCTTTCAGATTATCAAAAAAGGACTTTATATTCATCCCGCAGTAGTCGATCAGCCTAGATATTTTGGTTACGTTGAGAATAGTTGTTTTCAGATATATACGTTATTGGTAGATTCACCTGACGATGTTCTGAAGGAAAAATTTTACTTGGCTGATTACGAAATATACGACATAAAAAGTTGGGCCAATCTTATTTCGTCGGCATTTGGGCGTTCACCAGTGTGGGTTCTTCCAAAGATCTTCGTTTTTATGGCAGCCTTTGCTGGAGATTTTCTTAAGTTTCTTGGTTACAAATCTCCTCCATTTTCGAGTTTTAGGCTTAAGAATATGATGGCAAACACTACAAAGGTGCCTCTCACATCTATTAAAAAATTTGTACCCAGCCTTCCTTTTAATCTTAAAGATGGCGTTGTAAGAACAGTAACCTGGATTAATAAAAATGATTAAGGTGTCTGTAATCACAGCAACGTATAATTCAGAGAGTACGATTCATAGAAATATTAAGAGTGTACAGAATCAAAAAGACATCATACTTGAACAAATATTTATTGATGGAGGTTCCTCTGACAACACGGTCGGTATCATTGAGTCATTGCCATCAAATACGACAAGCTTGATCATTGGACAAGATTCTGGAATATATGATGCCCTCAATATTGGGATTGAAAAGTCTTCAGGTGAATTTATAGCTATCTTAAATTCAGACGATTTTTTTAGTGATGACCGAGTGCTTTCTGACATAATTACAGTTTTTGATAGAGATCATGTAGATATAGTATATTCTGGAATTACTTATGTTAATTCTAAGTATGAAGTTATCGCTGAATGGGTACCTGAGGAGTTTTCTTTAGGTGCTTTTTCTGACTCTTGGCATCCTCCTCATCCGGGTTTTTTTGTTCGGAAAGATTGTTATGAGAAGGCCGGTGGTTTTGATCTAAATTTTAAGGTAGCAGCAGATTTTGAGTTGATGTATAGGTTTTTGGAGACTAATCAGTTTAAATCCGCATTATTTCCAAGATCCACAGTAAATATGCGTAATGATGGATACAGCAGTTTTTTTAAGTCTAGAGTTCGTGGGCTTTTAGATGTGAGGAATACTTTCCTCAAACATGGAAACAAAACACCCTTGTTTTTGATAATTATAAAGAGGTATATAAAAAAACTTAAAAGAGTCTTCATAAAGAATTGGTCAACAAAAAAGAAAAAAAAATGAAAAAAGCATTAATTACTGGTATCACCGGACAGGATGGCTCTTATTTAAGCGAGCTTTTATTGGAGAAAGGTTATGAAGTTCATGGTATCAAGCGAAGAGCCTCTTCATTAAATACTCAGCGCATTGATCACTTATATCAAGATCCTCATGTTTCGAATACAAACTTTACTCTTCATTATGGAGATCTAGCAGACAGTTCCAATTTAACCCGTATACTTAAGGAGGTTGAGCCTGATGAAGTTTATAATCTGGGCGCTCAGAGTCATGTCGCGGTTAGTTTTGAAGCGCCAGAGTATACTGCAGATGTTGATGGCCTAGGAGTCCTCCGTATGCTTGAGGCAATTCGCCTTCTTGGAATGGAAAAAAGTGTTAAGTTTTATCAGGCTTCTACTTCTGAGCTTTATGGCGAAGTTCGCGAAACTCCCCAAAAAGAAACTACGCCGTTTTATCCTCGTTCGCCGTATGCTGTTGCAAAGATGTATGCGTACTGGATCGTAGTAAATTATCGCGAGGCCTATGGCATGTATGCTTGCAATGGTATTCTTTTTAATCATGAAAGTCCTAGACGTGGAGAAACTTTCGTTACCCGAAAGATCACAAGAGGGCTTGCAAACATCTCTGAGGGTCTTGAAGCCTGTCTTTATATGGGAAATCTTGATGCACTTCGTGATTGGGGGCATGCTAAAGACTATGTACATATGCAATGGATGATGCTTCAACAGGATAAGGCTGATGATTTTGTGATTGCAACTGGTGTCCACTATTCTGTTCGGCAATTCATTATATGGGCTGCTGGTGAGCTTGGAATTGGCTTGCGGTTCGAGGGGACTGGTGTCGATGAGATTGGTGTTGTGTGTTCAATTGAAGATGATAGCTCAACTGAAGTCAACCTAGGCGACGTGATTATAAGAATTGATTCGAGATATTTCCGACCAACAGAAGTTGAAACTTTGCTGGGTGATCCAAGTAAAGCGAAAGAGCTTCTTGGGTGGGTACCTCAGATTACTGCTCAGGAAATGTGTGCAGAGATGGTTTCACAAGATCTAAAGACTGCAAAAAAAAATAGATTATTATTAACTCATGGCTATGAGTTAACAAAGCCGATAGAAAATTAGTATGGAATAATTAATGAAAATTTTTGTAGCAGGTCATCAAGGAATGGTTGGTAGTGCTATCGTACGTGCATTGTCATCGGTTGGTGAAAACACACTTATTACGGCCTCCAGATCAGAACTAGATTTGCTAGACCAACAAGCAGTTCAAAGCTTTTTTCAAGCTCACAAAATTGATCAGGTCTATCTTGCGGGGGCTAAGGTAGGAGGTATTCTTGCTAATAATGAATATCCTGGCCAGTTTATCTATGAAAACCTAATGATCCAGGCAAATACAATTAATGCTGCTCATTTAACAGATGTGCAACAGCTACTGTTTTTAGGGTCTTCTTGTATTTATCCTAAATTTTCTGAACAACCAATGTCTGAGGGAGCGCTTTTGACGGGAGTCCTTGAACCAACTAATGAGCCTTATGCAATCGCTAAAATTGCAGGGATTAAGCTGTGTGAGAGCTATAACAGACAGTATGGTCGAGACTACAGGAGTGTCATGCCTACCAATCTTTACGGTCCTAATGATAATTTTCATCCTGATAATAGCCATGTAATCCCGGCAATGATGAGTCGGTTTCACGATGCGATTGCAAACAATAATAAAGTAATGGAGATTTGGGGTTCCGGCACTCCCATGCGAGAGTTTCTTCATGTGGATGATATGGCGTCTGCCAGTATACATGTAATGAACTTAGAGCATGGTATTTATGCTGCTCATACAAATACTATGCTTTCTCATATTAATGTTGGTACTGGAGTTGATTGTAGTATCAAAGAGCTTGCGGAAACTATTGCTAAGGTAACAGGGTTTGAAGGGAGATTGTATTTCGATAAATCAAAACCTGACGGAACTGCTCGTAAACTAATGGATATTTCGCGATTAAAGTCCCTTGGTTGGCAATCAAGAATAAGTTTAGAAGATGGACTTCGTAGCACTTATGATTGGTTTAAAGCAAATGACGGCATTTTGAGGCAGAGATAGTTTATGGATGGCTAATTGAGTAACTATTTCTTTATTAAAATGATTAGATTTATAAATTTGGTATTTGGTTTATTGATTGCCTTAATTCTATTGCTGCCAATTCTTCTCATATCAATTCTAATATTTTTAAAGGATAGAGAATATCCTCTGTATTTTTCTTCCAGAATAGGAAAGAATAATAAAACTTTTCTGATGCCTAAGTTTAGGACTATGCGCTCAAATACTCCTCAAGAGCCTACACATTTATTAACAAATCCAGATGATTATTTGCTTTCTACGGGACGGTTTTTAAGGAAATATAGTTTAGATGAGTTTCCCCAGATATTTTCAATCATAAAAGGTGACATGGCATTTGTAGGACCTAGGCCGGCTTTATTTAATCAGTATGATTTAATTAGTCAAAGAGATAGGATAGGGATAAGTCAAATAAAACCAGGCATTACTGGATGGGCTCAAGTTAATGGAAGAGATAGCCTAACTATTGAAGAAAAAGTTCAATATGATGAAGAGTATTTAAGAAGGGCATCCCTGAGTTTTGATATGTATATAATTGGACTAACCATCCTGAGAGTTATCAAGAAGGATGGAATTTCTCATTAGAAGGTCACAGCTGTCAATTAAATGAATCTTAAAGAAACCTTACTTTCAACTTCAAGACTTAACAAAAAGTTACTAGCTTTGCTTAGCGATGTTCTTTCAGTGTGTTTCGCTATACTTTTAGCACTTGTTATCAGTGATGTGGAATTTCAGTCTATAAGCATTGAAGAATTCTTTAGCTTAGCGTGGATACCCATACTATGCGCAATTACATTTTGGTATTTTGGTGTTTACAGTTCAGTGGTTAGATACATAGATCTTTCAGTTATTATTATTCTTGCTAGAGGCATTTTTTTTGTTTTCGCTATAGGTCTTATTAGCAAGTTTCTATATATCTATTTATTAAGTTATTTTATTCAAAGAACTTCTAATTCTTTAATTACTTTTGAAGGCTGGTTGGTAGGTTTTATTACTTTTTCTTTTCTAGTAATCAGCTCGAGATTAACTGCCCACTATTACTTATCAGACAGAGTATCTGAGAAAAGAGTAGTAATTTACGGAGCGGGAGATGCCGGAATACAATTAGCAAGTGCTTTAAGGGTGAGTAAGGAAATGCAACCTATAGCGTTTATTGATAGCAATCCTTACCTGCAAGGAACTTATTTAGGAGGTATGAAAGTCTTGCATCCAAAGAAGTTAGATCGACTTGTTTCGAGAGGAAAAGTAGACGAAGTTCTTATAGCAATGCCATCTGCTTCCAAATCAGTCCTAAGAGCTCTTCTTAAAGAAATAGAAAATTATTTAGTTAAAGTAAGGATCTTACCAGGCCTTGCTGAATTGGCTGAAGGAAAAGTCTTGGTTTCAGAATTAAAAGAAGTTGATATCTCAGATTTACTTGGCAGGCTGGAAATCGAAGCAAATCAGGATCTAATTAACAAAAATATAGCAGAAAAAGTAGTTCTTATTACAGGCGCTGGAGGTTCTATTGGCTCTGAAATATCAAGACAGGTAGCAAGAAAAGCAAGCAAGGTTATTCTTTTGGATTCCAATGAATATGCTCTTTATTCGATAAAGAAAGAAATAGAAAACCTATTACCCGAAGCTGACTTGTATGCTGTGCTTGGCAGCGTAACTTACGAGAAAAGAATAGCGGAGATCTGTAAAGCCTTTGCTGTTGATACTGTCTATCATGCTGCTGCTTATAAACACGTTCCTCTAGT
>MDSV01182697.1_pt1 | contig 11345 bp, 7 predicted proteins | sample 810851 | NCBI WGS metagenome assembly MDSV01 (sample SAMN05326640, study PRJNA326480) | marine metagenome | isolation source: seawater | place: Atlantic Ocean: North East | collected 2012 | reverse complement strand
TGTTGTGTAGTATATATAAAGATGTGTATTCAACCAATATTGGGATTGGTTCAAACGGTCTATTTGTAAGATACGTGACTGCATCATTTTGATATACATGTTTCTCCATTATCATACCGGGGACTGTTGTCCATAAAAAAGTGATACTCATACCAATAGCAGTGAAAGCAATAAGTTCATATTTATTAGGAATGTACTTCTTTAAATACTGAATCAACTGAAACGCTGTGAAAAATCTCAGAATAACTATACATACTTCTAATAATACAACAGTGACACCCATATTTCCTATTGCATGTCTCAAATAAGATCCTTCTTTTACACCAACCAGATACAAAAACAATCTAACTACAGTAGCTATAAGTGCCGCACTTACCAATGTGACTAAATTAGTTTCTTTTATCATTACTCTTGGTTACTCTAACTAACTTTTTTTTATCGAAAGAAAAAATTATATTAACGTTGTCGAGCGATTCCGAGACGTTATTGCAACCATGTATTATATTCGCTCTAACTAATTTTTTTTATGCAGTAATTTAAATGAAAAGTATAATTGTACTTGCGTTAATCATGCAGATTATAGCATCCATACTATTCAACTACTCTATATACATTATAAGTAAAGAAAAGTTCAAACCAACTAGAGAAGCTATAATTGGAATGATTGCCGGAATTGTTGTTACGACTATTTCATTTATAAGATGGACATCTTTACTCAATTGAAATCAATGCACTAACGTCACAAATGACATTTTTTTTACCTTTAGTATATTAAATGGTATCAATTTGTGGTCAAGAAAACTCAAATTCTGTTTTGAATTCGGACGACCTAGCTTCATCGGATGTTTTTGTGAAGCTTTCTCAATATACATCTGTAGAAATGAGTAATTTCACAGTTTTTGTGATTGTATTCTTGAGTTATTATCTACATTTTCAGTCATTGAAGTCTCACGTGTCGGAAATCTTAGGTTCAACAACAGATATTTCATTGAATAATGTTATTTCGAGTATTTCGGATACGAAGCCGAAGTATAGATTTGCACTTAAGCTTCTTGTGCCAATAACGCTAGCAGTCGTACTTGGGATAGGCATCATAGTACCCACTTGGACACTCTTGCAACCGCAACTAGGTTATGAGGAGATGTTAGCATTAGTATGTGTTATTTTCGTGGTCTCCTTGTTTCTATCAAAATTACTTATGTCTGTAAAAACACCAAGTTTAAAATGGATTATTCTTGTTCTTATGTCACTCGCGATTTCGGTGTACGCGGTCGTAAAAACATCCACTTGCAACCCGGATAGAGTATGTCTGTACAAGCCAGAGGGGGAGGGCGATAATTTTCTAGATTTTGATTGGATTTGGATTTGGATTGCACTTTCGATTTTCATTGTTCATAAATGTGGCATTATTTTTCGAAACAATAATGACCCTATTGTACGTGTATCTTCTTTGATGATGTTTAGTCTTTTTTATGCATTCATGATTTTAACTACCTTTCTTTCAAGTCCAGAAACAAAACACCACCAATACACACCATGTACATCAAAAGGAAGTTTTGTAGGGCAGTTGATATACTGGCCATTGTTTCTTATTATTGTTTTTTACACAGAAAGGGGAGCATACGATATTGGTAGATCTTGGTTGTGGAAACTAATCGTACTTTGTTTCTCAATGCTTCTTTTTGTCGTTCCCATAGCTACAATCTACCATTTCCAAAGAGACCCCGCAACAGCAACTTCTAGAAGGACATGTACGCTGCAACGACCAACAATCACCCTAGATACACCACAATCAAGATGTTGTACAGTACAGAAACTATCACAAACACCTAGGATTTTTGACATTCATTTAGACAATATAGATCTAACTGCTAGCGACATAACGTTTACATTGTTCGAGGAAAATTCAGATCGCTCCCTTGGAGGCCAAATAAACATTGATAGTATCCTTGATCTTGAGAAAGGACCTAACCCGGGGAAAGGGTTAAGCAATAATCAAATTGAAATGAAAGTAGGCACTGATTTCAATGTAGATAAAGCGAATTACGTACTTCAACTAACTGTTAACAATTCAGATTCTTTACAGTTTTATCAGAATTTTACATCAACAAGTTTTAGACAAAGATTCGAATTTGTGCAAACTAATCAAGATATGGAAACAGACCCCCATACAGATATAGTAGGTTGTACCGGTAGAAATACCCCTACTAGGATTCAATTGAATGGTAGGGGTGCACAGGGTAATCCAATTGTTTTCAAGGGGAAACACGAGAACATTGGTGCCACAAAGGGTGCGTTATGGGGTTTCACATTTTCAGCTTCATTTTTTTCTCTAATTCTTGCATTTTACAATGCATCACGGCCAGGACGAAGAAGGGTGACGGGTGCTTTAGTTGGAATTTTCTACGCCATAATTTTTTACGGTGGCTTTGGAGCGGCAGCTGGAGCTGCCGCAGGTGCCATCAATGAAAGTAGGCTCAAACAAAAACGACTTATCGATATAGATTTCAAGTACACTGATAAGTATAATTATCCAGTGGCAAGAGTGCAAGCGGATGATGACGAGGGTGGTGGTGTTCCACTGGGAACTCCCGATTTTACTTCCGAAGAAAGAAAAGATCAAAACATAAGTGCATTAGACTTTAATAAATTAGATATTGAGTATACACCCCCTTCGCATTGCAACTATATGGCAAATTATAAGATTGATTTTTCAGAATACAATAATATAGGTGATAAATATTATGAATATTATGCATTAGGAATCGCTGACCCTAACCACCCTAACCACCCTAACCATACAATTTATTTCAAACAAGAGCAAGCTGCTGATCCCATTTTCGGGTCTGATTCAGGTCTTTATTGGGGTCTTTACCTTGTATTCTTGTTTATGTTCAGTTTTCTATGGCTTATTATTCAGTATATGTTTAGCGATACTACACTTCTTAAAAAGATGACCCCCGAAACCAAATCTCAGTCACGGACAATAGCTAGGTCTCCTAGAAGTGAGAGTAGAGTAGTTCCAGCAACATTCAGGGACAAAGTAAAGGTCACATTATCTGGATTACCATCTGCACCATCTGCCACAAATGTTCTTGAAAAAGTTCGAGCGTCTAAACCTAATTCTTCTTTACGTCATCTTGATCCAAAAACTATTGCTGAAAAACTTACAGGTGGTGAAAAAATTCAAGAAAAACTTAAGCGCCCAAAGACCCCCGCCCCCAAGACCACCCCTGCCGCCACCAACAACACCCCTGTCGCCCCCAAGACCACCCCTGCCGCCGCTCCCGTTGCCCCCGCCTCAAACCCAACCCCTTAATTAAATCTCATCTAATTCGTTAAGTTGGGAGACAAGACCATTTCTTGGAGCATGTATCCACGCCCAGTTATGATATCGTTTACAATCGTTATGTTGTAAACTAGTAGTTTCGTTTTTTGAGTTGAAATATAGCCATACGAATAATAGCAGAATAATAGCAATAAATGAATATAGTTTAAATACACTAGTAGGTTGAGTACGAGTAGATCTTGTATAAGACATATATACTTATGATATACAATTAAAAAATCAAGTTGTATTAAATTTGAAACACACTAACTTGCTGACTTACACACTAACTTGCTACTTAGTCCTTATGCGTTAGTGAGGTCGACCTGTTCGTCCTTTTCGCGCTTGCGTTTCTTGACTTGGTGGTTAGAGTTACGGATACGGAGGAAGCTGGTCACTCCAGTGACATGTGCGGTGTCGATGCCGAGACAGACGTTTGCATTTGGGTTAATGGAACCGGCCTTATCCATCACACGTAGCTTCCAGAAGATGTAGTCAGAGTTGATGTACTTGTCTGTGTCCTCACTGTGACCAGGGAAGAACTTGCTGAGGTCCCTGAAAGAGGGCACATAGTCGGCGACGTACTCCTTGAGATTGTAGGAGAGGAAGTTGACTGATAGGTCTCCCGTGGGAGGTGACCAGATGAACTTCATCTGTTTCCACCACTTCGAGTTCTTCTTCAAGCAGATGTTCATGTCTTGCAAGCCCTGCGAGCCCTGGGTCACTGTGACAACCCACTTCCTGTAGTCCACAGACTTGATGTAGTAGCGACGGCCCTCATATTTAACCCCGAAGAAAGGAACGGAGAAGATTTTTTGGTAGGTTGTCCCAAACTTCTTGTTTATCTCCGCGAGGCCGCCAATGCCAAGGAGCGTCGTCACGTGCTTAACCCAGAGAGACAAGAGGTAGAGGAACTCGGCCGTGCGCCACTTGGTAACGTAAGCCTGGTCGGGAGGCTTGGACGGCCCACTGGATGTCTCAATCTGCTCCTTCAGGCATGTCTCCAGGTGGCTCGCCTCAAGCTTGCTTGCGGCCGTCGAGCCTGAGGTGTCGTCGTACAGATGCTTATCCAAGCGGTTCATAAAGAGAAGCGCAAAGATACCACAGTCGAAGCCGTTCTTCTGCTGGATGGTTTTTACCCTTGTGACGCGTATGTCCAAGTTCGTCACGTTATCAAGGAACGTGGCAGGGATGGCAGAGTTCACAAAGTGGGCAGCTTGAGCGTTGGATTTGGAGGACAACTCCTTCGCTACAGCACGCTCCAGCCACTCGAGGCCCTTCTTCTGGAAGCAGATAGCTGCGAGGACTAAGAACTTGACGGGATCGGGGTCAGATAACTGAAAGGAGAGAGAGTCGACAAGAAAGATGTCGACAGGTTTGCCCTCACTGTAGGCCTTGACGGCGTCAAGAAGGGAGAGGGTGACGAAGTGGTAGTGGTTGCCCCCCGGGTTCATCCACATGATGAGAGGGGCAAGTGTGCCTTGCGACCGCAAGAGTTCCACACGCCAGGTGGCACGTAAGGCACGAAGAACTTGCCGTAGCAGTGCCATCCGCGCCGGCGGCAATTCCTCAGCGTCGGGTTCCAACTCTGCTTTGCGCTTTTGCTGGCCCTTTGGTTGGCTGTCTGGTTGGCCCTTTGGTTGGGTGGGGCTAGCGTGATGGCTCTCTGGGCGCCCCGCGGCCGAGGGGCGGTCGGTTGTTTCGGGTTTGGTGTGGGACGCGTCCATTCACGCTCAGTGAACTGGTGATCGCTATCTATGACCACAAGGGACACACATGTGTTACTAGGGGGGGTAGAGCCCTATGCCGTGCTGAAGGAAATGGTAGTGTCGAGACAGGGCACATTTCCTTCGAATTGGAAAAGACGAGCCCGTGCTAGGTGTATTGTATAGGTTGTCTCTGGGGACAGGTTGAGGAATGAGTTTGGGATAGAAATTTGAGACGAGAGCAGAGTACAAAAGTTCCCCTGGAGAAGTGTGGTCGATCCGTCACTTCCGGACATAGTGAATAAAGTGGAGTCATTTCTTGTGAACGGTTTGATTTTTCTATTGAATATTATGAGGAGTGATTGTAGTGTAGAATATGGGGTGTCTTGGCTAGTGCGCATCATAATTAGTGATGGTGGAGTTACGTAAAAGGAGGATGGTAAAGAAGTAACAATATACCTGAACGTACCATCGCTCGTTAAATTTGTTTGATTGTATTGCTCTGATTTGACTATATTCTGTTCTTGGTTAGTGCAAATAGATTGCACGGATTTGCTCTGAAAGTCAATTACGTTGTCTTTATTTTCCAAAGCACTATTTATAACAATTGCTGGTATAGTATCTGAGTAGAAACACAAATTTCTTATGTATCCACACGGAGTGAATTTCATTTCAATGTTCGATATTGAAAACGGTAAATTTATACCTTCAATGTGGGAAATATGTGCAATGTGTGTATTAAGTTTGAATATCTGTTGTGGTAGTATTCCGGTGTTTGTGTTATACCATGTTAGAGTATCTGATGGCGCCATGGCGGAACGAGTTACCGTCATATCAAAAGATGCTATAGAGTCAATATGTTGCAATATTATTTCGCTTTCATTGATTCGTTGTGTTGTAAAGTCTTGTAAAACCATATTTGGTGCATTTTGAGTGAGTAACGGTTTCAGATTCAACTTTGGGTTTGTGCCAACCACAGTGCCAGCGGGTACGATTCTAGAATTAGTTGTGATTGTGCTTGCAGTATCAATATTTTTTCCGTTTATTCTGAAAGAATTGTTTGTGAACGCAATATGATTCCATCCGAATAACTCTACCACACTTGCGTCACATTCGAATGTATTATTTGCATCTTTGACAACTAGTTTATTGTTCTCAACAAGTACACATGACGTACCCTGAATGACAGTTACATCGCTTGTTGATACTGGGTACCACCAAAACATGAAGTTTGAGAAATTAGTTTGAGAATGTAGTACACTACATCCATTCTGTATGTCCAAACAAGCCAACCAGGGGTGTTCTGAGCACAATTCCCATTTGCTGTCGAAATTGTCGAATGTTGCGTTTGCATTTTTCAAATCGACTGCTCGTTTTCTACAAAACAAAGCGTTTGTACAGCTGTAATTATTGAAAGAAGTGTCTTCTATTGATATCAAAGAAGAATTCGACCTAGCAATCATTGTGGTATCGTCAATCAAATCAAAGTTATTGAGCTGTGCAACAAGTGTCAGATGAGCTGATGACAATACATCCCTTTCAAGCTGACCTGATGTGTAGTAAGCAGGATGAATAGGTGCATGGATAATTGACTTTTCAGATATCCTGAATAATACATTAGAACCATTATTGGTTGTTAGTGTATGCACACCAGGGGCTGTGGGTAGTTCTATAGTTACAATATTAAGTCTTTTGGTTGACATTTGTATTTCATTTTTGATTTGTCCATCAATTAAAATTTGAACTGGTACAGATTCATTTGAAGAATAAACTGATATCGTTGTTACGTCTGCTGGTAAGAATATGCTTTCTTCGCAACTAAGTGTTTTACCATTATCGTCTATGAATGTAGCATGAGAGATAGTGTTTCCAATATTGGAAGTTGTTTGTGATGTTAATGAGTTTAATGAGTTCGATACAGTAGAGATATCAGTCAAGATATCGTTTAATGAAGATTGATTCATGAAAAAGTTAGGTAGTTCATATATCTCTGTTGGTATTTTTCTCACTGCACTTATGATTCCAATAGATATGTTGTTTTTTTTGAAGATAACATTTTCACCATCGCTGAGTTTTATCTCTGATACACTCGTCCCATCTATTTCTATAGATTCAGGTTGGAAAATGTATTTGACATCAGCTATTATATGCAAATTCTGTGGTGCTTCAATGCCATTGAATAGAAGAGTTCCCCCTAAGGCGTCCACTTGAGACAAAATATTACATTCTAAGTCTTTTATTTTTTCATTATCACTCTCATTAATTGATCTTAATGAATTTTGCGTCATTTTTTGATGTTTGAGACAATTTCTTTCTATTGAAGATACGATTGGAAAAATTGCATTTGTATCTTTCAAAATATGATCATACAAATCTGCTTCTTGTAAGTAAGATTGTTCTAAGGATAGATTGTGAAAATACTTTTTACTTATACGAGTGTAAGCAACTTTTTTGGATGTATCAATTGTGTATATAGTAAATGTTTCATTTTGTAATCCACCCTTTCTTACAATATTAAGACTTTCGAAGGGTGAAACTAAATATGGTAATGTTTTTCCATTTTTTAACAATGGGAATGTTGAAAATGTTGACAATACGATTGGAGTAAATATTTGTATTTCATACAGACTCAAAGCTCCAGTATGGTCCAAAACTATAAAGTTTGATGCGTTGCTTAAGAACGATAATTCTGATGAAGATCCATCACTTGATGTAATAGTAGTGCCTACAAACTGTGTATTGTCGTTAAGACTGGATGATATACTCACTTGTAATGTACAGGGAGGTTTCACTTTTACTGCCGAGATTGGAAAGGAGCAATGCACAATCACAGTTCCAGTATTGTATTCCAAACCAGGGCCAACACCCAGGCCTGAAGCGGCGGGGGAGTTCTGATTGCCCACTGGGAAATTAAGTGGGTTGGTGTTTCCCTCTGTAAAGACACGATTGTAATCAGTGTAAACACCAAAGGACACATCAGAAAACGAGGCGAAAACTATTTGTGGATTCAAATCGTTATGATGATTTGAGTATCCAAGTGTATCTACTATTACATCGCTTAATGAGTTTGCTGTAATTGTTTCATCAACATTCAAACCGTATGGAATTTCTTCCATTTACTAATACAAAATATTTCACATATAAGCAAGTTTCCGAGTATTTTTTAATAATTCGCGTTTTTTTTTGATTATATAGTATATCAATGGAGTCAACAATGGATAAAAATATTTCTCTAGACGCAAAGAAGGCCTTGGCGAGTGCTCAGTTGGGTGAGCTGAAAAAAAAAGCGAATGCTGGCACATGGAATACTCATATGGAGGTTCTTATTAAAAGTTGGGGTGAAAAAGCAGCGGGTCTAAGGTATCTACACGACAGTGCTGCAGGTAGGTGGAGAGGTTTCAGTAACAAGTTGTCACTTGCTAGTATCGTTATAGGTGTCCTATCTTCTGGTGTTTCATTAGTTAGTACGAGTATTGAAGATGAAGATTCAAAGAATGCTGTTTTATATGCAGTTGGCGGAGTTGGTCTTGTTTCCACATTTCTTCAGTCTCTAAAGAAATTTTACAATTCAGAAGAGAAGGCAGCAGATCACAATGCAGTTGCAAGACAGTTTGGTAGTTTTTATAGATATATTGTGTTGCAGATGAGTCTTTCTAGAGAAGACCGCCTACCCTCTGATCAGCTTAGTGAATGGGTGAATAAAGAGTACGAACGTATGCAACAAGAGGCTCGCCCACTTAGTGGAGAAGATATAAAGAAATTCAAGAAACAGTTTTCGAATTCCACGCAAGCCGTTCCTGATGTTTGTGAGAGTGAACATATAATTTTGGTTGAAGGGAAGGACCTTTCAGATATTAGTCAGCGATCTCGATCTCAATCCCAGATTCAAGTTCCTCAGGTATCTTCTTAGAGTTTGGACAATTTTTCTTTTTCCAGAGTTGAATTGTTGTGTCAGAAATGTGGCTCATATTTAAGAAAATCTCACTTATAGAAGGGTATCTATTATATTCTTTGTTGAAGTTTACAACAAATTTGTCTATTTCATCGAATGACTCTCTGACAACCCTTTGGTGTTTGATCACGTTGCTTAATACAGACACCTCGGTTTCGATATGTTTCTCTTCCTCGCTAGCGATCAATGTCTTAGTGGCTACTAAAGTGTCACACAGGTCAGGCTTATGTAAGATTCCCCAATCTTTTGACTTTTCAAACTTTTTCAAAAACAGCTTCACTGAAGAACTGTCCGGTCTCGGACTCACTTCCATCAGTCTGTCAAACTCTTCTTTACATTTCTTCAAAAGGTATGTTACATCAACTCTTTCGGACTGTATTTTACTCAACTCTACTGTGATTTCTCTGTTGAGTTTTCCCCACAGTAGGGATGATGTTTTATGGTTTTCAGATAGCTCGTTTATTTTTAGGAATTGTTGAACTGTTGTGATTATTCCGGCTACAATATTTACAGCACCTATACATATTTGTATAGAAGACTGATATTGTTTAGGCACTCTCTCTATAGCAAAATTGGCAGTTCCGGTCAGAGTTGACATGATGATCACTGGTATTGTGAACAAGTTTTGCAACTTATTATACTTTATGCTTGATTTGTTGTGCATCCATGAGTAACAAAATGCTTTATCTGCCCATTCTGTGAATATTTCTTCGTGATTGACACTCCACTTAATGGTTTTTTCTTCCATGTGTAATATAAGTACATAATGAATTCAGATCCTAAAGACATGGTCTGTGAAGGCATACAAAAAGTGAATGAAACACTCGACATGATGATGGTCAAGGTGATGCATTTAAAGGAGTATCACTCAAAACATACGAGCTCTGTGTCTGATAGTGAATTTCTATTTTTGATGACAGATCCACTGTACTTCCAATGTAAGGTTCTGGAAATGGAAATAAATTTCTGGAAAGAAATCATAACGAGATTCTCACATAGAGTTTATGCTGACTTTTTCAAGCTTCTCAAAAATTTGTATGATCACGACAACTTGAAAATGAACCACGTTTTCCACAAGGATTTGTGTTTTGATAGTATAAACATAGAAGAGATCATATCCATAAAAAAGGCAATAAATCTTTACATAGAAACAAAAAAGAATGACATAGAAGTTATTAACAACAAAATATTCAAGATTTCCAATGAAACTGAGCGTGGTGTCAATGTTCAATCAATACTGAACTCTGAAAACTATTCTCTAAAAACACTTCAAAATAAGATTACTTTTTGGGAAGATTGTTTAAAATCTCATAACTACTATCATAAGAGATTTTTGACATCTTTGAAATTGAAAGTATTGACTATGCACACAGAAATGAATGCATCAATGGATATAGACTCGTATGATGCGTCAGAAACATTGAAAATGGATGAGATGGAAGAAAAGCAAATAGAAGAATCCATGCACGTGTCGAGGAAGAAACCTCAAAGAAGATGGACTATTTCAAACTTAGAAAACATTGCAAACTTAGAAAACCTAGGGGAAACTAACGAAACCAACACCAGCATCAGCGAAACCAACACCAGCGAAACCAACACCAGCGAAACCAACACCAACGAAAGCAGTTCAGAGATGATCCAAACCAGGCCAATCCCCAAGTCATCACAAAACACATCAATCCTACCATGCTGGAGACTGCCTTTTTGAGACCCCGTGTGTCCGAGACCCCGTGTGTCCCTTGTGGTGACGGTAGCTACGTTCACCCCCCCAGTTCACGCTTCGTTCACCCTCCCCAGTTGCCGCGACCGACCCCATGGCCACCACTGACCCCGAGCCGCAGCCTATGGTCACCACTGGCCCCACTTCTCTCACCACGATCACTGCCGATACCGTGGTCAAGCAGCACCTCAAGAATAACCCCGCTGCCATCGAGGAGCTGCTGCGCACTGACCCCGACGTCGCCGTTACGATGCTCAACGCACTGTGCGATGCCCCCCTCTCCACCAAGGCCCTCGTGGCTGAGTCGGTTCGCTCCATTTATGGTCATATCAATCGCTCGCGCGGTCTCGTGGCCATCAAGTTTCTGAAGCAGTTTGCCACAGGAGTCGACCCCGGTCTTTACCCCGGTCTTTACACCGGGCACACTGTGCAAATCGTGCCCCGTGATGGCGACAATCGTGACAAACTCGTGCGCGCGTTCGTCTCTTTGTATGAGATGGTGGAGGACTGGCTGGCTCTCACATACCCAGACGCCGAGTTCCGCCGCGAGCTGTGGCAGCGCCAAGGCTCTTCCGACAGGCGGGGCGTGCCGCAGTTCCAGGGCACGATTGAGTCGATAACACCCAAGGTCATTGATTT
>MDSV01173002.1_pt1 | contig 11345 bp, 5 predicted proteins | sample 810851 | NCBI WGS metagenome assembly MDSV01 (sample SAMN05326640, study PRJNA326480) | marine metagenome | isolation source: seawater | place: Atlantic Ocean: North East | collected 2012 | reverse complement strand
TGGAAGTGCGTCGCGCACGCGTCGCGCGCGCGCTTCGCGAGGTCTCTCAGCGCCTCGGCTTCGGTCATGAGCCGCAGGAGCTCCGCGTCGTGGGCGTAGAGCTCGTGCAGGCTTCGCGCGTCGCGCTCGGTCAGGGAAGGGGTCGCGGGGCGCGCGGTCACGGGAGCCCCGCAGGGGGGCGCAGACTGACGGTTTCCCATGTCCGTGCGTCGACGCGCGCGGGAGAGTGCGCGGCGCGAGCGACGGGACGAAGAGAACGAGAGAGCGCTTTCGCGCGTTCCGAGAAACCGTCCCGATCCGAGGCTCGACGCGGACGTCGACGTGTCGTGTCTTGCCTCGCGCAGAGGCACGCTGCCGGCCCAGGTGGAGCTCACGCGCGAGGTGGTACTCGCACTTCGCGCACGCGCGGTCCGGCACACCGCGATGGCGCGCGCCCCCGCGCGGTCCCGCGTCGCCGCGGCACGCGCGAACCGCGCGCGACGGGACGAGGCGTCCGTGTGGATACTCCGCATGGTCGTGCGCGTCGCGCTCGTGGCCTGCGTGGCGGGCGTCCTCCCGTCTCTCGTTCGCGCCGCCGTCGCGTGCGCGCTGGGCGCGGCGGCGTTCCTCGCGGTCGCGGTCGCGGGCGGCGTCGCCATCGCGTCCTTCGCGTGGCAAGAGCTCGCGCACGACGCGCCCGCGACGCGGTTCGAGCCCGCGACGCGGTCCGCGGGACGAAACGAAAGTCGCGAAAGTGGCGCGCCCGGCGGCTCGTCCGCCCCGGTTCGCTCGGTGTGCGTCATCGGCGGCGGCGCCGCCGGCATCGTCACCGCGCGCCACATGCGCGCGCAGGGTTTCGATGTGACGCTCTTCGAGCGGTCGGACGATGTCGGCGGCTTGTGGCGGTACGGAAGCGAGACGTGCAAAGTGTTCGCGAACGTGACGCAGAACCTGACGAAGAACCACAACCGCTTCGCTGGGCTGCGACCGAAGTCCTCTTGGCCGAACTACTTGGGCCACGAGCACACGTATCGGTACCTGTCCGCGTACGTCGACGCCTTCGCGTTGCGGCCGTTAATCAAACTCCACCACGAAGTGCGCTCCGTGGCGCTCGCAGACGACGGCGCGTTCGAGGTGGAAGTCGAGGACCGCTCCGTCGCGAACGGCTCGAAAACGAAACCGGTCCGGCGTCGTTCGTTCAGATTCGACGCCGTGGCGGTGTGCGGCGGCCAGCTCTCCGTTCCGAGCGTTCCGACCGACGCCGAGATTCCCGGATTGCGCGGTTTCACGGGCTCGATCACGCACACCTCGCAGTACCGAACGAGCGTGCCGTTCGCGGGCAAGCGCGTCCTCGTCGTGGGCGTCGGCGCGGCGAGCGGCTCGGACGCGGCGCAGGACGTCTGCGGCGTTGCGGCGAAGACGACGCTCGCCGCGCGGTCGCGCCGGTGGCTCGTGCGCCGCGGTTTGGCCGGCGGCACGAAGTCGCTCCTGACTCGAATCACCGACTGGCTCCCCTGCTCCCTCGGTCTTCTCGTGCACCTCTACGCGGAGAGCATTCCGGCCCTGCGCGCGTTGGCGAGGACCAAAGGCGCGACCGACGGCGGAGACTTGCTCGCCGCCGCCGCGCTGGGCCGGATCCGAATCAAACCCGCGCTCGCGTCCGCGCGCGGCGACGAAGTCGCGTTCGAGGACGGGTCGCGCGACCGCTTCGACGCCATCATCTTCGCCACCGGGTTCGAGCGCGAGCTGCCGTTTTCCCTTGACCTGACTTGCGGGGAAACCAGACGTGGCCACCAGACTCCGGAGACGAAGAGACGAAGAGACGACGACGGGTCTTCGAACCGCCGCGAAAAAAACGAAACGAAAAACACCTCGACGACGACGACGACGACGACGACGTTTCCGCCGCTGTACCGCGGCGTCTTGTGCGCGGAGCACCCGCGGCTGGCGTTCGTGCTGTACGTCCTGCCGTTCGGCTCGCACTTCCAGGTGGCCGAGCTGCAGGCGGCTTGGGCGGCGCGCGTGTGGCGCGGCGTGCTCGGCACGCCGTCCGTGGAGGACATGCGGCGGCGCGGCGAACCGCCGGCAAGGCTCGCCGCGCACGAAGCGTCCGCCGAGTACTACCGCGCCGCGTACGCGCGACTCTTGGCGCCGTCCGTTTTCAAAACCGAGGGCTTTCTCGGGACGTTCGCCGCGTTGGCGAGAAGCGCGTTTTCGCGAAAATCGGGGGGCGCGAAATACGTCGAGCCCATGCTGGAGTGGGTCCCGGACCCGGACGCGCCGGACTCGGAAACCGCGGCACGCGTCTCGGACGCGGTGTTCGAGGAAGCCGACGAGGACGCCGCCTTCGCGCGAGAGGCGTGGTCGGGATGGTCGGTCGCGTGACGAAAAGGCAGAAAAGAAAAAAACGGACGACGCTCCCGAAGGGAGCGACGCGCTCGGGTCGCGCCGCGTCTTTTCACGAAACGTAGACACGTAGCTCCCTAACGTTCGCGCGCGTCACTTCGCGACGTCGACCACGATTTTCCCCGCGTTTGCCTGCGCGCTGCTTTTGGCGAGCGCCGCCGGGACCTCCGCGAAAGGCACGACGGAGTCCACGGGCACGGTCAGCTTCCCCGCCTCGACCATCGCCACGAGGTCCGCCAGATCTCCGCCGTCGCTCTTGAGCAGGAAGTTCTTGAACACGTTCGCCTCGTTGGCGGCGGCGTCGGCGGCGAAGTTGGCGACGGAGATGAACGCGCAGCCTTTCTTCAGAACCTTCGCGGCGTTCCGCCAGTCCTCCTGCGCGCCGATCGTGTCGAACACGAGGTCGTACTCCTGCCCGGCGAGCGCCGCGGACCACTCTTCCTTGCCGTAGTCCACGACGACGTCCGCGCCGAGCTCGGCGCAGAAAGCCGTCTTCGCGACGCCCCGGCTGTTCTCGTTCGCGGACGCCGTGCACGCCACGAACGCGCCGGCGTTCTTGGCGAGCTGGATCGCGAACGCGCCGACCGCGGTCGCGCCGCCGATCACGAGGAGCTTCTGGCCCGCTTCGAGGTTCCCCAACGCGTCGCCCGTGAAGGTTCTGCCGGCTTTCGTGAACAACGCCTGGTACGCCGTCAGCCCCGCCAGGGGCAAGCCGGCGGCGGCGACGGCGTCGATCCCGCCGGCGCGCGCACACAGCGACGCCGGGACGACGGCGAACGCCGCGAACGCGCCGGCGTTGCCCTGCGCCGGTTTTGGGTCGACGCACGTCTCGCACAGACCGAGGTCTGCGCACACTTTGTCGCCCGCCTGAAAGTCGGACACGCCTGGAGGACGACGCGGTTAAAAAAATGAAATACATAAAATGGAGTGCCGACGGTTCGCAGGTTCGCGACGAAATTCGCCCGCGTGTCGTCGTCATCCTTTTTCGACGCGTCGGCGGTCGGATGGCTGTCGCGGGAACGACCGACGCTCGTCGCGCGTGTCGACGGAGATGCGCACCTTCGCCGACGGCAGTGACCTCGCCCATGATGTCGAAACCAGGCACGTAAGGGAACGTGCATGGGCAGATGCCGTGCAGACCCCCGGAGAAGAGCTTCCAGTCGATGGGGTTGACCGCCGCAAGCGCCACTCGTACCTGCACCTCGCCCGCGCCCGCGGAGGGGATCTCGACATCCGCGAGCTTGAGGTTGGCGATGGTGTCCGCGGGGTTACCCTCCGCGCCATACGCGGAGGCCTGCCAGGCTTTCATGGTGGGCATGATTTCCGTTCGGCGCGGGGGCGCGGTGGCGGTGTGATGACGCGTCGAGGTTCACCTGCTCGTCAGGCATGTCAGGAGCTTCGGCAATCACTTCGGTACTTCGGGCTCATCCGTGTCCGACGTGTTTTTACAGACTAACATTCGACTTTGGCAAACACTCTAACCCGCGCGTCGGGTTCCGAACAATACTCTTCTGTCCATGGGTTGCGGAAGCTCCAAGGCCACCGAAGCGGCGGCCCCCGTGACCGTGGCGGTCACCGCTCCCGTCGAGGCGCCCACCCCGGGCGTCACCGGCGGGATGGACGGTACGTGCGAAATCGCTTAATCGGGGTATCCGAGGCGCCCCGATTCTCGAAGGACGCCTCGATCGCCTGAAGCGAGCTCGTCTCTCGGTATCGTGAACGACGGACTGACGATACCGTTCCCCCTCACGCGTCCGATGCCGTTTGCCACCGACGCAGCCGACGACCCGGAGACGGCGAAGACCCTCCACTCCACCATCCGCTGGAACAAAATCGCGGACGTCAAGATAATGGTGGACAGCGAGGTGGGTGCTTTTTTTCCCGACGTCGCGCTTAAAAAAGCGCATTCATTCGCGGCGACCCGAAAGAGCGTCGTTCACTCGCGCCACGGTATGTATATCGCGTCTCTCACTCCGTCCGCGTCCCTCACTCCAATCACCGCACGCGCGTGCCACAGGCGCTCGCGAACGTGAAGGATCGCAAGAACGGGAACCGGCCGTTACACATCGCCGCGCAAAACGGCCACCTCGAGTTGGTCAAGTTCCTTCTCGGCGCCGGCGCGGAGGTGAACGCGCGCAACGCGGGCGGGCAGACCGCGTTGCACATGGCCACTTCGTACGACCTCGACGCCGTCGTCAAGCTCCTGAACGACGCGGGCGCTGATGGAACGATCACCAACGACGATGGGTTCGCGGCGAAGTGGGGTTTGTCGGGAGAGAAGGACCCGAGCTCCGTCAACTACCACATCGAGCAGTTCCAGGGCGCGAGCGACGAGGCGACGCTCGCGCGGTGCCTCGACGCGCTGCTGAAGAAAGCCGAGGCCGGCGAGGTGGACAAGCAGAAGTTCCCCGCGATCGGGCTGAAGGTCAAGAAGGCCAACGCCGCCTCGGGGGCGTGGACACCCGCCGTGCAGGCGAAGTTCGTCGCTGTCGTGCAAGCCGAGCCCGCGTAGAGAAAGCATCACGCCGACACTGTTTGGGTGAGGATGCGTTTTTTTCGCGACGCGCTCAGAACACGCGCCGACGAGAGCTCTTTTGCGCGCGTCGGTAGAGGGCGCAGTATACGCGAACGGTACGACCAGTGATGAAACCAAAGCTCGTCGTTTTTCCTTCGCAAACAAACCGACGCACCTATATAGAACCCACTTCGGTCTGAAACCCTTCCCGACCTCCCTTTGCCGCGGCGCGCCTATAAGCGCGTCATCACTTGTACTGCATGACGCTCATCTGCGTCACGGCAAAAGCGAGCGCGGTCTCGCACAACGCCGGGAAGAACGAAAACAGCGTGAAGAACCAGTGGTAGCTGGCGATTTCCCAGTTCAAACACACGAACAGCCCGACGAACACCGCGCCGAAGAAGTGCGAGAAGATGTAGTACGCGTTCGCGGTGGGCATGAAGAGCGAGACGCCGGCGAACATCCCGGCGAACTCGATGGCGAAAAAGATGAGGCTCGTCCACGCCAAACCTTCCAGGTTGCTCTGCCAAGAGGCGAGGTCCGTCTGGTCCGAACCGAGCGCGCGACGCGTCGTGTCCTCCTGTCGTTCATTCGTCGTGGCGAGAATGGTTGGGTTCACGGAAAGGGTCAGACACGCGTCGACTCGGCGCGCACGAGACGACGCGACGTCGCGCGCGCGCGCCGGCGACGCCTCTCCGGACCGGCGGGTGCCAGCCAGTTCAAAGAAGGCACATCGGACGTTTCCGTTTCCGTTGAGCGACTCGGAGCGAGGCGCGCGCGGCGGGGAGCGGCGGGTCCGGAACGCGAGCAGAGAGGGGATTCGCGCGTGCACGCACCGCATCGTACACGATGGTCAGCGTGGCTATCAGGTGCGCGGTCGTGGTGAGGAACCGCGCCGGGAGCGTCACGTCCTCCACGCGACCCATTGTGCTTTCCACAGAAGCGTGTCTCTGACGCGCTTTTTCCGATCCTCCGACGAGGCGAACGGTCCTTCGAGCGACCTCGGCGTCGAGCAGAGCGCGGGCGCGGGTGTCTGGCGCGCCGAGAGAGCCGGACGAGGTCGAGCGCGCGGTCCGGGCGGGTCCGCCGCGTCGGACAGTGTGGCGGGAGCTCTGCGGGACGTCGCCGTTTTGAAAGAAACGACTTCAACAACGGACCAGGCCCATAGGCTGGCGAAACCGACCGAGCTGAACGGCTCTCGAAAATGGCCGGTGCCGAGTCGCTTGCTTCCAAAACGGGAGGCGCGCGGCACGCCCCTCCCGATGCCGCGACGCCGCGACGACGACGTAAGCGACGACGACGACGACGAAAAGGCGCTGTGGGATGCGCTCGGCCGTGGCACGGCCGCCGGCCGCGCGGTGTTCAACCTGTACAGCCGGGACAACGGCGGTAAGCAGTACGGCGCGTTCGCGAACGACTTCAACCGGCTCCAGATGCGCGTCTCGGACCCCGCGACGCGACGAGCGCCGCCTGAGGTGGAGGAGGCGGTGAAGAAGGAGACCGCGATCGCGTCCGCGGCGCGCGCGACGCACGCGCGCGTGCGTCGTCCCACCAACTTCACCGGCGCCCCGCCGTTGACGGACGCGGAGGCTACGCGCGCCTCCTTCGAAAAGAGCAAGGCGCGCCGACCGGGCGTGAGGCCCAAGGCTTTGAGCGACCTGGAAAACGCCGCGCGGCGCGAGGAGGCGCCCGTGCCCCCCGCGCCGGCCCGGCGGCTCATCGGCGAGCAGGGCAAGCTTCGGTTCCAGCGCCTGCGCGAGTTCAGCGGGCGGCTTCCGGAGGAGCAGCCGGAGAACGCGCGAGACGGACGCGCGCTGGTGAGGGTGAAAAAAAAAGAAACCGCGTTGGACGTCGCCGAGACGCTCTTCGGCCAAGTCGCGCGCGAGATTGAGGAGCGCGACGAGTTTTTGGCGGAGATGCGCGCCGCGGGCATCGGCGCACGGTACGAAACGGCGATCCGCGCGGAGATTGCCGAGCGCGTGCGCGTTCTGCGCAGGCTAGACGGGACCATACGGAGCGAGGAGGCAAAGGCGCGCGCGGCGGCGGCGACGTAGACGCATAGTCGTCGTAGGTGGAAAACGTTTAGACGGAAACCGAGTCGGAACCGGAGACTCGCGAGACGTCAGAGAAGGTACCAGTAGTCTACGCGTCGCGTCGCTGGTATCGGTAGCTACGAGAGAGAGCTCATGACCACTACGGTTCGTTTTTCTATGATAGCACTACATGGCCGCGTAGCTCTAGCAGCTACGCGTGATTGAATATCGATACTCAACTCCTCGAAATCATCGACGGCTTCATTCGCGTTCGTCTTCGCGGGCGTCTTCGCGCGCCGCCCCAGACAGACGCGCGTCTTCGAAGGCGGCCCTGGCGGATTTCAGCGCGTGGTTCGGCACGAGCGCGAGCGACGGGAGTCGCGCGTTCGTCACCGGCGAGGTGGCCCTGCCGTTCGCGAACCACCGCTCGATGGCGGCGCGCTCGTACGTGTGTCCGTCCATCGCCAGCACAGGGTCCGCCATCGCGGTCTGCGTGACTGGACACAAAAACGCGTTCGCCGCGGCGGCGGCTTTGGCGAGGGTCTCCTTCTCGGAGCGCGCGGCGGCGGCGGCCGCCGCCACCGCCGCCGCCAGATCCGCCCGCAGCTCCTGGTGCGCCGCGAGCATGCGCTCGGCGTCGGAGGGCATGGGCGCGCCCGCGGCGGCGAGGAGCTCGCGCGCCGCGCGCGCGAAAGCCGCGGGGGAGGGACCGGCGGCGCTGGCGTCTTCGTCGCGACGCGCCGAGTCCCCGCCCTTTTTCCCGTCGGGGCTCCCTTCGTCCCCGAAATCGCGACGCGCGTTTCCGCCGCGAACGAACGCGTCTCTTCCGACGGCGCTCGACTCGTCGTCGGCGGAGACGGCGCGCTTTTTTGTCGCGCCGGGCGTCGTCGCCGACGCCCCGCGCGACGCGGCGAGCTCGGACACGAGCGCGAACGTGAACACCTCCGACGCGAGCCTGGTTTCGCGGACGCCGGGTGACGTCTCCAGCGTCGCCGACGCCAGCGCGCGCGCGCCGCCGGCGGGCCGCGTCGCCGAGACGACGCGAGCGTAGACGAAGCGTCCACGCGGCGTCTTTTCGCGCGTCGCGGCAGTAAAGGCTTCGCCGTCGCCGCCGCCTGCGCGCGAGGCGGCTCGCGCGGCGGCCGCCTCCGCGGCCGCCTCCGCGGGAGAGGCGACCCGTTTTATTTTTTCCGGTTGGCGAACGGCGACGGCCACCGTCTCGCCCTCGGCGAGCGGCCGCGTCGGCCGCAGGCGGAGCTTTGCGGCGTCGCGGCGCGAGACGCGAGAGCCGGGCGCGAACGCTTCGCGCGTGTCGGCGTCGGCGTCGGCGTAGGCGTCGGCGTCGGCGCGTCCGTCGAACGCTTCCGCTTCGTCGTCGGAGTCCGAGTCGCGCATCGAATGTCTCTCCGAGTCCGCTTCTCCCGCGAACGAGAGACATTTGTTAACGTATGGGTATCCAGTCTCCGGCGCCACCGTCTCGGCCACCGCGCGGAGCGTCGCCGTCGCGTTCTTTTCCTCCCCCGACGAAAGCGGCGCGGAGAGCAGCGCCGCCGCCGCCGCCGCGACGGCGCCCGCGTCCGCGCCGCTCTGCTCCGCGCCGGCGCCCAGCGCGTCCGCGAGAGCCGGAGCTAAGACGTGCGCCATGACGAACGCGGGAACGACAGGGTCGTCCGACGCGGACGACGCGTCGTCTTTCTCGGTTCCGCGAGAACCGGTCTCCGCGACGAGAGAGACGCGCCGCGCGAAGATTCGGTCCGCGTCGGCGCAGAAGAACGCGGCGCGACGCGTCGGGGCGCCCGCGAACGTCGCGGCGCCGTCGCGCCGATGGATGACCAGCCGCGTGTGTAGGTCGCGGACGACGGTGATGCGCGACGCGATCGTCGCCAGGCGCGACGCGAGCGCGTCGTCGGAAACGAACGCGCCGCGACGCGCGTACGGCGCCGCGCGGCGCAGCGCCTCGGCGAAGGCGCGCGTGGCGAGCGTCGCCGCCAAAGCCTCCGTTCGCGCGCACGGAAGCGCGCCGAAGGCGACTGTTTCGTCGCCGACGTCTCCGACGTCGCGCGCGTCTTCGGACGAAGAAGCGACGTCCTCCGTGACGTCCTCCGCGACGCCGTCCGCGGTCGACGCTCCGCCCGGCTCCACCCGGCGCTCTTTCGCGGCGTCCGCGAGCGCGACGACGCCCGCCAAACGGCACGTCTCCTCCGAGACCGAGGCGTGCGCCAGCCGCGGGAACGCCGCCTCTTTTTTTTTTGACGCGCCTCCTCGCGCGCGCGCCAGGAGCCACGCCGGCGCGCCCCGCGCGTGGAACAGGGCGCTCGGCGGCGTCAGAACCCCGCGCCGATCGGGCACGAACAGAGACAGAGTCTGTTCGGGCGCGCCGCGAAGGGGTTCGCGGCTCGCGGCGTTCGTCGCGGGTCGCGCGTCACGCGTCGCCGCCGTCGCCGCGTCCAGCGCGGCCACCGCCGCCTTGACCTCGTCCGGGCCCAGCGCGGCTCCCGCCGCGTCGGCGCTGGCGACGCGAAGCGTCTCGGCGGCGTCGCGCGGCCCGAAGACGTCGCGCGCGCCGAGAAGGCGCAGGGTAGGCACCACCTCCGCCAGCCCGGGGGGGATCTCGTGCCGCAGAGGCGCCAGCGCTTTCGGCGCGCGCGCGAAGAGTCGCGCGGGCGGTTCCGCGGCGGAGCCGTTGGCCACCGGGACGAACGCCGAGGCGGCCAACGCGTCGAGGCTCTTTCGCGAGAAGTCGCCGTCGGCGACGGCGGCGGCCACCGCCTTGAGCGACGCGAGCACCGCGCCCTCGGGGTCAAGATCGCAGTCGTGCGGCCACCGCCGCAGCGCGGCGACGCCGCCGCCGCGCGCGGGCGGCGCGCCGAGCGCCAGCAGGTGCGCCAGCGTCTCCTCGGCGGCGACGCCCGAGCGCACGCGCAGGGCGCTCCGCGCGAACGCCGGGGGGACGCAGCTCGGGTGCAACGTCGGCTTGGCCATGAAGGCGACCGCCCAGTGCTCTGGGAGCGCGGCCTGCGAGAAGGCGCACAGGACGTTGCAACGCATCGTGTCGGGGTTGCCTCCCGGAATGCCGAACGCCGCGGGCACGAAAGGCACGCCCGCCAACGTCTCGCAGAACGCGACGGAGTACAGACCGGACATGTGCTCGGCGAGGTGCTCGGCGAGCGCGAACCCGGCGGAGAGCGCCTCGCGGCGCGCGGCGTCCGGAGCGTCGTCGAGATCCGTCTCCGACGGAGAAGAAGAGGCTCCTCTACCCGCATCCTCGTCTTTCGAATCGTTCGACGACGCCGACAAAAGCGCCGCCGCCCCGAACGAGCCTGAGCCTGAGCCGGAGCCTGAGCCTGAGCCTCGCCGCGACGCCGATTTTTTTAGACTCAAGCGCGCGTTTCCTCGCGTCGGCGCGTCCGGGATGGCGCTCCCGGGCGCGAGCGGAAACGCCGCGCCCAGCGCGGCGGCTCTGGCGGCGACTTTTGTGGCGCACTCGACGAACAACTTCGCGTCCACCGCGCTGCGCAAGCCACAGGCGCGGAGCACTTCGAGCCACTCGCGCGTTTCAAACGCCTCGCTCGGGAAACGAGTGGGCGTGTCGCGGAACGTCGACGCCAACAGCGCCACCTCCGGGTCGTACAAATCAGAGGGCGACTTCAAGGCATCCCCGAAATCGTCTTCGTCGTCGTCTTCTTCGCCTCTTCGTCTCGTCTTCGTCTCGCGCCGCGGCTCCACGAAGCGCGCGCGCGCCAAAGCGTCCACCAGGCGCTCGCTGTCCTTGAGCCTGGGCCAGTGCCGCAGCACGTACGCCATGGCCGCCGCGCGGCCCGGCCGCGGCAGACGCGCCAGCTCGGGGACGACGTGGCGCGCCAGAAGCGCGGCGTCGTCCAGGACCTCGACGCCCAGCGCGCGGTACAGCGGGAGCGCCGCCGCGGAGTACGCCAAAGTCTTCGGCGAGCGGCGCGAAGCTTCCGCGAACGGCAACTCGGGAGGGCACGTCGCGAACGGAACGTCATCATTCAACCCTGCGGATCGTAACCGCGCGAAGCGCGGCGCGGACGTTTCCGCGACTTCCGCGCGGTCGCCGTCGCCGCCGGCGTCGGCGGCGGCGACTAAAAAAATCGGCAGGTGCGTCTTCACCGCGTCGAGCGCTTCGGGCGATTTCAGAAAGCCGCTCGCGTCGAACTGCGAGACGAGCATCGAGAACAGCGACGTCTTGGCCTCGCTCGAGGCGTCCGCGAAGTCGAACGGGAACGCGGACGCGGACGCGTTGCGCGCGTCGGCGAAGGGCGCGAAGCACGCGGAGGCGCGGGCGAGTTTCCAGACGAACGCGTCCGCAGGCGTGCGGATCGCGCGCGACTCCGTCGGCGGAGGGCCCGTCGCGCGCGCCGCCGCAGCGCACGCCGCGCCTCCGGCGCGCG
>MDSV01163258.1_pt1 | contig 11346 bp, 9 predicted proteins | sample 810851 | NCBI WGS metagenome assembly MDSV01 (sample SAMN05326640, study PRJNA326480) | marine metagenome | isolation source: seawater | place: Atlantic Ocean: North East | collected 2012 | reverse complement strand
ATTTGGAGGCTAGAGGTGGATGCTGCTTGAACCCGACCAGATCTTAACGGAAGCAGTCGTAGAGACAGTTATTCAGGTTCTAGTCTCCTTAAAAATTTAAAATGAATAATAACACTAGAGTATTGGCATTAAAATATAGGCCTCAATCATTTGATGATCTTATAGGTCAAGAAGTGGTTTCAGAAACTATAATAAATTCTATTAAAGCAGACAGAGTTCCTAATGCATATTTGTTCACGGGCATAAGAGGGATAGGCAAAACTACGACAGCAAGGATAGTTGCTAAAGCAATTAATTGCTCGAATGGAATTCAAAATTTATGTAAAGAAAATATATGTGAAAATTGTGAAGCTATAACTAATTCAAATCATATAGATGTTTTAGAAATGGATGCTGCAAGCAAGACTGGTGTTGATGATGTAAGAGATTTAATTGAATTTTCTAGATATGGACCTACTTCTGCAAAATATAAAATTTTTATAATTGATGAAGTACATATGCTAAGCAAACAAGCTTTCAATGCTTTATTAAAAACTTTAGAAGAGCCACCTGCATATTTAAAATTTATTTTTGCAACAACTGAAATTAAAAAAATCCCAATTACAGTAGTTTCTAGATGTCAGAGATTTGACTTATCTAGAATTAAATCATCAGAATTATTTCAATTTATAAAAAAAATAAAAGATAGTGAAAAGGGCAAAGTATCTGATGAAGCACTCAAATTGATAGTTAAAATATCTGAAGGATCAGTGAGAGATGCCCTATCATTGTTAGATAGAGCTTTGTTAAGTCTAGATAATAAAATTGAATTAGATTTAAATGCTGCACAAAAAATTTTTGGATATTTTGATAAGTCCCAATTGATTGATTTGTTTGAATTGATATTAAAAGGTGATGAAATAAAAGTAGTTAGTATTTATAAAAAAATTTATGATCAAGGAGTTGAACCAAAAGTCTTTATTAACGATTTTTTAGAAATTTTATATTACTTTAAAAATATAAATTCATTAACTTTAGAGAGTACAAATTTTTCATTAAACGATGATGAGTTTATAAAAATTAAAAATATATCAAACCAAGTAGATGCTGAAGTTTTAATTTTATTTTGGCAATTCACAATCTCCACTATCGAAGAGCTTGATATAGTTTCTGATCAAAATTTATCAATTGAAATGTTTTTGATTAGGTTAATGCATCTAAGCTCAATAAAATTAAATAGTAAATTTGATGACAATTTAAATGATAAAAACTTTGAAAATTTGACTGTTCAAAATAAATTACAAATAGAAGAAAATACAAAACCAATTGATCAAATTAAAAATATTTCTCAAGAAAAGAAAAATAAACCAGAAAATGATATTAAGATCGAAGAAGTAGATAAAAATTTAATTAATTCATTTGATGATTTAATTAATATTTGTTCAAAGAAAAAAGAAATTAAATTAAAATATGAATTAGAAAAAAATGTAAATCTTGTTAAATTTGATAGAAATAGAATTGAAATTTCTTTTAATGATAATTTAGATAAAGAATTTGTGAAAGACTTATCTTTAAAACTCTTTGAATGGACTGATGAAAGATGGATAATAACCTTTAGTAAATCCATTGGCCAGATGACAGTAAATGAAAAACAAAAAAATAAAAAAGAAAAATTAATTAATGATGTTAAAGATTTAGAGATATACAAAACTGTAACAAAAATTTTCCCAGATGCCGAGTTATTAGATGTTAATATAAATAAAGAGGAGGATTAGAATGACTGATTTTACAAAAATTTTGAATAAGGCTAAAGAACTTGAGGCTAAAATGAAGGAAAGCCAAGAAAAAATTAAAGAAATTAGGGTTGAGGGTGTCTCTGGATCTAATTCAGTTAAAATTATGCTTGATGGTGAGGGTGAGATGCAAAATATTGAGTTATCAGAAGAGATAATTAAAGAGGACAAAACTATAATTGAAGATTTAATTGTTGCTGCTCATAATAGCGCTAAATCAAAGCTTAAATCAAAGACCACTGAAGAAATTTCAAAAGCTACAGGAGGCCTTGGAATACCTGGTTTTAAATGGCCATTATAATTAATGCAAAATATTACTGAAATTGAGGAATTAATTAAATTAATATCTAAACTTCCTGGTTTGGGTCCTAAATCTGCTAAAAGAATCGTTCTTAAATTAATTAATAATCGTGACGAACTAGTTAAACCTATGGCTAATGCTTTAGCACAAATTTATAAAAATGTAACAAGATGTAACTCTTGTGGATCTTTAAAATCAAATTCAAATGGATGTATTAATTGTAACGGAGCAAATGAAAAATATTCAAAAATTTGTGTGGTAGAAGATATAGCAGACCAATGGTCGATAGAAAATTCAAATATTTTTCAAGGTTATTTTCATATTTTAGGTGGAACTATTTCATCTGCGGGACAAAGGAAAGAAGATCTTCTTATTAACTCTTTAGTAGAAAGGGTTAATAGAGACAATATAGAAGAAGTGATAATTGCAACAAGCGCTACAGTTGAAGGTCAAACAACTGCTTACTATATCCAAAATAGTTTAAAAAATAGTCGGGCTAAAATTACTAAATTAGCTCAAGGATTGCCTGTAGGCGGGGAAATTGAAAGTTTAGATGACGGAACATTATTTTCTGCTTTCAAAAATAGAGGAAATTTAAGTTCTAATTCAGATTAAATTTTTTTTTTAATCTATTAAGATGCAATAGAGGCTCTGTATATCCAGATGGTTGCTCTTTTCCTTTAAAAACTAAATCACATGCAGTTTTAAAAGCTATTGATCGATCAAAATCGTCACTCATTTTTACATATTTTGGGTCATTTTTGTTTTGTTCATCAACAATTTTTGCCATATCTTTCATAATTTCTGTAACCTGAATTTTAGTAGTTATTCCGTGATGTATCCAATTTGAAATGTGTTGTGAAGATATTCTTAACGTTGCCCTATCTTCCATTAATCCAACATTATTTATATCAGGTACTTTTGAACAACCAATTCCTTGGTCAATCCACCTAACAACATAACCTAATAATGTTTGTGCAGAGTTGGAGATTTCATTATTAATTTCTTCAACTGACCAATTTGCTCTATCAGCTATCGGAATGTTTAGTAAATCATTAAGTTTTGCTACTTCTCTTTTTGAAATTTTCTTTTGTTCTTCAAAAATATTTATTTCATGATAATGTAATGAGTGCAAAGCAGCTGCTGTAGGAGAAGGAACCCAAGCACAATTAGCACCAGCTTTCAAATGTCCTGTTTTTTGCTCCATCATATCTTTCATCTTATCAGGCATTGCCCACATTCCTTTTCCAATTTGAGCTTTTCCTGAAAAGCCACATTTTAAACCAATATCAACATTATTATTTTCATAAGCTCCAATCCACTTAGAAGATTTCATATCTCCTTTTTTAATCATTGGTCCAGCCTCCATAGATGTGTGCATTTCGTCTCCAGTTCTATCTAAAAATCCAGTATTTATGAAAAAAACTCTATTTTTAAGAGTTCTGATACATTCCTTTAAATTTGTAGAGGTTCTTCTCTCTTCATCCATAATTCCAATTTTACAAGTATACTGATTTAGACCTAAAACCTTCTCAACTTTAGAAAAGATTAAATCAGTAAAGGCCGTCTCATCTGGCCCATGCATCTTTGGTTTAACAATATAAATAGAACCACTTCTAGAATTATTTTGATTTTTTATATCATTGAGGCCTGCTACTGTTGTAAAAAATGCATCCATAATACCTTCTGGCACTTCATTTCCATTACTTAAAATTATTGATGGATTAGTCATAAGATGTCCAACATTTCTAATTAATAAAAGACTTCTTCCATGTAGCTTAAGTTTTTTTCCATCTTTTGAAATATAACTTCTATTTGGATTTAGTTTTCTTTCTAATAACTTCCCTTCTTTTTCAAATTGCGTTTTAAGATTGCCTTTCATTAGTCCTAACCAATTTCTATAGCAATTAATTTTATCTTCAGCATCAACAGCAGCTACGCTATCTTCATTATCACAAATAGTCGATACTGCAGATTCAAGAATTATTTCACTTATTCCTGCATGGTCTTGTTGAGCACTAAAGGCTCTAGGATCTCTTAAAATTTCAATATGAAGATTATTATTTTTTAAAATAATTGCTGATGGATTGTCAATTTCACCTCTATGACCAATAAATTTATTTTCATCTTCTAGATTATATATATCGGCACCTTTTAAAATTTTTAATTTGCCTTCTTTAATTGCAGCACCAGTGATTTTGTGCCAACTTAAATTTTTTATAGTAAAATGTTTATCTAAAAAATCTCTACCATATTTAATAACCATTTCTCCTCTCTCAGGATCATATCTTTCAGATACACTATCTTCAGATTGTTCAATCACATCTGTACCATAAAGACTATCATAAAGACTCATCCATCTTGCATTAGCAGCATTAAGAGCATATCTAGCATTCATAATTGGAACAACTAGCTGAGGTCCCGCTATTTTACTAATTTCTTCATCAACATTTTTAGTTTCAATTTTAAAATCTGGCCCTTCATTTTTTAAATAACCTATTTCAATTAAAAATTTTTTGTATTTATCCAAGTTGAATTCATTATTTTTATTTTTGACATGCCATTGATCAATTTTTTTTTGCAAATCATCTCTAAATTTGATTAACTCTTTATTTTTTGGTTCTAATTCGTTAACAATTTTTTCAAACCCAAGCCAAAATTTTTCAGTTGAAATTTCTATATCTTTTAAAAGTTCATTACTTACAAAATTTGATAAACTCTCCGAAACTTTAAGACTGTTAATATTTAAATATTTTTCTTGCATAGTAAAATTTTTACCCCATCTGTATTTTTATCTGAGAGTTTTACTCCTACGGTGGAAATTAATCCTTTTCCAGAGTGTTATGCCTTTATCGGTCCTTTTTGCCTAAGAGTTTTCGGGGTTGTTACTCCTTCGGCGCTATAGTGATCCATTAGTCTCTCCCGATAATGAATTTGTATCTTTTAAAAATATTAAGTCAATTAATAACATTTACTAGGGATTATAATAATCATTTTATTGCCTTTTTTATAATTCACTATCAGATATAAATAATTTATGAAAAATTATCTCAATTTTGAAAACGATATAAAAAATCTAGAAACTGAAATCGAAAGATTAAAAGATCCGTTCTTACAAGAAGGTTTATCTGAGGTAGATACTCAAAAAATATCAACTATTCAGGAAGAATTAGATCAAAAATTAAAGGATATTTATTCAAACCTAGATCCTTGGCAAATTACAATGGTTGCTAGACATGAAGACAGACCAAAATCAAAGTTTTTTATAGATAATTTATTTGAAGATTTTATTTCTTTAGCTGGCGATCGATATTATGGAGAAGACAAATCAGTATTAACAGGTTTTGCAAAATTTAATGGAAATTCTGTTTTAGTAATTGGTCAAGAAAAAGGAGAAAATTTAGAGAGCAGAATTGAGAGAAATTTTGGAATGATGAGGCCAGAGGGGTACAGAAAAACTATAAGACTAATGAAGTTAGCAAATAAATTTAAAATTCCTGTTATTTCTTTCATAGATACTCCAGGTGCTTATCCTGGTGTTGGAGCTGAGGAAAGAGGACAAGCAGAAGCGATTGCTAAATCAATTGAATGTTGTATGGAACTCAAAGTACCAACAATAGCAATCATAATTGGTGAAGGAGGCTCTGGAGGAGCAATAGCCCTGGCCTCATCTAACAAAGTAATAATGTTAGAAAACGCAATTTATTCTGTTATTTCTCCTGAAGGATGTGCAACTATTTTGTGGAGAGATCCAAAAAAGATGCTTGATGCAGCAAAAGCAATGAAATTGTCTTCAAAAGATTTAATTAAACTAAAAGTTATAGATGAAATAATTCCTGAGCCCTTGGGAGGCGCACATAGAGACAAAGATTTAATGTTAAAAAATTTAAGAACTTCTTTATCAAAAAACCTAGATTATTTTAAAAATTTATCATCTGAGGAAATTTTAGATGACAGAAAGAATAAGTTTTTAAAAATTGGAAGAAACAAAGGATTTAATAATAGATCTGAAGATTTAGGAAATCTTACTTTTAAGACTAATAATGTATTTGAAATTTTAAAGTCAAAAAAGACAATTTTTTTAATTGGAATATCTGGATTAATTTTATTAATTTCTATTTTAAGTTTAATTTAAAATTTTTATAAAGCTCCACAACAACGTTTATATTTTTTCCCCGAACCACAAAAACAAGGCTCATTTCTACTCATTTTTTTTCCAATATATTTAGGATCAATTTTGCTAGACTTACTATCTTCTAGATTATTTTTTTCAGGCTCTATAACTTTTAAATTTATTAAGATTGTCACAAAATCTAGTTTTAATTTTTCTAAAAGATTTGAAAATAAACTAAAAGCTTCTTTCTTATATTCTATCAAAGGATCTCTTTGACCATATGATCTAAGTCCAATTACTTGTCGCAGTTGTTCAAGATATTGTATATGTGATTTCCAATTAAGATCTATTGATTGCAGAAATATTCTTTTTTCGATTTCTTTTGAATTATCTTCTCCTAAAATTTTTATTCTCTCATCTCTAGACTCACTAAATTTATTTGTAATTTGTTCTTTAAGATCATTATCATTTGACAAGATTAATTTATCGATTTCTTGGCTGTCAAAACTTTTACCAACTATTTGTTTTAATCGATTATCAAACTCATTATTTTTTGGATTTGATAATTTTTGAGTTTTTAAATTTATAATATCTTGAATTATTTCTTTTAAAAATTCATCTGAATATGTAAATATATCTTTACTATTCATTGCATCTTTTCTTTGAGAAAAAATTACATGTCTTTGGTCATTAAGCACATTATCAAATTTAATAAGAGTTTTTCTAATATCAAAATTTCTTGCCTCAACTTTTTGTTGTGCTCTTTCCAATGCCTTGTTAATCCAGGGATGGTCAATACTTTCACCGTCTTTAAGGCCCAATTTTTCCAACATATTATTCATAGACTCTGATCCAAATATTCTCATTAAATCGTCCTCAAGACTTACATAAAATATAGAGCTTCCCTCATCTCCTTGTCTTCCAGATCTACCTCTTGCTTGATTGTCCACTCTTCTTGACTCCATTCTTTCAGTTCCAATTACAAATAAGCCTCCAAGAGATTTAATTTTATTTTTATTTTGTTTTAGTTCTTCTTTTTCGACATCTGTTTTTTTACCACCAAGTTGAATATCGACACCACGTCCAGAAATACTAGTTGTAATTATAACGGACCCTTGCTTGCCAGCATTAGCAATAATTTCAGCTTCGTTTTCATGATTTTTTGCGTTAAGCACAATGTGATTAATTTTTTCTTTATTGAGTAACTTTGAATAAATTTCAGATTTATTAATACTCGAGGTAAAAACAAGCATTGGTTGCCCAACTTTATAAATTTCCTTAATTTTATTAATAATTGCATTATTTTTTTCAATATCTGATCTAAAAATTTGGTCATTAAAATCTTTTCTTATCATTAAATTGTTTGTAGGGATTATTACTACAGGAAGATTATATATCTCAAAAAATTCCTCTGACTCTGTTGCTGCGGTTCCTGTACATCCAGATAGTTTTTTATATAGCTTAAAATAGTTTTGATAAGTTATTGAGGCTAATGTTTGATTTTCAACTTGAATATTTAGTTTTTCTTTAGCTTCTAATGCCTGATGCAATCCATCACCAAATCTTCTTCCCTCAAGTATTCTTCCAGTAAGTTCATCAATTATTTTAAGACTTTGATCTTTAACAATATAATCCCTCCCTTTTGTAAACAAATGGTTAGCACGAAGTGCTTGATTAACATGGTGAACTAATCCTAAATTTTCAGGGTCATAAAAATTATTATTTTTTAGTATTCCCGCTCTAGAAAAAATATTTTCAACTTTATTAATTCCATTGTTTGTTAACAAAATACTTTTTTCTTTTTCATCTATTTCGTAATCTTCAATATTTAATTTTTTTATTAAATCATTTACTGCTAAGTACTGATTAGTTTTATTTTCTGCCTCACCAGAAATAATTAGAGGAGTTCTGGCTTCATCAATTAGGCAAGAGTCTATTTCATCTACTATTGAATAAAAATGCTCTCTCTGAACTAGTTGATCACTCGATAATTTCATATTATCTCGTAAATAATCAAAACCAAGTTCGCTGTTAGTGGCGTAAGTAATATCGCAATTATAATTTTTCTTTCTTTCCAGATCATCTTGATAATTATTGATAAAACCCGATTGGAGACCTAAAAAATTATAAATTTCACCCATTTCAGTCGAATCTCTTTTAGCCAAATAATCATTAACCGTTACAATATGAACTCCCTTTTCATGAAGGGCATTAAGGTATGCAGCCAATACAATGGTTAATGTTTTTCCTTCGCCAGTCTTCATTTCAGATATTTTACCTTCATGCAAAACAACCCCTCCAATTAACTGGACATCAAAATGTCTTTCGTTACGAGTTCTTTTTGAAGCCTCTCTGACCAAAGCAAATGCTTCAGGCAAAATATCATCTAAAGTTTTGCCATTTTTAATTTTTTCTTTAAATTCCACTGTTTTTTTAGGAAATTCGTTATCACTTAAATCTTTCACACTATTTTCCAGCAGATTTATTTTTGTTACAATTTTTTGAATTCTTTCAAGCTCTTTTTGGTTGCTAGATTTGATTAATTTAGAAAATATATTTAATGGGTTAAACATTAGTATTTGATTTATTCTTTACTTATATTGTTTAATATATGTATTAAATATAAATTTTAAACATTATGGGAATTAATTTAACAAATTTTTTATCTTCAAAATCAAAAAACGCTAGAATGATTGATTTTCAGGACTTAGATCATATAGATGGTTTATCTATATCTGTTGTTAGTGCAAATTTATATAATGATAACAGAGATGATTTGTCGATGTTTTATTTTAGAGATGGAGCAAATTATGCATCTGTTTATACACAGTCAAAGATAGTATCCGAAAATATAAAGTGGAATTTAAATCATAATAGTAAAAAAATATATTCACTTTTAGTGAATACAAGAAATGCAAATGCATTTACAGGAAAAGAAGGATACGACAGTTTGAAAATAATAGCAGACTTAATTTCGAAAAAGTTAACCGACAAGCAAAAAATAGATGAAGATATTCCAAGAAAAATTTTACCTAATGAAATTCTATTTGGATGTACAGGTACAATTGGAGAAACATTTCCTTGTAATAAAATATTAAACCAAATTCCAAATTTAACAAATAAAATTAAATATACCCAAAACAAATTTATATGGATGAAAGCTGCATTAGGTATTATGACCACAGACACAAAACCAAAATTATCAATGTGTGAGTGTAAAATTGGTAATGAAAAAATAAAAATTTACGGAATAGCTAAAGGATCAGGAATGATATATCCAAATATGGCTACAACATTAGCTTATATTTTTACAGATGCCACTCTTTCAAATGATATTTTAAATAAATTATTAAAAAAAAACATTGCAACAACATTTAATGCAATCTCTTGTGATGGAGATACCAGCACCAATGATATGGCTACAATCTTTGCAACTAACAAAGTTAACAATGCTTTAATTAAAAGTATTAAAGACACAAAGATTAGAAATTTTGATAATGCTTTAAACAATGTTCTTTTAAGTTTGGCAAAAAGAGTTGTTTCTGATGGTGAAGGAAGTTCTAAATTTATTACTGTAAATGTTAAAAAGTGTAAAAATGAAAATGATGCAAAAACTATTGCTTTTTCAATAGCAAATTCAGCATTAGTTAAAACTGCGATAGCAGGAGAGGATCCAAATTGGGGAAGGGTAATAATGGCAATTGGTAAAGCTGGACCAAAAATTAATTTAAAAAAAATATCTATAAAGTTTGGCAACATTAAAATAGTTCAAGATGGTAAATTACATCATAGTTATGATGAAAAAGTAGTTTCAAGTTATATGAAAAATGAAAATATTAATCTTGATATTGAGATTTTTACAGGCAAAATAAACTTTACTGCTTACACGATGGATCTTACCAAAGAATACATTAAAATAAATGCAGATTATAGAAGTTAACAATATTGAAATTATTTATTTAGTAATTAAGTATTTAACATGATTAAATACAAATTAATTTGTAATAATTGTGAACTTAATTTTGATAGTTGGTTCGCTTCGTCAAATGAATATGACAAATTAAAAAGAAAAAACTTTTTAATTTGTAATAATTGTGATTCTCAAAATGTTGAAAAAACTTTGATGGCACCAAAACTAATAAGTGTTAAAAATAAATCAAATAAAAATCAAGATCTTGCAAAATACCACAAAATTAAAAATATAATTAAAAATTATCAAACATTTATTAAAAAAAATTTCAAATATGTGGGGGAAAATTTTGCTTACGAAGCAAGATCTATTCACTATAATGATAAACCGAAATCTAAAGGGATTTATGGAAATGCAACCAAAGAAGATCTTAAAGAATTAAAAGAAGAAGGTATTGAGACACAAGTGGTACCTTGGATTAAAGACTCTGATAATTAATTTTTTATAAATTTTGCAATATAGTTTACTGACAAATCCCTAGATATACACCATTCATCTTTGAGTATATTGAATTGCATTCCATCCAATCGTTCAGTTATTAAATTATTTTTTTTTAAAATATTTTTAAGATCATCGGGTTTTACAAATTTAACCCATTCATGTGTTCCTATTGGTAGCCATCTTAATACATATTCTGCACCTACTATTGCAAACATGTAAGATTTTAAAGTTTTATTTATTGTGGCCACAAACATTATTCCATTTTTTTTTAACAGATTAGAACAAGATTTCAAAAAAAAATTTATATCTTCAACATGTTCAACAACTTCCATGTTTAAAATAACATCAAATTTTTTTTTTATTTGTAATTTTTCGGGTGATGAACAGATATAGCTGATATCAAGCTTACTATTTTTTGCATGAAGTTTTGCAATTTTAATATTTTTTATAGAAGCATCTATTCCAGTCACATTTGCACCTAATCTTGTTATCGGCTCTGAAAGCAAACCTCCTCCACAACCAATATCTAAAATTTCAATTTTTTTTAGCGGTTTTTCAGTTTTTTTTAAATTGAAGGAATCAATTATATTATCTTTTATATATTTTATTCTTATAGGATTAAATTTATGAAGTGGTTTGAATTTTCCTTTTGGATCCCACCATTCAACGGCCATTTTTGAAAATTTTTCTATTTCTTTTTTATTTACACTGTTCATAATAGATAATTAGTTGACATAACAATTAAGAT
>MDSV01008607.1_pt1 | contig 11346 bp, 7 predicted proteins | sample 810851 | NCBI WGS metagenome assembly MDSV01 (sample SAMN05326640, study PRJNA326480) | marine metagenome | isolation source: seawater | place: Atlantic Ocean: North East | collected 2012 | reverse complement strand
TGATTGAAATCTCTTTTGAAATGTTTTAGTTTACTGAACATCAGGTCCCTTGTCCCAAGCTACTTCGTCGAAAATAACAACCGCATTTTTGTTTAGTTCTCCCAACTTGGACAGAGGTAAATTGTCCTCCTTAAAATCTCCCCAGGACTTTAATAATTCAGAAGCAGAAGCTTCTTTATTCACTGGGTACTCATAGTTTGCTTTTGCAAAAATTTCCTGAACCTCTTTACTCACCAAATATTCAATAAATTGAATAGCACCTTCTTTATTTGGAGCATGCTTTGTTACACCAATTCCGCTTACGTTAATGTGTGCACCTCTGTCTTGCTGGTTCAAGAAAAAGACACCAACAGAATTACCTGCTTCAACTTCAAGAGAATCTTTTGAATTGATTAGTTTACCCAAATAATAAGTATTTATAATCCCTATTTCTCCTTCCCCTGCTAAAATAGCTTTAACTTGATCACGATCATTTCCTTTTGGTTTTCTAGCCATATTTTGTACTAGACCTTCTGCCCATTGTTTGGCACTATCCTGTCCGTTGTTGGCAATAATTGAGGCCAATAAGGATTGATTGTAAATATTACTCGAAGAACGAATAAGAACCTTGCCGTTCCATTTTGGATTTGTTAAGTCTTCATAGGTTGATAAATCTTCAGGATTTACTTTGTTTTTGTCATATACAATGATTCTGGCTCTTTTGGTTAGAGAGAACCAGAAATTCTCCTCATCTCTTAAATTTTCAGGAACAGATTTTCCTATTATTTCAGATTTAGCAGACTGCAAAAGGTCTTTTTGTTTTGCTCTTACTAATCTTCCTGCATCAATCGTAAGTAATAAGTCAGCAGGAGATTGCTTCCCTTCAGCCTCTAGTTTTTGTAAGAGTTCGTCCGCTTTTGCTTTTACTACATTAACTTTTATTCCTGTTTCTTTTTCGAAATTTGCGATGATTGTTTTATCGGAATCATAATGTCGATGAGTATATATTGTAATTTCCTTTGGTTCATTAGTGGATACTTTTTGTTTTTTGTTTTCTCCACAAGAGGTTAAAATAAAAAAACTGAGTATTAAAAGAGATATATTTTTAAGCATAGTCATTGAAATTTAATTTTGAACAAATATATACCTTGTTCAGAATTAAACTAAAAAACAAACCTCCTTTTTTACGGTAAATTAGTTAGGAGGTAATTGGTGAGGTAATTTTTTATTGGAGGAAATAGTTTTTCCTTGTTACTTTTTTTAGAACACATCAAAAAATATTACAATGAAGAGTGATGTGGCCTTTTTAGATAAATTATAATTCCCTTTAGATGAACCTTAAATTGGGTCGATGTTATTGAAGCATAATATTTATCTTTTTATCAGTCTTATCAAAGATCGTTGACTTTTCAGATCAGAAACTTCAATTAAATAAACTCCTTTTGGACGATCAAGTTCATGCTCAATAAGACTTGTTGTTTTGTGAATATTTTCAGAAACTAATTTTCCTGATGCATCCATGATTTTAAGTTTGATGAATTCCTGTGGAGAATTAAATTCGATAGCGAAAATACCATTGGTAGGATTTGGGTAAATTATAAATTTATCTTGAAATGAATTCTCAATGATACCAACAGTATTGACATAAACGCATGCAGAGGTATCTATACAACTGTTTTCTGTTAATTTAACAGCGTAATTACCATGCAATAATGGAGTGTAGCTTTGGCTGATTTCTCCTGTTACTACAGAAAAGTCGTTGTCACATTCCAGCCAAACGTAAGATGCATTAGTGTTATTGGCTTCTATTGTAATACCATTTAATGATGTACTTATATCTGTAACTTTGTTTAAATTAAGGTTCGCAGAGCTTGAATTGATCGTTTGATCACATCCGTTATTCAAAACACAACGATAATTGTAACCATCCATTCCTGCATTTACTCCGGTAATCGTTAATGTTCCTGTTGTTGTTCCTGAATATATACTACTATTTGAAATATTTAAGAATCCACTTCCTTTATTCTCTTGCCATTGAAATTTTTCTACTCCTGTTGATGCAACAGAAAAATTTGCATTTTCTCCAGAACATAAATTTGCGTTTGACGGTTGTGAAGAAATAGATACCTCAGGGCTAATGTATACTCCATAATCTTCTGCTTCTCCAGTCCAAAGATTAGAGCACGGTCCATCAAGGTATAACTGATCATTAATAACCCGCATTCTTAATAAATTTGACTCGGTTGCATTCTTAGGGATTGTTACTGAAGTTGTTGCTGTTTGAATACCTAAATCAGAGACTGTACTTCCTGTAAATACTGTTTCATCCGCATCATTTAAAGTACCATTGTCGTTGTAATCAATATAAACAGCATAGAGCCCCTCTTGGCTACCTTGGTTGTCTGCTGATACAGATAAACTGTAACTTTCTCCTTCAGTAACGCAAGTAGAGGAGGAGCATGAATTATCGAGGTAACCATTAATTGTTAGGGAAGAGCTATAATTTATGTTATTAAAAGTCACATTGCTTAATGCATAGCCATAGTATCCTGAATTTGCTATACTTGGAGTACAAGCAGCTGTTGGAGAGTCATAAATTGTGATGTAGCTTGTCTTGGTTTCAATTGTACCATCACCGAAGCTATTGGAACTTACTAAACTAACCGAATAAGTTCCTGCCGTATTGTAAGTTATTGACGGATTTTGTTCTGTTGAGGTTGCTGGCGTTCCTCCTGAAAAAGTCCAGGACCAACTTGTTGGATTATGAGTAGATAAGTCATGAAATTTAATAGAACTTCCCTTACAACCTTTTTTAGAGGAACATTCTGTTATAAAGTCGGCGCTGGGTGAAGACACAGGTGTGCAAGCTGATGAGGTTAAAAGACTCGCTCTTCCAACGGATAAAGAAATTCTCGCTCTCGTTTTTTGGTCAGGGGTAAATTCAGTTTGACAGGAAGCGCTTGAATAATCCATGAAATTATTTTGGTGACCAGACCAAGCGGTTCCGCAGGCATTGTTTCCTGAAGTCGGACACCCGGATGTTCTGTCGTGTGGAGGAGTATCGCAACATTGATCTCCATCTATATAACAATCCGTATTAGAGGGACAAGTTGTCCCGTCTTCATCTCCCTCAAAAGTATGATATAGTCCTAATCCATGACCTAATTCGTGAATAAGCGTTGTGTTTAAATTCGTATAATTTTTGACATCAAAACACCTAGATCCATCGGCATCATATCCTATAGAATTATACATAATAACAGTTCCATCATAACTCGATCTCGCCCCTGGAAAATAGGCATAGCCTTGAGTTCCACCCCCTGCATCATTACCATTTATTTCGCTAACAATCCAAATGTTATAATAATCTGAATTTGGCCAAATACTTAAGGCTTTCACAGCTACTTCATTATCACTATCTGAGATTGTTATTCCATTGGTACTATAGTCACTTGTTCCGGATGCGTTTATTCTATTAACACCGTTTGTCGGATTTCCAAAAGGGTCTTGTGCTGCCAAACAAAACTCAATTTGCATATCAACGCCGCTACTGCTGTAAGGAGCGTTTCCTCGATATGCTAAATTCATACTCTCTAGGGCTGATAATATTTGTTCATAAGGAATATTTGTTCCAGTTCCTTCGGATTCACCAAGATGCATAACATGAAATACTACAGGAATTGTTAAAACCGTAGAACTTTGCCTTGATAAAGGAGCTTCTTTGTAGAGTAATTTTTGATTTGATTCAAATTTAGCCCTGTAATCGCTGTTATTTTTCATAGCCCTCTTGTGCAGAAAATCAGTTAAACATTCTTCCTGTAAATTAGGTTTTTCTGTTTGAGCATTCATTCCTATTATTTGAAAAATAAAAACTACAACCAGGATATTTAATTTCATATTTGATGTTTTGGTAACCTAACTATACTCTTATTTTGAGCAAAATGTTTAGGTTAATATGTATTAAGTTTTATTTCTTTTTGATTTCAGAATACTCTGAATTTGAAAATACAGAATTTCCCTTAAGATATCGATTTAAAAAGGCATTGATACTTTTATAGGCTTTAATCTCATTTTCTTTTTTTAAAAAACCATGTCCCTCATCTTCAAAGAGCAAGTATTCAACTGGAACTCCGTTTTTCCTAACACCGGCAACAATTTCATCGCTTTCCACTTGTAAGACTCTAGGATCTTTAGATCCCTGGAGAACCATTAGTGGTTTTGTTACTTTCTCTGTGTGAAATAGAGGGGATATACGTTTTAGTCGAACAGAGTCTATCGAAAATGGATCTCCAACTTCTGAATACAATGCTTGTCTATAGGCTTCCCAATCAGTAGGCATGTTTTTTAAAGTTCTTAACCAATTTGTAACACCAAAGATATTTACTCCCAGACTAAATTCTTCAGGGGTATACGTTAGTGCAGCCATTGTCATATATCCTCCATATGAGCCACCAATAATACCTATTTTATCACTATCAATTTCTACTTGAGATTGGAGCCATTTTTTCCCATTAACACAATCGAGTAAATCTTTTTCACCATGATTCAGGTCATCCATTTTGTAAAATGTTTTTCCATATCCACTACTTCCTCGGTTATTAACTGCTAAAACTGCAATACCTTTATTAAGCATATATTGAAATAGTGGATTGTAATTTTGACGCGACTGACCACCAGGCCCGCCATGCACATAAATCATTGCGGGTACTTTGTTTTTTGGCGAGGCTTGATGTGGTAGGAAATAAATTGCTGGGATTTCGAGGCTATCAAAAGATTTAAAACGAATTACTTTGGCCGTTACCAAATCATCAATATTGATGGATTCATTAAGAGCATCGGTTAGTTTATAGTATTCTTTTGTTTCAATATTGTAACTGTATAAGTCTGAAGGAGAATTAGAGCCGCCGGCAAATACCCTTAACCATTGCTCATCCTTGCTAAAATGAATATTTCTTATATTCATTGTTCCAATTTGGGGTAAATCTATAGGTTCTCCTGTTTTTGAATCCAGTACTTCAATTGTATTCTTGCCGTCTTCATTCACATTTATAATCATGTATTTTCCATTTTCACTAAAATTAAATCCAAAAATATCCCAGGGTTTTTGACGGACTAACCCTCTTTTTTTAGTTTTTAAATCATACCACATTAAATATGAAAATTCTTTGTTATCATCGGTCGTGTAGTAAATTTTGGAATCATCCTTTGAAAATTCTTGAGACTGATTTGCACTTTTGTTTTCATTGATTTTAATAGTCTCTTTAGTTGCAATGTCAAAAAGAAATAAATCACAATCACTTGTGTTTAGATATTTGGTTAAAACAAAATAATTTTCATCATGAGATATTTCGGAAACGCTTAGTCCATTTTCATTTTTATAGATCATTTCGGAAGAAAAGTCATTTGTAGACATTTTATAAACATCAAAATATCTAGGGTCTCTTTTGTTGGAACCGTAATATAAATACAAGTCATCTCTAGACCATCCGTAAAACTCTGATTTACAACCTTTTTCAGGGGTTATGTCTTTTTTTGTTCCGTCTGTATTTATTACATATAAATGGTATATTTCATCTCCATTTCCATCCGCACTCAATAAGATTCTATTGTCATTAGGAAAATAGGATTCCGCAAAAAATGATGTGCTATCTGATTTTGTGATAGGAGTAATTTTTCCTCCTTTAATAGGAATAGTATATGCATTGTAAATTCCCGATCGATTGCTGTGAATTAATACTTTACTATTGTCGGGTGAAAAACTACCTCCTCCAATGGATTCATTATCCATGAATTGCTCAATTGTGTATTGGGCAACTTTGTTTTCTTTATTCTTACTTCCACAGGACAAAAATAAAATTGATGACAGCGCTAAGAAGAGTAATTTGTTTTTTTTCTTCATTGGTAATAATTTTTTAATGGCGGTATTACCTGGATTATCCAAAAAGGTTTACTCAAGTTAGCCTTTTTTATTCCTTTGACAGAAAAATAATTGAATAATGATATTTAAAGAATATTGATGAAATAACTGAATTATACTTTTATCTCTGCTACTGCCATCCAAGTTCCATATTTCGTTTTATTTCCCATGTAGTAAACTTCACCAAGTTTAAGTTTTTCGCTTTCAATTAAGGAAGTAAGTTCCTTTGAACCATTATTTTCAAATTCAATCCCAAATCGAAGTTTTTCATTGGTTACTTCCAGATGTTTCTTTCCGGGAAGCATATTTCCATGAACAAAGTGGTTTGAGTAAAAGTCAGTAAAAACAACACTACCCGGAGCCGCGTTATTTCTGATTTCTTTTAAGGTATTTTTAATTACATTTTCTGGTAAATATAAAGTAACTCCTTCCCATAAAAAGGTAGTCGACTTATTTTTGTCATATCCTGAAACATATAGTTTTTTAAACCAATTTTCGTCACTAAAATCTACTGTCACAAAATGCACGTTCGATATCTCGATATTTGCCTCAATTAAAAAATCTTTTTTTAGCTTCTGAGTTTGTTCTTTATCCACTTCAAAACATTCAACTTTACCATTGTTAAAAACTCCATAGCAACGCGTGTCAAAACCTGCACCTAGTACAACAAATTGTTCTGATTGCTTCAATGACTTTTTTATAAATCTATCAAAAAATATAGTTCTGGAAATTACTAAGTTGTATAATCCGGCCTCTTCTGATTCTTTAAAAACAGGATAGATTAAATTTTTTCCAGCAATTAGTTTTAACAAATAGAGTGGAAGTAGAACAAGCCAATGGGATAAAGCTGAGGTATTTGGAAGTACATTAAATAATTTTACGGTTGTGGCGTCATCTCGTAAGCAGAATTTATCCATTGTCCATCTACCATTTATTATTTCAATAGCTGTAGAAGATACTCCCAATCTTTTACTCACAAATATTTGCTTGTAATAAATAACAATTGCCCCAATAATAGCTAAAGGGAGGAATATAATCTGAATAATAATAAATAGAATATAACTCAGAATTGTCCTCATTTATTTTTAATAATTACCGTGAAGTTGTTAAATCGATAAAGTGATTGCCTTCATAACCGAGGAGTAATTACTTGTTGAGTTTTACGATTTTCACAATTTGATGGTTGGTTTGTAAAAAATAGATGTTATCGGGTAAAAAGGACAAATCAATTTCACCTCTCTCTGAATTCAAGAATCCCGTTAGAACAATTTCACCCAAAGTATTAAAAAGTTTAAATTCATTTCGTGCGTTTTGATTAGATTCAAATGTGATTTTAGCGGAAAATGGATTTGGATATACCTTTGTGTTTGCAAGAGAATTTTCGCTGCTTTTTTTTGAAGTTGATACACATCCTATTAAGCCGTTTTTATCAAATTTAGAGACGAAATCCCATATTATTTTACTTGCATTAATGTCGTCAATTTCAAAACTTCCTGGCCAATGGTGTCCTCCTCCAATTACCTTGTAATGTTCTACAGATGTGCAGTTTTCTCCATTAAGGTATCTTGTAAGCTCTACTGTACTATTATCACTAGTATTTATATCGGGTAAACTAATTACCTCATGTGCTATTGTTTTGTTGAAGTTTGTCCAATACTCATTTACGGTTGGTAACGATTTTGATTCAGGTTCATAAAAGTTACCTCCATCGTAATAAACCATGTCGTCTAAAGTTCCGTGGATTGAAACAACAGGAGTAGGGTGAGAAGGATTACACGCGTCATAGGTTTCCTTGCTCATTGATCCTCCAACAGAACCAATAGCGGCAATTTTGTCACTGAGTTGACAAGCTAATTCAAAACTGAAAAATCCACCGTTTGAATATCCGCAACTATACACTCTATCTAAATCAATGTTGTAATCTTTTGCAATAGAGTCAATAATTGCCTCTGTAAATCCAATATCGTCCGATGTACTGCTGCTTTCTGTCCAGGATCCAACATTCCAATGCAGCGAATTATTCAAAGCAGGTAGCGGAAGCCCCGTTGGATAAACAGCAATAAACCCAGCGGTATCTGCAATAGGTATCATTTTATCAATATATTTTTGTATACTTCCATTACTATTAAGGCCATGAAAGTTAAGCATTAAAGGAGCGGGAGAAGATTCATTGTAATTAGCAGGGATATATACAATATATTCTCTTGATACATTATCATGAATCATTGTTTTATTAAGGGTTTGTTGAGCGCTTAAAAAAGGTGGAAGAAAAGTTAATATCGCTAGGATTACTTTCATAATTTATTTAGTTATTAGGTTTTAGCCAATTAGCATCTTTAATCGTTTTTAACTCAAAAAAGTTTCATGAAATTAAAAAGAGTACCATAATTCAGAAAAAAAGAATCTATTTTGTTTAAGAATTTGATAATTTTTCAAAAGCACTTGCTAATTTTTGTAAAGCAAAGGCTGAATCATTTTTTGAAGTATTGGCAGGAGGTCCCTGAGGAGTGTTATTTACGTCAACAACATATATTTTACCATCTTTTTTGTCTCGTAGAACATCAAGTTCACCATATTCTAGTTTTAATCTCGAACAGTACTCGTTGATTAGTTCAATTTCCTCTTGATTTAGGATTTCATCAATGTTTTTTGTTTTGGTATCAACCGTTGTATTTTTAAATCGTTCATCAATACTTCTGAGTTTAATATAAACAAAGTCAAGTGTCTTCATTACGACAGGAATTCGAATATCCATAACTAAATTGTTAGCGCAGCTATTATCAATTAGTCTTTGATAAATAAACTCATCTTCAACAGCACTCAATGGACCCTGAATTATAACTCCATCGTGCTTGGCATTGATGTCATTTTTCCTGACTATTTTATCGTTGTAAATTAAAGGATCAACAATAGTGGCATATCCAAAAACATCTTGATGTATTTTATCAATAAATTTTTTACTGATATCTCTACTATAAAGATTAATTACTTTTTTTGTTTTAGAAATTTCTTCCATCTTTTGGAATTCCTCTCTAAAAGTTAAATACTCCCAGTAAACAGCCGTTTTTGTGCTTTTTTTTGGCTTATTGGTTACGTTATAACCCAGTAAATTTCCTACTTTGTAAACTGTAGATCCTCGGCTGGGGTAATGTGGGTAAACCAAAATCGATTTATTCATAAAGTCATTCCGAAAAAAATTCTTGACGCTTAAGCTCAAATAATTAAGGTCCTTTAATACTATTTCGCCAAAAGGCATTTTCTTATGGTATTTATTGAAGAACCCTCTATATTTTTTATTAAAAACTCCCATCGAATGTATTTTAAATGAAATCTTTTGCAAAGATGATGATTAATTGTTATTTCTATAAACGGTAACAATTTTTATTTTGAAAGGTTATTTATCAAGAGCATTTAAGTTTTTAGTGTTTAAAACGCATACTTTTTTGAGTTATCTTTTTCTAACAATCGATATATGATGATTTGATTACATATATTAGACTTAACTAGAACTACTTTTAGTTAATACACCGTTATTCTTTTTCTTCTAATTTTAACTTGAACCTGCTCTAAATGGTTATTTGAATGCCATATATAATTACTAATATTTTCATTTCTACTAAAAATTTCTCTGTGCTCAGAGTGGACAAAGTTAATTATAAGTTCTTCTTCACTTAATGAATTTAATAGACTGACTCATTTTTAATGAAGTAAAAAAAGCAGGTTCACTGAATTTTATTACTTGATTTCATAAACTGCATACTTGACCTCTCGACCATTATCCCAAAAACTTAAATTGTGCAGAGAAGTTAGATGACTATTAGCGTCAAGGTCCTCTTTTGTAACTCCCCGTTCTACAACAGCAAACCAATTTTCCCAAATCACAAGATCTCCCGACTTAGTTTTAGTTATAAAGTCTTTCGTTAGTTCTACTCTTTTTTCATCATTAAAATGGTCTATTTTTAGTGCCTCGCTTAAAAAAGGATGTGCAAAAATAAATCGTTGGTTAGAGTCTCTTCTTTCATTAATAAAATCAGCTATTTTAAAAGCTGCCTTTTGATCTTTGGAAAGATTTAAATCTTTATCCCAATTGATGGCAGCAGGGTTAGATGTGAAAGGAAATATCAAAGTGTAGAAAATTAGAAATCCTTTTAAAATTAAATTCACAATTCGTTTACCTCTAAATAGCTCTTCGGTAACAAAATTGAAACCAATTAATGAAATAATTGATATTAGAGGAGCAACACTAATTAGCACTCTTTTGAGCCCCATCGAATTGAAAATTCCCAAATACCAAAATAAAGAATGAGCGATAAAAAACCCAAAGAACCCAATAAAGACTAAAGTTTTTATCTCAAAACTTATTCTTTTTTTTATGGATTTATAAATGACTACAGGAACACCAATCCAGAATAAAAGATAAATAGGAACACCAATTACGTACATCAATTTTACAACAAAATGGGATAATTTACCACTGCCATATGTACTACTTAAATGCGCATAGGGGATTTTATTAAATACCCAAAATAAATCATTGTAAACAAAAAAACCAGCAATTGAATAAACGACATGACCAACGAGAAGGAGCGGAATTAATTTCCATTCTTTTTTCAGAAAAAAATACAAGCTGAATACGCCAATAATAATTAATCCCTCTGAACGAATAAAGGGAAGAAATGATATCAATATACAAGAAATTACAGGCTTATCTACTAAAATAGTATAAATTCCTATGCTAATAAATAAAGCAAAGAGCGGCTCGGTTAATCCTGAAAACGTAAGTGTAAAGTATAAAGGAGAAAATAGTAAAAATATAGAAGAAAAAATCGCGTTTTTTATGTTTAGCTTTTGAGCAATTTTGAATGTAAAAAAAACAGTAAACATCGAAACAGTTGCATTGAATGTTTTGACTCCAATAAAGCCAAATTGAGCAAAAGGACTAGTTAATAATACATAAAGAGGTTTTGCCCAATGATTAAAGAAAAGTTTTGGGTGTAGAGGAGCAAATTTAGCAAATAGATAATGATGAATACTGTCACCAGAACCACCTGTGCCCTCAAACAAGACAATTGTAGTAGTTGCAATTATTGAATAAATAAGAAGTAAAATATATATCTGATTATTTTTCATGCTTTATTACCGTATTTCAACTAAAAATTTTGTTGTTAAGATCAATTTTTAATGTTGTATTAATCTTCCGGATGAAATCAAATTGTTCGAGATGATTTCTGATGGGTTACCATATAAATGAATATTTCCTTTTTCATTAATACTGTATTCCAATTTATTTAGTACCGTAACTTCACAATCTCCCTGCGAATTATTTTCGATAATCGCATGTTTTGTAGTCAAGTCCTTCGCATCAACCGACATAATAGCAAAATTCCAAATTTTCAACATTTCAGTTTTCCCTGATAATGTAACCTTTCCTCCCGAAGGGAAATTATTCC
>MDSV01049416.1_pt1 | contig 11347 bp, 9 predicted proteins | sample 810851 | NCBI WGS metagenome assembly MDSV01 (sample SAMN05326640, study PRJNA326480) | marine metagenome | isolation source: seawater | place: Atlantic Ocean: North East | collected 2012 | reverse complement strand
TTGAATAAATATAATTTTTATATTCAAAAATTGAATGTATTTTTGATTCTGGATGAATAAGAATATTTAGTTTTTTGAAAGGTACATCAAATAAATAATGAGCCTCAATCAATTCCAAACATTTATTGGATAAAGTAGCTGAATCAATACTATTTTTATATCCCATCTTCCATTTAGGATGTTTAGAAGCTTGATTAAAAGAAACATTTTTAAGTGAGTTAAAATTTTTTCCTAAAAAAGGTCCACCAGATGCAGTCAATGTTAAACTATTCAATGTGTGATTGAATTGATTAAATTGGTGAAAAATAGAAAAATGCTCTGAATCAATTGGAAATATTTTATTTTTTTTATTTGATGAATAATTTTTAAATAGATGACCTGCGGATACGATTGTTTCTTTGCTTACTAAACCAAGTAAGTCAGTATTATTTAATATTAAATCAAAATATTTAAGTGAATTATATCCAGACACAGCTAATAATGAGTAATTAGATTTTGATTCCTTTAAATACGACTTTAGTTCATTAAATGATAATATTTTTGTTTTAGGATTTTTATTTTTATTTAAATAATCAATTTTATTTTTATTATTTAAATAAATATATTTTGGAGAATATATATGTGATTGTTTAGCTAATTTTTTAGCATTATTATTTGCACATAACAAATTCACATTTATGTTAGAAAAATAATTATAAATAATATTAAGTGTTTTTGTTCCAATTATCCCAGTGCTTCCATAAATGTTAATATTCATAATTAAAAATAATTAAATATATATAAAAAAATAATAGTTGAAAAAAAACTATCGAACCTATCAAAAAAACCTCCATGTCCAGGTAAATAATTACTAGAATCTTTAATATAATTTTTTCTCTTAAAGAAAGATTGAATTAAATCACCAAATATTGAAAAAATAATAATAATGTTGATGAACAAGATAGTATTAATATTATTAAAATTTAAATTAAAAAAATTAATTAATAGAATTGATAAAAAGTTAGTAATAATTATACCGCCTAAATAACCTTCTAATGTTTTTTTTGGACTAATTTTAATAAAAATATTTGTTTTACCAAAATAAAGACCACAAAAATAACTAAATGAATCAAAGCTAACTATAATAAAAATACAAAAGGAAAAAATTAAAGTATCAAAATAATAATTTAAATACATATAAAAACTAGAAAAAGAAATTAATACATATGCAATAATTATTGGTATAAGTTTATTAAAATTTTTAAAAATTTCAAATATAACTAAAAAATAAACTAAAGTTCCAATTATTAATATCATATTATGGTTTTTAAAAATAAAATAGAAAATAATTATTAATATAATTGAAACAATAAGTCGTATGGTTAAATTTTTATAAACCATATGTTCTAGATATTTCTTTATAAGTTTTTATAATTTGTTCTAATTCTTCATTTTTAAAATCTGGCCATAATGTATCTATAAAAAAAATCTCTGTATATGTTAAATTATACATTATAAAATTACTTAATCTTTTATTTCCACCTGTTCTAATTAAAAAGTCAGGATCAGGAATCGAGCCAAGAAAGAATAAGTTATCAATATTTCTTCTATTGTTTAAGTCAATGTTTTTATTGTTTATAAACTTACTTAAAACATATTTAATTTCATCTTTAAAGCCATAATTAAATGCTAAATTTAATTGCAGTCCAGTATTTTTTTTTGTCTCTTTTTCACAATGATTTATTAAGTCTAATATTTTTTTGGGTAAATTATTTTTTGAACCAAAAACAGATATTTTAATTAATTTTTCATTAATAATTTTATCAAAAAAAAATGCAAAGTCATCATATATGACTTGATATATACTTCCGATAGAATTTCTATTTATATTTTCAGATGAAAGTGTAAATAAAGTTAAATAAGGTATATTAATAGATATACAATTATGAATTAAATTATTTATATTTTTTAAGCCTTCTTTATAAGCTTTTCTCAGATTAACATTATTATTTTTAGCCCATCTTTTATTACCATCAAGAATAAAAGCAATATGTTCTAGTTTATTTTCAGACAAGCTAAACTTTCAAAATATCAGCTTTTTTAGTATCGAGTAATTTGTCAATTTTTAAAATATATTCATCAGTGATAGTTTGCGCTTCATTAAGAAATTTTTTTAATTCATCTTCAGAAATTAATGATTCTTTTTTTTCATCCTTCTTTGAGTCAATAAAGTCTCTTCTGTTATTTCTGATTGAAACTTTTGAATTTTCAGAATATTGAGAAGCAATCTTAGTTAATTCATTTCTTCTTTCTTCACTTAATTTAGGTATGGGTAATCTAATTAAATTCCCATCTGTTTGTGGGTTTATACCTAGGTTAGACTCGAGAATAGAATTTTCTATATTTTTTATCAAGCTTGTATCCCAAACTTGTAAAGTAAGCATATTTGGATCAGGGGTTGAAATATTACCTAGCTGATTGATAGGGGTTTTGGATCCATAAGCATCCGTAAAAATATTTTCAAGCATAGAAGGGTTGGCTCTTGAAGTTCTAATAGATTGAAATTCTTTTTCTAGATGTTTCATTGAACTTTCCATTTTTTCTTTTAATTCAATAATATTCATAATTAATTTATCTTACTATAATTTCCCTCTTCTTTCAAAGTTCTTATTAGAGAATTTTCTTCAAATATATTAGTAATAAAAATCGGTATTTTTGACTCCTTAGCTAAACTGATAGCTGTTAAATCCATTATTCTTAAATTCTTATTTATAACATCAGAATACGAAATTTCTTTTATCAATCTTGCTTTTGGATTTATTTTTGGATCACTATCATAAATACCATTAACTTTAGTTGCTTTTATAATCATTGAGCAACCCATTTCTGATGCTCTTAATGAAGCAGCTGTATCTGTAGAAAAAAAAGGATTACCTGTACCAGCTGCAAATATTACAATTCTTTTTTTTTCTAAATGTCTTACAGCTTTTCTTTTGATATATGGCTCAGCAATTTGAGACATTGATATTGCAGATTGAACTCTAGTAGGTAGGTTTAATTTTTCTAGAGAACTTTGCATTGATAAAGCATTCATAATAGTAGCTAACATTCCCATATAATCAGATGTAGATCTGTCTATTCCTTCGGACGCTCCTTTTACTCCTCTAAATATATTTCCACCACCTATAATTAGACAAATTTGATAATTCTGCTTAGCTATTTTTTCAATTTCTTTAGCAATAAAATTTATAATCGATACATCAATGCCATAGCCTGAATTACCCATTAAAGCTTCACCAGATAGCTTTATTAGAATTCTTTTAAACATCTTATAGATTTATTATTGAATAATTTATTAATTTAAAATTATTAGATACTTTAAATTCATCTATTGATTCCTTTACAGTTTTATCAGGGTCAATAACAAAATTCTGATTTAATAAAGTTATTTCGCTATAGTATTTTTTCATTTTTCCTTCTAATATTTTATCTATTACGTTAGATGGTTTGCCAGAATCTTTAATCATCTCTGATTGAATTTTTCTTTCATTATTTATTACTTCAGAAGATAATTGATCTACATCCATAGCTTCTGGTTTTGAAGCTGCAATATGCATACAAAGATTTTTTGTAAAATTAATAGTGTCTTTGTTATTAATATCACCTTCAAAAAAAACTAAAGAAGCTATTTTACCAATATTTTTTCTATAAGGATTATGAATATAAAAATTTACATTTAGGTTTTTTAAATCATAAACTTCTAATTGACTTAAAATAAGATTCTCACCTATCTTAGCGATCATTTCATTTAATAAATCTTCAATACTTTTATCATGATTTTTAGAAGCTAAAAATTTTTCAAGATTTAATTGATTATCATTAAGATCAAGAGCTGTTTTTCCAAGTAATTCTAAGAAGTCTAAAAAAGTTTTACTTTTTGCAGAAAAATCTGTTTCAGAATTAACTTTTAATAATATGCCTATAGCTTCATTATAATAAAAACCTACTGCTCCTTCTTTTGCTTCTCTATTTGATTTTTTTGATGCTTTTGATAATCCTTTTGTTCTTAAAGAATCTATAGATAAATCAATGTCATTATTGTTTTCTTTGAGGGCGTTTTTACAGTCCAAAAAACCTGCACCTGTTTTTTCTCTTAGTTCTTTTATTAAATTTAAATCTGACATTTAATCTCCTACTATTAAAAAAATATTAATAATCTAATTTTACTCTTCTACTTTTTCAGTATTTTTTTCATTTAGAAATTGCTTTGCATCTAAAATAGTTTCTAAAAAATATTTTTTATATAAATTTATTGATCTTATTGCATCATCATTACCTGGAATAATATAATCAATTAACTCAGGATCAGCATTAGTATCAACAATGCCTATGATTGGAATATTTAATTTTTTTGCCTCTAATACAGCAAGTTTATCCTTTATAACATCTAGAATGATTATTAAATCTGGTTTACCATTTAAATCTTTAATACCTCCAAGATTAAGTTGAAGTTTATCTTTTTCTCTACTACGTTCTAATAACTCCTTTTTAGAAACACTATTTATAAAAGAGGGATCGTTCAATGTATTTTCAAGATCATTAAGTCTATTAATTGAATTAGAAATGGTTTTCCAATTTGTTAATGTTCCTCCAAGCCATCTTTTATTTACAAAATAATTATTACTTATTTCTGCAAGTTCTTTTACAGTATCTGCGCATTGTTTTTTTGTACCAACAAATAATATTTTACCAGATTTTGAAACTGTCTCATGTATTTTGACAAGAGATGTGTTTAATAAATCAAGTGTTATTCTTAAATCAAAAATATGTATATTATTTCTTACACCAAAAATGTAGTTCTCCATTTTTGGATTCCATCTTCTAACGTTGTGACCAAAATGAACACCAGCTTCAAGAAGATCTTCAATTTTAACTTCAGGTAAATTCATGTCTTTCTCCGGTTAAACCTCCACAGAAACAAAAACACCGGTTTTTTCTGTGTGCTAGTTTTTTCAAGGCTATTAATACAAAAATGTTAAATTTCAAGCTATATCTAGATTATAATCAAGTTTTTTTGAATTTTTAAGCGAATCTAATTGCTTATAAGATGTAAGTGAATAATTATTGTCCGTGTTAACTTTAACCAATTTATCATCTATATTTAAGTAAATTGAAATTATACTATTAGTGGGCTTTTTATTTAGAAATAATTTATCCTTATATTCAATCAAATTTTCTGATTGAATAAATATATCAATCTTTTTTTTCAAATTATTAAATTCACTCTCAAGTTTTTTTATTGATTTAATTATATATCTTGGTTCATTATTATTAATAATTAGATCAATATCAAAAATTAATAATGCACCTTCATTAAGCATGTATCTAAACTTGCTTAAATTTTCACTAAATATAGATAATTCATATTGTGCAGATATTTCAGAAACAGTTACGAATGCATATTTTCTTCCATCTTTGTTTGATCTTTCTTTTATATCTAAGACAGATCCACATAATTTTATTTTTTTAATATTTTCATTAATATCAATATCATTAAAAAAATTTATATTTTGTATTTCAAAAAACTTTTTAGGATAATGTTTAAGTGGATGATCACTAAAATAAAATCCTACAACTTCTAACTCATTATTTAATTTTTCAACTGAAGTCCATTCAGGTATATTTTGATCAAAAAGATTTTTATCTTCAAAAGATATTTCCTCTTCTTCAAAAAGTAAATTTTGATTTAATTTAACATTTCCTGAGCCAAATAGATTAACAAATTGAGGGACATTAAAAAAAAGTTTTGATCTATTTTTTTCAACTGTATCAAAAGAACCTGATTGAATTAATTTTTCCAGTTGTCTTTTATTTATTACCTCAGCTTCAACTCTTTTCAAAAATTCTATTACTGTTTTATATTCGCCTTTATTTTCTCTTATATTAATAACAGATTTAATAGATTTAGCACCCACTCCTTTGATAGCACTTAATCCAAATCGTATTGATTTTTTTGATTCTTTTTTTTCAATTGAAAATTTTTCTTTTGAAAAATTTATATCAGGTTTTAAAAAAGGAATTTCCAATTTTTCTAATTCTTGTTTTAAAGATATTATTTTATCGGTTCTATCAATGGAAAAATTTAAAGTTGCTGTCATAAACTCATGTGGAAAGTTAGCTTTTAAATAAGCAGTTTGATATGAAATTAAAGCATAACCAGCTGCATGACTTTTATTAAAACCATAACCTGCAAATTTATCTACTAGATCAAATATTTTAGATGCTTCCTTTTCATTGATATTATTTTTTAAAGCACCATCTATAAATCTAGCTTTTTGATCATCCATTTCTTTTTGTATTTTTTTACCCATCGCTCTTCTCAATAAATCAGCTTCACCTAAAGTATAGTTTGATAGAACTTGAGCTATTTCCATTACCTGTTCTTGATAAACAATTATTCCATATGTTTCTTTTAAAACATTTTTAAGCATAGGATGAATATAATCAATCTCTTCTCTACCGTGTTTTCTATTACAAAAAGATGGAATATTATCCATTGGTCCAGGTCGAAATAGAGCCACAACAGCAATTATTTCTTCAAATTTATCTGGCTGTAATTGTTTTAATACACTGCTCATTCCGTTACTTTCTAATTGAAATACTCCAACAGCATTTCCTCTACTTAACTGTTTAAATGTTTTAATATCGTCTAATGGAATGTTTTTTAATAGGAAACTTGGAAATTCTTTTTGTATCAAAGTAACACACTCATTTATGATAGAAAGTGTAGTTAATCCTAAAAAATCGAATTTTACAAGTCCAGCTTTTTCAACATACTTCATTGAAAATTGTGTAGCATTAGTTTCTGTATTTGGATCTTTGTACAATGGAACAACTTTAGATAAACTAGTGTCACCTATTACTACCCCAGCAGCGTGTGTAGAAGCATGTCGATGTACACCCTCTAATTTCAAACTTATATCAACAACATTTGATAGAGTTTCGTCTACTTTAATTATTTCTCTTAGGGATTTTTCAGATTTAATTGATTCTCCTAAAGTTAAGGGATTTGAGGGATTAAAAGGAATTAATTTTGCAAAATTATCAACTTCTCCATAAGGTACTTCAAGGACTCTGCCAATATCCCTTACCGCAGCTCTTGATGCAAGAGTTCCAAAAGTAATAATATGAGCAACAGACTCACTACCATATTTAGTATTTACATATTCAATAACTTCATCCCTTCTTATTTGACAAAAATCAATATCAAAATCTGGCATCGACACTCTTTCTGGATTTAAAAATCTTTCAAAAAGCAGGCTATATTTTAAAGGATCCAAATCAGTAATACCTAATGACCAAGCTACTACACTTCCTGCACCAGAACCTCTCCCTGGGCCAACAGGAATTCCATTATCTTTTGCCCAATTTACAAAATCAGCAACAATCAAAAAGTAACCTGCAAATCCCATTTTATTAATAATACCTAATTCATAATCTAATCTATTTTCATATTTCTTTTTTTCTAATATTTTATTTTCTTCCATTTTTGAATCTAAGCCATTTTTTGCAATTTTAATTAACAAATCACTTTCTGATAGATTGAGATTATTTTTAAATTTAGGTAATTTTGGCGATACCTCTTTTGGATAATAACTACATGATATTGCAACATTAAAATTATTTTCAATAATTTCTGGTATATCAGAAAATAATTCGATCATTTTTTGATTATTTTTGAAAGATATTTGATTATTTGACGTTTTTCTACTGCCACTATTTATAGTAGTTTTTTGAGCAACACATAAAAGAGCGTCATGAGCTGAAAATTCTTCTTCTTCACCAAACTTAATATTATTTGTACCAATTAATGGAATATTAAATTCCTTTGATTTTTGAATAAGATAATCTTCAAAAGAGTTAATTTCAGAATCATTAATTCTTTGCAATTCAAACAAAAGGTTATCTTTAAATAATTTTTTTAATTTATAAATTAAATGATTAGTGTCTTTATTATTATTATTTAAAATCATAAGTGGGTTAAATTCCCCTCCTACAAAACAAAAAAGTCCATCTGAATAACCTTCAATTTCTTCAATACTTATTCCAACTTCAGAATTGATATTTAAATATGACCGTGAACTTAAATAAATTAAATTTTTATAACCAGTTTCATTTTTAACTAAAAAAGAAAGTTGGGATATTTTATCTTTAATTCGTACATCTAATAAATTTATAGACGTGCCTATAATTGGTTGAATATTATTATTTATACATTCTTGAGCAAATTCAAATACTCCAAACATATTATTATTATCTGTTATAGCAAGAGCAGGCATATTATTATTTTTTGCCAAATTAACTAATTTTTTTATTTTTAATGTACTTTCTGATAGCGAATAGGAGGATAGACATCTTAAATGAACAAAAGGTTTATTCATTTTAATATCAAGCTTTTGTTTTTGAATTCGTACTTAAAATTAGCCATCTCAGCGTATCTCTGATTATGGGTTACATATAAAAGTGAAATATTATTATTATTTATAAATTTGAAAAAAAAATTAATTATTTCATCAGAAGTTTCTTCGTCTAAATTACCTGTCATTTCATCAGCCAATATTAAATGAGGTTTATTTATAAGTGATCTTGCTATAGCTACTCTTTGTTGCTCACCTCCTGACAATTTATTAGGTTTAATATTTTTTTTATCAAGAATCTCAAACTTTTCTAAAAGATTACAAGCTTCCTGATTTATATCTAAGACTTTTTTATTTTGAACTAAAGCGGGTAATATTACATTTTCTAAAACACTTAATTCAGGAATTAAATGAAAAAACTGATGTATAAAACCTATTTTTTTGTTTCTTAAATTACTCAAATTATTACTTCCCATTTCTTTTATTGAATTACCCTCAAAAAAATAGTTCCCATTAAAATTTGAGTCTAAAAGACCTAAAATATTAAGCAGTGTAGATTTTCCACATCCTGATGGTCCAATAATTGAGGATATGCTATTTTTAGAAATATTTAACTTTAAATTTTCAAATAATAGCAACTCTTCTTTATTTGATAAATAAAATATTTTTTTTAAATTATTTATTTCTATCAAATTATTCATTTTTTAAAGAATCAATTGGGTCAACATTCGAAGCTCTTATCGCTGGAAATATAGTAGATAATATAGTTATTATAATTGAAATAGAGAATACAAATAACACTTCTTGGTATTTTATATCTGAAGGAAGTGTTGATAAAAAATATATTTCTTCAGAAAAAAGGTCAGTATCTAATAAGTTTTCCAAAATAGTCTGAATCATATGAAGATTCTCAGTAATAATTATTCCAAGAAGTGTGCCTGAAATAGTGCCAATTAAACCTATTGTAAGACCTATAATAAAAAATACTTTTAAGATGCCTAAATTAGTAAATCCTAAAGTTTTTAAAATTCCAATATCTTTGTTTTTTTCCTTAACAAAAATAATTAAACCTGAAATAATATTCATTGATGCTACAATTATTATTAAAGTTAAAATTAAAAACATAACATTTTTTTCTACTTTTAAAGCATTCATTAATGCTGAATTTCTATCCATCCAAGATAATGCATATAAATTTAAATTATTTTCTTTTATTTTTGAGTCAATAATTGTTTTAAAATTATTAACTTTTAGAGGATCATATAAATAAAATTCAACTCTATTGTAAATATTATCTTCAAATATAATTAATTTTCTTGCGAGCTCTATAGATATAAAAACAAGATTTGAGTCATATTCAAACATACCAAAATCAAATATCCCATCAATTTTTAGTGTTTTAAATCTTGGTATATTTCCCAATAATGACTTATCAGTTTTAGGAATAGCTATCTTTATTTGATCTCCTAATTTGAGATTTAATTCCTTTGCTAAAGCGTCACCAATGATAATTTTATCGAAATTAATAGATTTAAGTTTTTTAGTAATTATTCTTTCATATAAATAGTGTTTAGGATTAATCTCTTTATAAGATCTGATCATTACTCCTTTTGAAATATTATCACTAATGACTAATCCTTGAGTTTCAATTGAAGAAAATATTTCTTTATAATCTTTATTGTCTAATTGTTTTTTTATTGTTGCAATTTCATCATTTTTTATTTTCTCATCAAATGAATAAAGGTTAAGATGAGAGTTAACACCGATTAATCTTTCAGTTAAATTGGAGCGGAAACCATTCATAACCGACATTACTATTATAATTGCTGCTACTCCTAGTGTAATACCGATAATTGAGAACCAAGAAAAAATTGATACGTAGCCCTCAGTTTTTTTGGAGAATAAAAAACGTTTTGTGATTAAAATCTCTGATCTGGATAACATCAAGAGTTAAGTTTTTTTAAAACAACTTTCTTGACGTCGTCAATTTTAATTTTTTCACTTTTATCTAATATTCTATCTTTAAACTCTATAACACCAGCAGATATATCTCTTTTTCCAATTATAATTTGTAGTGGCGTTCCTATTAAATCATTATCAGATAATTTTTTTCCAATACTGCACTCTCTGTCGTCATATAATGTTTCTATATTCTGATTCATAAAATGAGAATAATAATCTAATGCCATTGTGGTGCAATTTTGATGATCTGGCATTAAATTAACTATACTTAATTTAAATGGAGCGATTGACTTTGGCCATTTTATACCTTTTTCATCATGATTTGCTTCAATTAAAGCTCCTACTAATCTAGAAACTCCAATTCCATATGAGCCCATGTGCACAGATATTCTTTTTCCATTTTGATCTTGAACATATGCATTTAATTTCTCTGAATATTTAGTTCCAAAATAAAATATATGACCAACTTCAATACCCTTTGATATTTTCAAATCTTCTTTTTTAATTGGACAGTTGCTTTCATTATGTTGATCATCAACCGCTGCATAATATGACTGTAATTTATCTGGATCAAGACTTTCAGGATCTAGGGTTTCCAATGCTTTATCATAATATAATGTACTTTCACCAGTATTTGCTAATATTTGAAATTCATGACTTAAGTTTCCACCTATTGGACCCGTTTCTGCTCTTAGCGATATTGGTGTCAAGCCCATTCTTAAAAATGTTTTAATATATGCTTTAAACATTTTGTTATAAGAAATTTTAGCTGCCTCTTCATTAAGATCAAAAGAATAATTATCTTTCATTAAAAATTCTCTTCCTCTCATAACGCCAAACCTCGGTCTTACCTCATCTCTAAATTTCCATTGAATATGATATAAATTTTTAGGAAGCTCTTTATAGGATGTTACATATGTTTGAAAAATATCAGTTATTAATTCTTCATTAGTTGGTCCATATAACATTTCTCTACCACTTCTATCTTT
>MDSV01237956.1_pt1 | contig 11348 bp, 12 predicted proteins | sample 810851 | NCBI WGS metagenome assembly MDSV01 (sample SAMN05326640, study PRJNA326480) | marine metagenome | isolation source: seawater | place: Atlantic Ocean: North East | collected 2012 | reverse complement strand
CAAATAGTTATAGATTTTACTGAAATTGATAATAAAAATTATCACGATGGAATAAAATTTACATTTTTTGCTAAAGATGTTCGTGGAGAAGTTGCTAGTGGCGGGCGTTATAAGATTAAGAAAGATCAAAAAGAAGAGTCAGCAGTTGGGTTTACTTGTTTTATGGATACTGTTTTAAGAGCTTCTTCATTTGAGAACAGTTCAAAAAAAATATTGATTCCTTTTGATATTAAAGAAGATATTAAAAATAGTTTAATTAAAAAAAATTATATTATATTTTCTTTTTTTGGAGATATTTCTGATATACGTGTATTTGCAAAAAAATATCTTTGTACTCACTTTTACGAAAATAACAAAATATACAAAATATAATGCTTTATACAATAGTAGGAACTCAATGGGGAGATGAAGGAAAAGGAAAAATAGTAGATTGGCTATCATCTAAAGCTGATTATGTTGTTAGATTTCAAGGCGGTAATAATGCTGGTCATACAATTAAAGTCAATAAAGATATATATAAATTAAATCTTCTTCCATCTGGTATAATTAGAAATAAGAAATGCTTAATTGGCAATGGTGTAGTTTTAGATCCTTGGGCTTTAATTAATGAAATTTCCAATTTAAGAAAACAGAATATTTTGATAAATCAAAATAATTTATTTATAGCTGAAAATGTTTGTCTTATATTGCCAATTCATAAATTAATTGATGAAATTAATGAAGAATCAAGGGGTAATAATTTAATTGGTACGACTAAAAAAGGTATTGGTCCTGCATATGAAGATAAAGTTGGAAGAAGAGCTATCAGATTGTGTGATTTAAATAACCATAAAAACTTAAAAATAAAAATTAAAAATTTATATGATTTTCATCTTCCAAGAATTATAAAGTTTAACAAAAGTGTTGATTTTGAAAAAGCATATAAAGATTTAATTGAAATTTCAAAAGAAATTTTAATATTTAGTTCTCCAGTCTGGAAAATAATTAATGATGCAGGAAAAAAAAACAAATTTATTTTATTTGAAGGTGCTCAAGGTTCTTTATTAGATATTGATTTTGGAACATATCCCTATGTAACATCCTCAAACACATCTTCAGGACAAATATTTTCAGGTAGTGGTTTTGGTATAAAAGAAAATCATAATATACTTGGCATTACAAAAGCCTATACTACTAGAGTTGGTTCAGGACCATTTATTACTGAATTAGATAATGAAATAGGAGATCATTTTGTTGAAAAAGGTCAAGAATTTGGAACAGTAACAAAAAGAAAACGGCGGTGTGGATGGTTTGACAGTGTGCTAGTTAGTCAATCAATAGCAATCAATGGTATAACTGATGTTGTTTTAACAAAACTTGATGTTTTAGATGAACTTGAAGTAATTAAAGTTTGTGTTGGATATGAGATTGAACAGAAAAAATATGACTATTTACCTTTTGATGAAAATATTCAAAAAAAACTTGTTCCTATTTATGAAACTATACCGGGTTGGCAAACATCAACATTTGGATTGACAAGTTGGACTGATCTTCCTGATAAAGCTAGAAACTATATAAGTTTTTTAGAATCAAAAATTGAAAAAAAAATTTCTATAATATCTACGGGACCAGATAGAGCTCATACTATCGACAGAGATAATTTATTGAGTAATGACTGACACTTGTTTTTGGAGTTTTTCAAAAGCTTTTTCTTCAATTTGTCTTACTCTTTCACGACTTATTTTAAATTTTTTGCTTAACTCTTCAAGTTTTACAGGTTTGTCCTGTAATTTTCTTAAACTGATAATTTCTCTTTCTCTTTCATTAAGTACCTCTAATGCTTTAGTAAATATTTTCTTTCTAAATGAAAGTTCGTTTGATTTTTCTAAAATATTATCTTGAGTATCGTGAGAATCAACAAGCATATCTTGCCATTCTGCATCACCTTCATCTCCAACTTGTACATTTAAAGATTGATCTCCAGAGAATAACCTATTGTCCATATCTAAAACTTCAGCCTCTTTAACATTTAATCTTGTTGCAATCTCACGAGCATTTTCAGGAGATAAACTTCCTGATTCTATTGAGCCAAGTTGATTTTTAAGTTTCTTTAAATTAAAAAATAATTTTTTTTGAGCAGCAGTTGTTCCTATTTTTACTAATGACCAGCTATGCAAAACATATTCTTGAATTTGAGCTCTTATCCACCACATTGCATAAGTTGCAAGTCTAAAACCTCTTTCCGGATCAAATTTTTTTACCGCTTGCATTATTCCAACATTACCTTCTGAGATCAGGTCGGTAACTGGCAAGCCATAACCCCTATAACCCATAGCAATCTTGGCAACTAAACGTAAATGACTGGTTACAAGTTTGTGAGCTGCTTTTGTATCTCCATGCTCTTTGTATCTTTTTGCTAACATATACTCTTCATTAGCAGTAAGAATTGGAAATTTTTTAATTTCTTGTAAATAAATTGCTAAATTTCCTTCTGATGAAAGTATTGGTAAATTCATACCTGCCTATAACATATTTCAAAATCTATATTAATACTTTAGTAATAAATTTAATAAATTCGCCATATCTTCAGGTAATTTTGAGTTAAACTCGACATTTTTTTTCAATGTTGGATGAAAAAAACCTAAATGTGTTGCATGTAGAGCTTGTCTTGGAAAATTTTTTAAAATTAAAAATTTATTAAAATTTTTTTTATCTAACCCAAACTTACTAATTTTATTTTTACCATATATATCATCTCCAACTACAGGAGAATTAACTGAAGTTAAATGTAATCTTATTTGGTGAGTTCTACCTGTGTGAAGTTTGCATTCAACTAATGAAGAGTTTTGAAAAGATTTAATTAACTTTATCTCTGTCTTAGAAAATTTTCCTTTTTCTTCATTATTTAAACTCATTTTTTTTCTATTAATTCTATGCCTTTCGATAAAACCCTCTATATTTTGATTTGCTGGAACGCCCCATGTAATTGCTTGATATTTTCTAGTAATTGAATGGAGCTTGAATTGATTTGCCAAATTTACATGAGTAAAATTATTTTTTGCAATTACCATAACCCCACTTGTATTTTTGTCTAATCTATGAACAATCCCCTGTCTATTCCTTCCATTTATATCACTTAATTTATTTTCTGCATGATGCAGTAAAGCCTGGACTAAAGTTCCTGTTTCATTTTTAGGTGCAGGATGTGAAACAATACCTGCTTGTTTATTAATAATTATTAAATCACTATCTTCATAAATAATATCTAATTTTATATCTTCGCCTGTATATTTTATTTCTCTTGATTCAATTATTGATACTTCAAATTTATCATTTTCTCTCACTAAATATGATGGATCAAGTAAAGGTTGATTATTTAGCTTCACATTTCCATTTTTAATCAACATTTTTACTTGCATCCGAGAATATTTCCCAAGTTTTTTAGTTAAAATTTTATCTAACCTGATTGAACTTAATTCTTTATTTATATTTATTTTGTGATTATAGGCTTCATTCATGGGTAATAATTTTTTAAAATTTACAGTTATTTTTTTAGCAGTCTTAATATTTATTTGTTTTTTGTTTTTATTATATGGTTTGTATTCAAAAATTTCAAACACTCAAGTTTTATCCAATCAGGAAATAAATAACTTTTCTTTAAATTTGAATAATTCAGAGAATATAAAAGAAATTAAAATTATTAATGAAAATAATCTACTAATAGTCATTTCTAATGATGACCAGTTAAACTTAATTATATATAATTTAGATAAAAATCAAATTATATCAAAAATAGGCAGATAGTATGAGTAAAGAAAAAAATAATAACTTTGAGGATAATTTAAAAAAACTTGAAAATATAGTTGATAAATTAGAGTCAGGTAAAATAGGTTTAGAAGAGTCTGTTAATCTTTATGAAGAAGGTATGAAAATAAAGAAAATTTGTGACAAAAAACTTCAGGATATTGAAATGCAAATTAAAAAAATAAAAATTAAAGATAACAAAGTTATTAAAGAAGATTTCTAATTTTATGATTTATAAATATTTAGATAACATTAATTTTCCATCAGATTTAAGAAAACTTACGTTAATTGAATTAATAGATCTTTCTAAAGAACTTAGGAAAAAAACAATTGAAACTGTTTCCAAAACAGGAGGTCATTTAGGGGCGGGTTTAGGAGTTGTGGAATTAACAATAGCATTACATTATGTATTTAATACTCCAAGAGATAGACTGATTTGGGATGTTGGACATCAAACATATCCACATAAAATTTTAACTGGTAGAAAAAATAAAATTGAAACCTTAAGGCAAAAAAATGGCTTGTATGGTTTTGTGAAAAGAAGTGAAAGTGAATATGATCCTTTTGGCACTGCTCATAGTTCAACATCTATTTCAGCAGGTATGGGAATGAAAATAGCGAAGGATTTAAATAAAGATGATGCAAATATTATATGTGTTATTGGCGATGGGGCACTAAGTGCAGGTATGGCTTATGAAGCATTAAATAACGTTGGCGCTAGTAATAAACAAATGATTGTAATTTTAAATGATAATGAAATGTCTATTGATCGACCCGTTGGGGCTATGAGTAATTATCTTACGAGGCTTCTTTCTTCAAAACAATATACAAATGTTAGAAGTTTATTAAAAAAAATATCGTCAAAATTTCCTACTTCAGTATCTAAAACTTTGTACAAAGCAGAAGAGTATTCCAAAGGCTTGGTAACTGGAGGTACTTTATTTGAAGAATTGGGTTTTTATTACCTTGGTCCAATAGATGGACATGATATTAAGACTTTAGTTCCAGTTTTGGAAAATATAAAAACTTCAAATGTAGATAAGCCTATATTTCTTCATTGTATAACTAAAAAAGGAAAAGGGTATGAGCCGGCTGAAAAATCAGATGATAAATTTCATGGAGTTAACAAGTTTGATTTAAAAACAGGACAATCTTTAAGCTCATCTAATAAAAAATCATATTCCTATGTATTTGGTGAAACTTTATCAAAGGCAGCTGAAAATGATGAAAAAATTATAGGAATTACTGCAGCAATGATCAGTGGAACTGGTTTAAACGTCTTCAATTCTCAACATCCATCAAGATTGTTTGATGTTGGAATTGCAGAACAACATGCAGTAACTATGGCGGCTGGTTTAGCTACTGAAGGTTTTAAGCCATTTGTTGCAATTTATTCAACCTTTCTTCAACGTGCTTATGATCAAATTGTTCATGACGTCGCCTTACAAAAACTTCCTGTAAGATTTGCTATTGATCGTGCTGGTCAAGTTGGTGCTGATGGACCAACGCATGCTGGATCTTTCGATATAAGTTATTTATCAATATTACCCAACTTCATTATTATGGCTCCTAGTAATCAAAATGAATTGATAAGAATGATAAATACCGCAGTGTTAATCAATGATAGACCTTCTGCATTTAGATATCCTAGAGGAACAGGAGAAATGCAAGAAAGTAAACTTAATTATACCCCATTGGATATAGGTAAAGGAGTAATTATTAATGAAGGAAATGATATAGCAATATTAAATTTAGGAACAAGAATGCAAAGTTGTGAAAATGCAATAAAATTACTTAATAGCCATAATATTTTTCCCACATTAGCAGATGCTAGATTTGCAAAACCAATTGATAAAGATTTAATAGATTTACTATTAGATAACCATAAATATCTGATTACGATAGAGGAAGGATCAATTGGTGGTTTTGGCTCTAGTGTTTTAAATTATGTCCATAATGAAAGAAACAAGCCTACTTCAACTAAAATAAATAATATTTATTTTCCAGACAGATTTATTAACCATCAATCCCCAGAAGAGCAATATAAAGAAATAGGTATGGATGGAAATACAATAGCTAGAAATATTATAAAATTTTATCAGGATAATGTTATAGATTTTCAATCTTACAATAAAAACTTAAAAAATTGACATCTAAAAAGAAACGTCTTGATCATATTCTATTTAGTAGAAACTTAGCTGAGTCTAAATCCAAGGCTCAAGCTATAATAATGGCAGGTCAGGTTTTTGTAGAAGGAAAAAAAATTGATAAAAGTGGGTTTAATATCAATCATGACGCTGAAATTGAAATAAAAAAACTTGGACCAGATTGGGTTTCAAGAGGTGCTTTAAAACTTATTAAAGCATTGGATGAGAATAATATTAAAGTTAATAACAAAATTTGTATTGATTTAGGTTCATCTACTGGAGGATTTACAGATGTTTTAATTCAAAAAGGTGCAAAAAAAATATATGCAGTTGATGTTGGCACAAATCAACTGCATGAAAAGCTAAAAAAAAATAATAAAGTTATAAGTCTAGAAAAAACTAATGCCAAATATATTACAAAAGAATTGATTAGAGATTTTATCGAAATAATGGTCTGCGATGTTAGTTTTATTAGCTTAAAAAAAGTTATTGCTCCAAATTTAAATTTATTAAAAAAACGAAGTACTATTATTGCTCTTATTAAGCCTCAATTTGAATCAAATAAAAATGAAACAAAAAAAGGAGTTGTAAGAGATAGTAAGATTCATGAGAGAGTTTGTAAAGACATAAAGATTTGGTTTGAAACTAAATGTAATTGTAAAGTTTTAAATATTATTGAGAGTCCTATAAAGGGACCTAAGGGAAATTTAGAATTTCTAATAACAGCTAAATATCAAAAATAACGGAGACAGTGATCTGCTATAGTTGTTGCTAACATTGCTTCTCCAACTGGCACAGCTCTAATACCCACACAAGGATCATGACGACCTTTAGTTGATATTGATGTTTCTTGTAAATTTACATCAATTGTTCTTTTCTCAGATGTAATAGAACTTGTTGGTTTTACTACAAAACGTGAAACTATTTCTTGGCCAGAACTAATACCTCCTAGTATTCCTCCATTATTATTACTTAAAAAGGATGGTTTTCCATCTTTAATTATCATTTCATCAACATTAGTTTTACCATTTTCATTTACGCAATTAAAGCCATTACCTATTTCAACACCCTTAACAGCATTTATAGTCATTAAAGATTTTGCTATATCAGAGTCTAATTTATCATAAATAGGCTCACCAAGCCCTGCTGGAATCCCTGAAGCTCTAACTTCTATAATTGCCCCTAGTGAAGAACCATCTTTACGAGCACTATCAATTAGTTTTTTCCATTCAGAAATAATATTTTTATCGGGGCAAAAAAATTCATTTTCAGTTATGTATTTTTCATCCCAGTTATCGTAGTTTATCTTAGAGTTACCAATTTGAATAAGTGCACCAGTTATTTTAGCTGTATTTCCAATCTTTTGATTTATAATTTTTCTTGCAATAGCACCTGCTGCTACACGCATAGCAGTTTCTCTTGCACTTGATCTACCCCCACCTCTATAATCTCGGATACCATATTTTTTCCAATATGTATAATCAGCATGACCAGGTCGAAATTTATCTTTTATTTCTGAGTAATCTTTCGACCTTTGATCACTATTTTGTATGATTAATGAAATTGGATGACCTGTTGTCATGCCTTGAAAAACTCCAGATAAAATTTCTACATTATCTTCTTCTTTTCTCTGAGTTGTGTATTTTGATTGACCAGGTTTTCTTTTATCTAAAAATGTTTGAATATCTTTTTCTTGAAGCTCAATATTAGATGGTACTCCATCAACAACACATCCTATTGCTTTTCCGTGACTTTCACCCCATGTTGAGAAAGAAAATAATTTTCCAATTGAATTTGATGACATTATTTATTTTTGTTAAATTCCCCTAAGAGATCTGAAACTTTATCAGCTTCATCTACTGCTACCATACCAACTGTATGATAACCACAATCAACATGATGTATTTCACCTGTTACAGCACTTCCTAATTCACTTAGCAAATAGAGTGCAGATTTACCTACATCCCCTTGATTAACATTTCTTTTTAGAGGTGCATTTAATTCATTCCACTTTAAAATAAATCTAAAATCGCCTATACCAGATGCTGCTAAAGTTTTAATTGGTCCAGCACTAATAGCATTTACTCTTAAGTTCTTTTCACCAAGGTCAGATGCTAAATATCTAACACTAGCTTCTAAAGCTGCTTTAGCTACACCCATAACATTGTAATGTGGCATCACTTGTTCTGCCCCATAATATGTCAAAGTTAAGATAGACCCACCTTCGTTCATTAATGGCTCAGCTAATCTACAAGCTTCTGTAAATGAATAACATGAAATATGCATTGTTTGGTTAAAATTTTCTGCTGATGTATTATAATATTTACCTCTTAATTCGTCTTTATTTGAAAAACCTATTCCATGAACTAAAAAATCAATTTTACCCCATTTTTCTTTTAAAATTTGAAAAACATTATTCATACTTTCTGAGTCAGCTACATCACAAGGTATTAAAATATCAGAATTTATTGTTTTAGCTAATGGCTCAACTCTTTTTTTAAGAGCTTCACCCTGATAGGTAAAGGCAATTGATGCTCCATTCTCAGCCAAAGACTTAGCTATTCCCCAAGCAATTGATTTGTCATTTGCCACACCCATGACCAGACCTTTTTTTCCTCGCATTAACATTTAAATACCTATTTTTTCTTTTTTAAGAATATATATACATCTTAATACTTAAAATATCTAAAATGTTAAAGCACAAAGATTTAATTGAATTCACTAAAAATCCATTTGAATTGTTCAATAAGTGGTATGATTTAGCATGTAAAACAGAAATTAATGACCCTAATGCTATGACACTATCTACCATTTTGAATAATAAACCATCTTCAAGAGTAGTTTTGTTAAAATCTCATGATGTTAATGGTTTTGTTTTTTATACTAATTCTAATAGTAAAAAAGGTAGATCAATAGAAGAAAATAATAATATTGCTCTAAATTTCCATTGGAAATCTCAAAATAGACAAATAAGAATTGAAGGACAAGCAAATAAAATTAGTTCTGAAGTATCTAATTCATATTTTAATTCTAGACCTCGAGGAAGCCAAATTGGAGCGTGGTCATCAAATCAAAGCGATGAACTTATTTCAAGAAATGATTTACTTGATAATATTAAGGCATTTGAAAAAAAATATAAAAATCAAGATATTCCTAGGCCACCCTATTGGAATGGATATTTAGTAAAGCCTAAATTAATAGAGTTTTGGCAAGAAATGCCATTTAGAATTCATGATCGTGTGGTTTATAACTATTCTAATGATTCTTGGAAATTAAATAGGCTATATCCCTAGTATTATTCTTTCCACTTTTTTAAAATCCATGAGCTAGAATTAGACTTATCATTACCTCCTATACCAAAAAGTGTTTCAATGTTATTTTTATCACAAAACTCTTTTTCAGGTGTTGTACTATTATTCCTATCTCCCCCATTTGCAAATTTAATAATATTATTCTTAAAAAAAGATTTTGCTTTTTTTATACCATCAACACATGTTTTATCACTATCATCAAATTCTATTACATCTATAACACCTTTTATATTTTGCATGATCATTTTCCTTTCACTAAAAGGAAGGAATTCTTTTCCTTTTTTATCTCGTAACCATTTATCAGAATTAAGTAACACAACTACATCTCCATATTTATTAGCATCATTAATTAATTTTATATGACCACTATGAATAGGGTCAAAACCACCACTAACTAAAATTATATCAGGCATTTCTCTCTCTCCACTCATCCGGGCTAAATAAGAATTCTTTTAAATTTTCTATATGATTATGACTAAATAAATTTCTTTTTTCTATAACTGAAATTATGTCTTTCCATGTGCACAATGAATGAATTTTGACATCTAATTTTGATAGAAGCGAATCTTCAAAATTAAAAATATCATAATAAAAAATAACAAATATATCCTCTACTTCCAAACCTGCTTTTCTCATTGCCTCAACAAAAATAACTTTACTACCTCCATCAGTTGCCAAATCTTCTATTAAAATAGCCTTTTGTTTTTTTATGAAAGTTCCTTCAATTTGTTGATTTTTACCAAAACCTTTAGGTTTCTTTCTAATATAAAGCATAGGTTTTTTTGCTTTTTCAGAAATAATTGTAGCGTAAGGAATTCCAGCTGTTTCCCCTCCAGCCACTAAATCAAATTCCAGATTTTTTTTGTTAATGTATTTTATAGCTTCATTCATAATAAAATTTCTTTCATCAATAAAAGAAATAATTTTTCTGCAATCTACATAGACAGGGGATTTAAGGCCTGAGGTCAAGGTAAAATGATCATTGAAAGAAAATTGTACTGATTCAATATCTATTAATTTCTCAGCTATTTTTTCAGACATATCTAGGTTATTAATGCAATATGATCTTTTGAAAAATTTCCTGGAACAATCATTATAGGCACTCTCATATTTGTAATTTCTTGACTTAAAAGAGAATTGATAATGGTATTTGAGTCTTTATTTTTAGGATCTGAATTAGCTGCTAATACCAAAACATTAATATTTTCTTCTTCTTCAATAAGTTTCTTTAATTCAGAAATTGTTTCCCCCTCTCTTAGAGTCAATGCTGGCATTTCACCTGTTTTCTCCTTTACATGATTAGCAGCTTTTTGAAGAAGTTTTTCTGCCTCATCTCTTGCTTCATTTTTCATTATTTCTGTTACACCTTGAGTTGTAAGTACATCTAAAGGTTCAATAAATGTTGCAATTATTATTTTACGTGAAGTTTTTTTTGATCTTGCACAAGCATATTCTAGAGCTATTTCCATTTCTGGTGAATTATCTGCAATAATCAATATGTATCTATTCTCATTCATTAATACCTCCTAAATAATGTAGCAGCAAAAAAACCTGATAATATAGCAAATATAATCGCAAACAAACCATAAGCTGCTGAATTATTGTGAGCAAAATTATATATTTGACTACCTAGCCCAGATTTTTTTAAAGAAATTATTTTTTCTTTACTATTTAAAATTATTTTATTTTTTATCTGATAAACTTTAACTTTATATTCTCCTGGTATCGATTTAGCAGGAAAAAATATTTTTGTCTGAAAAAGCTTATCTTCTATTTTGTCAATATTATATTTTTTAAATAAATTTTTATTTTTTTTTATTCTAACAAAATTATTCTTCCAAGTATCAAGTGACACATCTGATATAAAATTGCGTTGTGATAATTTATTCTCTAATAAATAATCAAAACTAAGTTCTTCTTTAATGATTGTTGATGTTGGTAAAATGTCTTTAATATTTTTGGATGAAGCTATGAAAAATATACTTGGAATTTGGTTATAGGTTATTTGCTTAGTATTAAACCAAAAACCTAATATTCTTTCTTTTTTTTGAATAACTGAATTTTTCCCTGGTCCTTTTATAGTTATTATTGTTTCTTGATTATCATT
>MDSV01100803.1_pt1 | contig 11349 bp, 7 predicted proteins | sample 810851 | NCBI WGS metagenome assembly MDSV01 (sample SAMN05326640, study PRJNA326480) | marine metagenome | isolation source: seawater | place: Atlantic Ocean: North East | collected 2012 | reverse complement strand
TTTTTATTCTCTGCAAAATCATCATAATATGGTGCTACGTTTAAATCGATTTTTTGTGCCATATTAATCCTTAAAACTCAATAATTATCTTAACATCTTCCGTCTGATCTGATACCCTCTGAATAGGTTTTCTGTTTTCAATATAAACTACGTTACCACTATCTGGTTGTAACTCTGGGTTAGCATATCCACTTGTTAGTGTTACAGTATTTCCATTTGCAAGTGTAACTATATCTGAACCAGTTGACGATGGTGTTCCTACTGCATTTGTTGTTGCACCTGTTATCGTGTTTGTGCCACTAAACGCTGTAAAACTTTGTGTAGTTGAAGCAGTACCATATGTTGAAAATCTTTCTTGTTGATAGTACAATAATTTTCTTGTGGCATCCCATTCTACAACACGACCTACAGCACCTGTTGTTGCTTGAGTGATTTGTTCATCAACATCAAACGTACCCGTGGCAGAAGAGAACTTAACAACATTGGTTTGTCTTGCAGTTGTAGCAGATGCCACGGTCGTTGTTCCGTAATTAACTGGGTCAACGACTATGCCAACTTGTCTAAAGTCATTCGCAACTGTAAAGTCATCACCCTCTGCCTGAGTGATAGTTGTATTCGCAATTACGAAATGACCACCTAATTCTTCTACTGCATTTTTACCCTGGCCATCTTTTGGTGAGATGATTATTCTTACATCTCCACCTGTACCTGAACCTATGTTTGCAGAGCTTGATAAACCTGTGTCTGAAAATACATTTGTTAAAGAAACTTTTCCAAAAGTATAAGCAGCTCCACCTGCGTGTATTGTTGTATCTGTACCAGCAGTTAATCCAAAAGATTGAATTGAACCACCTGATACTGTAATTCTTATAATTGCACCACTTGATGTACCTTGTGATGTTCCGTCACCAAACACTGGTGCGTAGTATGTTCCATTTGTATAACCAGAACCACCTGTAACTTTAACTGATTCTATTTTGCCATCTACCGCAGCTGCTGAAACAGTTGTGTCTGTTGATACTGGTATATAATCTGTTGTAATAAATTTAACAGCTTCAGACGCTGTGATTGTGTACATGTATTTTAAAATGTAACCACCAGAAGCAAAAGGCGCTGTACTTGTAGATGTAGGTTCTGAACCTGAGAAAGCAGCACCAGCATTATTGTCTAGTACTTTATAAACATCTTTATTAGATGTCATGAAATAAAAATTTGATCCGTATATAGAAGATGAACCTGAAGCAGTTGTATTTGAAGATGAAACCGTGTCATCATACATATCAAATACAGTACTGTTTGCCCAATTTACTCTAGGGATAGCAAAAGAAATATCTGAACTTGTAATTTTTTTAGCACCCAACATAGAGTCCCATAGATAAAACTCACTAGAAATACTATCTGCTGGTGTGGGTGGGGAAGTATCAGTACCACCTGAAGTACCAGAAGAAAAAGGCATTGATTTACCTAAGAATAAGTAATATGTTGAAGCTGAAGTTTCAGAGAATGATTCGCTGAACTGATTTGCGTTATGTTGTCTAAATTTTTCTGTAATTATTGCTGTCATTTGGTATACACTTCCTTTTGTATTTATATTATTTATACGATATTAAGCACTCCTTACCTCGATTACTGAAGATTTAACTATAGGTTGACTTCCTAAAGTTATCACTAATTGAGGCATGTCTTTATTGAATTTCTTAGGACCACCAGATAGTTCAAATGTAGAGTGTGGTATTTGACCTTCCTCGGCAAATATAGTAGAACTTTCTAGTAAAATGTTCTCTACTAGGATAGCTGCATCGTCAATATCTTGTTCACTTAATACTTTGAAACCTGCGTCAGCTGTTCCGTCTGTACTATCTAATACTAGAGCATCTGTTGCTACTTCTTGAGCTGCGTCTTCAAGTAAGAACGCATCGGCAAAGTTTTTCTGTGTACTCTTTTCTGCTTTCATTCTTGCGCCTGGTACCATAGTTGCATCTTCCATAAGTAGACCTTCTTTTACAGAGTTTGTTGAGAAAGCCTCAGCGACAATCACACCATCCTCTTCTAAAATAAATCTTTCGTTTGCAGAACCAGTTTTTTCTGATATAATAAATTCGTCTGAGTCAACTACTTGACCTGTTAACTCGCCAGAAGTTATTAAGTGTCCGTCTAGTTTTAAGAAACCATCTATCTCTAACTTGATACCATCAGAGTCATCTACACCTGCTTGATTAATATCAGACGTACCATTATCTAATCCTCTATTAGATAATAATTCATCAACAGTTTCACCATCTTCTAAATTAAAGAAACCAGAGTTGTCTTCTAATTCTAATGGGGATACGCTATCAAATTCTTCTATAATTTTATTTGTAAAGTGTCTGTTATTTTCTGTTAATAAATTTGATGGTTGTCCTAACAATATTTTAGATTGTCTTCGAATATCAAAAATTCTTAATCCCTCAAATTCTGATAAAGGTATTGAGTCATAAGTTTTTAAAGATTCTTCTATTAACATTTTATTACCAATAGATTGTACTTGACTTGCACCAAAACTAAATGATGAATCTTCCATTATCAATCTACTTGTATCTGGTGATACGTTAGTTTCTAATAAAATATTATCGCCTGCATCTGTACCACTACTAGCACTAGCATTTAATACAAAGAAAGAAATTGCTGGTATTGGTTCAATACCATCTAGTCTTAAAGTATCTAACTCAGAACCTTCTAATTGAATACCTTCGCTGTCAGGGAATATTTCATCAGCGATTGTTCTTAAAAAGTTTTGTGGTGCTCTTGGTGTAGCTTTAGATTGTACATTTAAATTGTAAGTTGGTATGAAATGATTTTGTGCTACATCACTAGGTGTTAAAGAAGTTTCTGCCATAACTTTTCCACCTGCACCAAATTGATCGAGTGTGGTTGATTCAAATAAGAAGTTATCGCCAGCATTTTGTTCAGTTTCATTAAGAACATTACTACCTGTTTCTAATAATAAGTTATCACCTGCATCGGTAGATGAACCATCAGTACCATCTAAAAGAGTTGCAGACGTAGCTGTACCATCTATTAAAATTGCATCTGATCTATTACCAATTCTATTTTCTGGTAAAGGTATAGTGTGTGTTCTTCTAAACTTCTCATCAAATAATGTTGTAAGAACAGAACCAAGTATTGGTGAGAACGTATCTCCACCAGAAGTCTGAACACCTAAGTTAAGGAAAGATGCAATCGCAACTTTACCAAAAGGTGCAAACCCAGATGGGTGAACAGCTTTTCTTAGTTCATTAATATATGTTGCTACTGATTGACCTACTTGTACTTCATAAGAAAATTGTTGATAGTAGTAAGAGTCTTGTACACGTATTAGGTCTTCGCCAACTAACGATTGAATGTTATTATAAGAACCTTCAGTAATTTGTTGTACGCCAGAGTTAACTGTACCAGTAGCAATATCTGATAATAATACTTTACCATTTGCAGTTGCAGTAGAAATTGTAACATCCCCACCAGTTAAGAAATCTATTTTTTCATTTAGTATTAAACTATCGGCAGCATTTTTAGAAGCTGAGTTTGTACCATCTAATACAATAAAGTCTGCAGCTGATACATCTGTTTCGTCTAATATTTTTCCACCATCTAAACTAGCTTCAAGAGTAATTAGATTACCATGGTCTTCATTTTTTAAACGAGCTCCATCTTCGCCAAGTATAAAAGCAGTTGACACATCTATATCACTATTAATTAATAATTTACTTCCAGCGTCTGTTACTAATCCGTCTTGAGATTGTTCAGTTATAAACACACCAGAGTTATCTTCTAATGCTATTGCTAGTAAAGGATTAGCACCATTAACAGGTTCTGCTAATATTTTAAATATATTTGCACTTGTACCATCTAGTAATAAATCTTCTTGATTATCTTTTACAAAACTTTGTGCTGTATTAGTTTCTATAACTCCACCCATGCCAGAATGATTAGCACAATAATAATAAAGTGTTGGAGCATTTTCTGCTATAGTTATTTGAATATATGCACCTTCAGTACCAATTGCTACTGTTATGTCATTTTCAGTTACACCTGTTGTATAAGCTAAACCACTTGCGTGTGTGCCATCTGGTGTTGTAGAAAATTTTAATTGATGATTACTTGTTGCAACATCATTATATAAAGAACTATCTGATAAATCAAATTTATATGTATTACCTTCAATTAGTTTTAAACTTTTTTGTTTTATGTTATCTATTTCAAAAACGTTAGCAGTATCGGCATCATTTCTAACTACTTTAACTTTTGTTTCTATAAATCTTGTTGGTGGTGTAATAATAGATGTACCGTTTAAAATAATATTGTCATCTGGTCCACCTACTAAATCTTTGACATCTTCCGTAAGAAGATTATTACCTGAAAGTCCTCTAGTGTTTTCTTGAACAAAAGGTGCATTATAAACAACTGCTTGTTCATGTCTTATTTTAACAATGTCCTCTAGTGTAACATCTAATTGTTGAGTATCAGCATTAAAAGATTTAACAACACCAGTATGAGAAGTTAAAGCATCACCCACTACAAAAGAACCAGTAATATCTTTTAATACAAAGTGAGCTCTAAAACGCATGTCTGGTAAATCATTAACATCATAATCAAAACCAGAGTCATTTATTTTTAAAGATTCAACTGCACCAATATCTTTTGTAAGTGCTAAAATTTTTGCACCACTACCATCAGCAGTTTCTACTGAAGCAGTTGGTAAAGCTGTATATCCTTGTCCGTTATCTGTTAAAAATATTTTATTAATTGATGATGCTGTGCCTGTATCAAAAGTACCTGGCTCTAAAAATATTTGATCGCTATCATCTCCAAAGGTATCTAACGTTACCTGTGTTTCATCTGATATAATTCTTCCACCAGCATTTGCACCTGCACCATCAGTTCTATCTAAAATAACTTTATCATTTTCTAATACGGGGTATGAAATATAATCTGCTGAGTCGTATTGACCTGTAGGCGCTGAAGTTTTTGCATAGTTTCTTTCTGCGGCTGGCATATAAAAAGTAACACCAGGAAACTCTACAAATTGAAATATGTTAGAATTAGTTGTGCCACCAGCACCTGCCGCTGTTAAAAATAAAGGATAGTAGTAACCTTTAGCTCCACCAGATAATTGTTGTTTTCCATTTACTTTTGTTTCACCAGTAGCAAAAATATAATATGGTCCGTCTAATACTGTATTTGATTCTAACTGTATGTTAAATTCTTCAGCAGTTCTTGTACTTCCAACTTCTTTTAATAATAAACCAGATGTTGTATCAGTAGCAGTTTCTAATTCTATACCACCTCCTAGAATAGTAATTCTACCTGATGCTTCATTTTCCCCACCAGCTGATGTAAAGTTAATTTTTTCTCCTAGACGATAACCAGTACCAGCAGTTTGTATAAAAGTATCAGATACAGAACCTCTTTTTAAACTGTTAACTAATACATCTGCAAAACCATTTCCTTTATCCGTATCAATAACAGCAGCTTCAGAAGCAGAATGTAAAATACCAGCGTTATCTAAATTTACATTATTAATAATAGATTTAATTGTAAAAGATATTTCTAAATCTAAAGAATTTGAAATACATTTAATTACTTCACCTGTTGCAAAAGGTTCTCCTTGAGATAAATCTTCAATCGCTAATTCTATAACTGAAGTTGTTCCTTGTTGAAATGTAGATGCTGACGCTACAACAGCTGTTGCACCAGAAGTCTGACCTGTTATAACTTGATTAACTGCTTCTTGACCTGAACCTTTACCATTTGTAGAAACTCTAATTAATTTTTTGTTTGCCCATTTACCATCTGACACCCGTAACATATTTTCGTTTGGATAAAATATATTAGCAGACTCGTCCAATAATAAACGCATGAATACTTTATGACCTTCAGACGTTCCTTTGGCTGCATATAAATCTCTAATAGATTTAACTAAGTTTCTTTTTGATACATTTGATGCTAAACTATTTGGAATAGTATTCATAAATGATTCTTTGATCTGGTCAAAGAATTCAAATAAAGAATTATCAACATCAGCATAGTCTAACATTTGCTGAATGTTTTGTACTGGGTTTGCTTTATAAGTTACAACCTTTGCTCTTGCACCAGAAGTTAAACCTAATAGTTCTTCTCCAAGTATAAATCTATTGTTAGCTCCAATGTAAAGAGAAACGTTTCTTACGTCTTCAACAATTACTTTTGCTTCTGCACCTGAAGTTTGTCCTTTAACAGTTTCGCCTGGTGTGTATTCAGTACTAGACTCTAACACCATTCTATCTACAGCTGCACCAAGTATTCCATTTTCAGATAACAAGTATTGTTTTGTTTCTGGTTCTAAAATAACATAGTCTGTTGTAAAATCTAAAGTTACTTTAGCAGATTCTAAAAATTGGAAATAGTCTTCAACAAATTGAGCAAACAACCCATGATCTGATCTAACAAAATCAGGTAGTTGAGTTTCTATTTGATGTGATACTTTATTTACAAGTTTAGTTTTCATCTGTCATTCATTCTAGTAACTCGATGTACCACCAGATGTCGTAGTGGTTGTAGTCGTAGCGCTACCAGAACCAGATGTGCTGTATGACGAACCAGAAGACGTTGCAGTATCTATTTGAGCTGATATTGTAGAGTTTGTAAAGTCAATTTCTAATAACTGATTTCTAACTGGCACTATATCATTTGTTGCTGGTGTAACAATTAATCTTATTGCTGTTGATGTTGCACCGTCAACATTTGATATTGCAGTTATGTTAATATTGTTTATTGAAATATAACCTGAACTATAATTAATACTACCTGCTACATTATCTGCATATGATCTAGTTGTACCAATTAATGCATAACGTCTTATGTTACCATTACCATCATCATCAAAAAAATATTCAGTTGTAGTATCTGTGCCAACTTTAAAACCTGTTGAGAAAAGTATTCCACCTGTTGATGAAAGATAACCATCCTCTGGGTGAAACAATCCATTATTAAATGCTATGTTATAAGATGTAGTTGTACCTAAACTTGGTACAAAGTCTTTTGATAATTTAACACTTGTTGTATTATTTAATATTGAAGTATCAGATTCATCAACTATTTTAGAAACTGCTGATGCTCTGTATTGACCATTAAAAGTTTGTAGAGTAGAAGTATTATAGTTGGTCAATACATTTGTTACACCAGTTACTAATTCAGAAGCTAGTTTTGTTGTTGCACTTGAATTGTAAACAATACTAGAAGTCAATCTTAATTTTGTAGTTTCAGGGTCAACAATAACTGGCGAGATAGATGCAACAGTATATTTCGATAAGTCAGAAACTAATTGTGTTTTTTGAGATGAAGTTAAGTTTGCACCTGTTGTAGATTTAACAGATATAAAAACTTTACCATACTCTGGTGTTGATGTTACACCAGTTGAAGAATTAAAAGAACCTTGTTCTCCACCAAATACATTTACTGCTTGTGTTTGTGGAAATAATTTTCTAACAAATACTTCGTAGTCACCTGTGGTTACACATCTACCTTGTGATGCATAATCTAAAGGTGCATTTAATTTTATTGATTGAATACTTTCTGGTTCATTACCACCTGTTGCTCTTTCGACTGTGGTTAATGTAATATCAGTTACACCATCAATAGATGCTGGTGGCGTAAATACAAACGCACCATTGGCTTCTGATTTGTTTGTAACAACGTATTGTAAAACTACAATGTTACCATCATCAACAGCTTTTGATACTACACCATCTCCAAAGTAAACTTCATGTTTTCCATTATCTATTTCTTGTAAATAAAAAACTGTACTTGAACTTTCTAATTGTGTAATGTCAGTTGCTTTGGTATAAGTTACAGTTGTTGAGTCAGTAGAAGAGTTTTGTACTTTAACTGTAAGTGTAGAAGTGTCTGCTCTGTTGTCTCTTAAAATAAATCTTTGTTCTAGATCAGTTGTATCTACTGTATATCTTGTAGTAACGTATGTACCTTCGTAAACTTTTTGAGCATCGAAGTTAACAGAGTTTCCAAATTTTTGACCTGTAACATCAGCGATAGTTACAAACTGATAAGTTACACCATCAAGTGTAGTAGAGAACGCTGTACCTGACGGCATTGTTTTAGTATTTGAATCTGTTTTAAGTGAAACATTAATTGTTGCCATCGGAGCTCTTGCTGATGTTATTTCATAACCTAATGTTTTTGCGTGAGAAACAGCTGATGATCTTAATGATGCTGTATCTAAAAACATTTCGTTTGCTAACATGTTAGCGTTGAAACCTAGATAGTGTGTGTTGTAAGCCAATGCATCAAACAATACATCAATACCAGAACCATCAAAGTCATAGTCGGTAAATTCTTTTTGTGCTTTTAAATATATCTTTAAATTTTCTTTGATCTGGTCAAAGTCTAATTCTGTTACTCTTAAATTTTTCTTATTGGTTGTTGTAGCCATTATCGTATTCTCTCTAGCATTATAGACATGTCAACTAATTCAGTTGGCGTATTCACTACATAAAATTCTATTGATACTTCGTAAGCATTCTTATCAAAATCAGGTATCGCTCTAACAGTCTGTAATCTCGCCCTTGGTTCAAAGTTTGTAATTACATCTTCAATTTTTCTCGCAAGAATATTTGAAACCACAGGTGTCATGTTCTCAAATAACATATCTCTCACACCAGAGTGTATCTCTGGGTGAAAAGGTTTCTCATGTTCATTTAATAATACGAGATTTCTTACAGATCGCTTGACTGCTTGTATGTCTTCGACCTTATTAACATCTGAGTCAGTACCTCTTTTACCAAAAAATAAATCTAAGTCTCTATAAATCCTTGATGATTTATCAGATAAATTTGTTGCTTGTGCGTCTGCACCCGCTCTGCCTGGTCTTGATGCCATTAAATACTCCTACTATTATATTATTTATACAATAACAAAGAGATTAATCGCCAATGATTACGGTAGTTGATGAACTTTCTATTTTATTTGAACCATCAGAACCTGAGATTCCAGCAGGGTCATCGCCTGTATCAACTTGATCGTCTAGACGAGCTGCACCTTTAGTTCCGCTATTAAGATTAATTGTTTTTGCGTCAATTGTACTATCGCCTGTAACATTTTGATCGAATATATCTTTATATGTTTCTACGACAGAACCTGTAACTGTTTGTGTTAGTTTTCCTTTAATTACTTCAGTCTTATCACCATCGACTTCTATATCATAGTTTCCTTTGATACGTGTCTTACAGTTTGAATCAATTGTAAGATTAACATCACCTCTAACTTTTACATAGTTTGTGCCTGCAATAATATCATAATTATTACCAACAACTCTTGTAATTTTATTTCCGTCCTTATCTATTTCATAGAACGTACCTGCTTTATGATACTCATGAATTCTTTCTTGACCAGACGTGTCGTCATATTCTTTAATGTGACCAGAAGCAGTTTCCATAACATTATTGTTCGGATAAGAAGCTGCATATGGTGATTTTGGTTCATCCCATTCAATATAACCTGAGTTAGTTTTTTCATCTGTTGTATTTGCTATCTGTACTTTTTCTGTACGACCTATCTTATGTGTTTCTGCATCATACAGTTTATCTTTACTTCCAATAACGCTATGAGAAAGATTATAATCTTTACCATCTATCCAAGTAACAGTTTCGTTTCTTGCAAGTCTATTAACATCACTTTCAATATGTTTATCCTCTGTACTATAATCATACTCTTTACCATCCTTATCAACTAAGGTGCCATGATTTGAATTTGATTTCTTTGTTGTCGGATTACTTTCATTAGGGTCATTAAATCCTACAAGTTTATTCGGAGCTTGATTTGGTTTTCCCTTGAGTGTTCCCATAACAACTGGTTGTTGTTTTTCTTCAGCATCTAGAAAGAAACCTATAACCCATGTGCCAGGTTCTAGTTTACGAAAGGTACCTTGGCCTTGCATTGAGGTATCGAGAGTAGAACTCATTACTGTAGCCCACGGTAGAAGTTCTAGTGGAATATTATTTAAGTCTGGTGTGTGATGCCCATACGCTCTAACTTTAACTCGTCCTAATTTATCAGGGTCGTTATTATCTTCAACGACTCCTATAAACCATACGAATCCATCGAGACCTGAGAAGTGTGTACTATCCATAAGAAGTATTTATTACCTACTGTGAGGCTTTGCAAAGAAGTCGTTAACTTTCTTTTCTTTTGTCTCCGTCCAACTATGATATAGATTGCCTGCTACCATTATTCTTTCTTCGTCTGTTTCTAAAGTAGGAACCTCATGTTGTACGTGACCAGGAAAGACAATGAGATCACCTTTTTTTGGATGTATTATTTTATTTGCTGTCGGAAAGATAAGAGGACTACTATTCTTTGTATCAGTTAGATAATATCCAAACGCATAAGTGTATGGCCAATGACTATGACGTTTTGTGTTCTTTCCTTTATTGTAAATGATTCCCCAACTTTCCCCTACAAACATATTGGGTTTAAACATATTCTCGGATATCTTTGTAGCAGCTTTACAAGCAAGGTTTCCTATTGCCGCAAAGCTTTCATGGATTTCATGCATACGCCAGTCAGTCATATAAGACTTAACGTTAGATGTAAAAACAACTCCTACATTTTCTCTTGTCGCAAGTTCTAAATCAATATGTGCGTTAACAGTTTGACCTGTGTGTCTCTTTATGGAAAGTGATTCCATTTGTGAGTAAACGTTTGTATGTGAAAAGGGATAGGTCTCTGTAACTTCTATACTATTGGGATTATTAAAGTCGGAAAGCTTCATGATATTTATTAAACAGTTTGTTAAGTACTATGTATAACGGATAAGGAATAGGAACATGTAGTACTCTCTTTCCTCTTACGTGCATAGAGTGTGCAAAGAATTTTCCTTGTACATGTGAGAATCCTATAAACCCAAGCGGATATCCTCTATTCATATACGTTCAACTTTACCTCAGGTGTACTTTTCCAAGTTTTCATTTCTTCTTTTGTCGTACAGTATTGTCCAAAGTATTCACCGTTCATTACATTGATTGCGTACTTAGTCGTTCTCATATATCTTGTCATAGGTTCGCAATACTCAAAGTAATCAAGTTTTCTTTTTAACGGATGACATTCTAAAGCGTATCCATTAGCAACTAACAGTATAGCACAAAATACATCAAACATCGACCACCGCCCATTTCAATTCAGAGTCGGAAGAAACGTTTTCGCTCGTGTAGAGTTTATCATTCAGTTTAAACTTGTCAGTTAATTTAGTTGATCTTGCGTAAGACACATTGCAATCAACATAGTTTCCGATGTACCATGCATCATTATAATTCTGCGATA